>Ga0123335_1000607_pt1 | contig 60928 bp, 59 predicted proteins | sample BiotimSIPDNA_2_FD_89707 | JGI IMG/M metagenome (GOLD analysis project Ga0123335, IMG submission 89707) | Anaerobic biogas reactor microbial communites from Washington, USA - Biogas_R2 time_0 SIP DNA | ecosystem: Engineered > Bioreactor > Anaerobic > Unclassified | place: Washington, USA... | reverse complement strand
GATAATGTAGAACTAAACAGACTAAATTCAATAGTTGACTTTAATTTTACTTTATCAACAACCACAGATTTAGAAATGAATGAGCAAAATATTGTTCAAGAACTATTGTTAAGTGGACAAAAAAACACACTCAAAGAACAAAATCAGTCAGTAATTATAGGTTACTCTCTAATTGAAGACGTACACTCTAATCCGTCATTTATGTTGACTGTTTATAATGAAAGAATAATCCATCAACAAAGTATTTTGATGGGCAATGTTTTTTCATTATCTACGATTGGCATTTCAGTGATTATAGGGTTGATACTTCTTGTTCTTCTTGAAAAAGAAGTCGTGAAACCGATGAGAAAACTATCTGAATACGTTGAAGAAATATCTCTTAACCCCAACTATTCAGTACCAAAACTTAGCAGCACAGAAGAAATTGATATAGTCTCAAACGCTGTTAGAGATACACTTAAAAGAAAAATAGAGGGTATGCTTGAAGTTTCGAGAATAGTGGCACATGATTTAAGGAATCCTTTAGCAGGAATAAGGAACGCAACATACTATTTGAAGAAAAAATATTCTTTGTTAATGGATAAAGATGGACAAGCTATGCTTAAAACAATAGACGACTGCGTTGTATATTCAGATAATATTGTTCAAAACTTGATTGATTATTCATCAGAAATAAAATTGTACAAGGTTAAAACAACACCGAAAAAATTAGTTGAAAGAACACTATCCAAATTTATAAAACCAAATAACATTGAGATTATTGATGAAACAAGCAATGAAGTTATAATTGCTATTGATACCCCAAAAATGGAACAGGTACTTACTAACTTGGTTACAAATAGTTTTGATGCAATGCAGAGTGGCGGCACACTAAGAATTACAAACAAAGAGATGAAGAAATCAATCAGAATAGAATTGATCGATACAGGAGTAGGCATGTCAAAAGCCGTAATTGAAAAATTGTATACACCTTTCTTCACTACTAAATCAAAAGGCCTTGGAATAGGATTAAGCATCTGCAAAAGAATTATAGAGGCACATGAAGGAAAAATTGAAGTTGAAAGCACTGAAGGAAAAGGAACTAAATTCTCAATTATACTACCTAAAACAGAATAGCTACCAAAGATAATAATTAACATTTAAAAACACAAAAAACATGATAGAATACCCTAAATATTTATACGTATAAAATTATTCAATCAGTAACGCTGAAAAGGTTATGTCACAGAATAACATAGAAAAATTTCAGTTCTTAGTTAAATTAGCATTAGAAAACGGTGCAGCTGACGCAAAAATTATTCCCACAAATAAAGTAATAGTTGAAAACCGTGTTACATTAAAATGTAAAAACTGTAACTACTACGGCAAAACCTTAGCATGTCCACCGTATACACCCACGGCAGAAGAATTTAAAAAAATAGTAAACGAATACAGTTACGCAATGTTTATGAAATTCACTTCAAAAGCGCAATCAGACCCGGAACTCTACAAGAAACTTATGGTTGCCGAAACCGACCCCACAGTCCCTAAAGAAATAAAAGAAAAAGCAGCAAGATTCTGGAAGGATTGGAAAGACGATAAAATAAAAATGCTACAGACTGTAGTAGACTTAGAAAAAGCAGCCATGAATAAAGGCTTCAGCTTAGCTATTTCTTTTGTTTCAGGTCACTGTCAACTATGCGAAAAATGCAGCACCGAAAACAGAATCTGTGTTAAACCAAACCTTGCACGAATGTCAGAGGATGCTTTAGGCGTAAATGTTAAAAAGACAGCTGCTAACGCAGGAATAGAATACACATTTCCATTCACAAAAAATCCTGAGTCATTTGCATTACTACTAATAGATTAAAAATTTGAAGCGAAAAACATGAAGCTTTTACTTGATGAAATGTATTCGGGGTTAAGAGAATATTTTGAAACACTAGGTTACCAGGTCCAAACAGCACAAGAGGCAGGACTTAAAGCCGCTAAAGATCGCGAAATCGTAGAATACGCAAACAAAAACAGTCTAATTCTGGTAACCCAAGACCAAAAACCTGCAGAACTCGCAGAACTATTAGGAGTCAAATGTATTTTTATTTCTAATTTGATGATAGCAAAACTTGTAGATGAAAAAATAAAAGCAGACTTTAAAAGATAATTACAAAATATGGCGAAGATATTTATTCCATAAATATGCAGCTGCATATCCTGCAGTTACACCAGTCGCTGGCCCCATAAATAGCACTAACAAATCTAACATTGGACTTCTTTGAATAAACAAACTAACATATGTTAAACCCTGCTCAGAAAAAAACTCTGGAAAGATAGCAAAAGCTGAATAGCTAGAAACCGCAATCAACAGAGTACTAAAAGCCATAGCAGCCATCAACCTATTTTGGTTAACACCTTGAGGAGAACCTCTAATTTTGAAGACGTAAAGAAAAAAATCTACATATAAACCATAGAGAAACGCAAAAACAAAAGTGAAAAGCCCTAAAGCAGGGCTAACCAATGCAGTTAAAAGCCCACCGACAGCACCTACATACATTGCACCAGCTTTAGGAATAAACAATGCACTAAGAGCTAACAAAACAGCTTGGACAACAATCATCAAATAATTTAATGGTGGAGGCAAAAACATGTTAGATACAAATATGATGGCGCCAAAAAGTGCAATTATGAATATTCTCTGTAAACGTTGCATCCAAGTTTTCCCTTTTTATCTTATAGGAGACATAGTTCAATTTAAAAAACATTAAGACATAATGTATTAGGATTAATCTCAATAGATTACCTAACTGCAGAAGTGACGTATAACATGAAATGTGAAAGATGCAGAGTAGAATTTGACGAAAAAGAAATAACAAACTATAAAGGTCAAAACTTATGCGAAGACTGCTGCTTTGACTTGATGAATCCACCCAAAACATGTGATCCAGTAGCAGTATCCTCTACACTTAATATTCGAAAAGAACTTGGGCAGAAAGGCACCGAAGGCTTAAGTGATACACAAAAAAAGATATACAGTTTAGTCACAGAAAAAGGATCCATAAGCCACGAAGATATCCTAAAAACACTTAACTTGACAATCCAGGAGTTTGAACGAGAATTCGCTGTCCTAAGACACTGCGAACTACTCCGAGGCTTCAAAGAGAAGGGTAAAGTACACTTTACAAAATTTTAAAAAAAACCATTTTCCTCAATCCATCACTTTAACGAAATTTAAAGGAAAGTTATAAATTTCCAAGATACAATATTAAACATAATCTTATATTTGACGGTTATATGTAAAAAATGGAGTAAAAATAAAAGTGAGCACTCACGCTGAAGATTTAAAATTACGTCTAATGACAATTGAACTTCTTCGCACCGCAAAATACAAGCGGAACATAACTTACCGCGAATTAGCTTCAAAAACAGGTTTACCTGTCACCGTTTTAAGTCGTTATGCAAAAGGCCATGTTTTACCCAACACAACTAGAGCTAAACAGCTCTGGCGCGTACTCACTAAACTTGTCGGATTAGAAACAGAGTTACGAAGCAGAATAAAATTTGACAACATAGGGTACTTTGACAATACTGAAATAGTAGGAGACCACAACATCCTGCAACAAGCAGCAAACCATGCACTCGCAAACTTTGCAGGTAAAAGGGTCACAAAAATTTTAACTGCCGCAGTTGACGGGATACCACTAGCCACAATGGTAGCAAATGCATTAGGTGTAAATTTAATAGTTGCAAAAAGAAACAAAGAAGTAGGTGTTAAAGCGTTCATCGAAGAAACCTACATTTTAGGCCGTGATTCAGGAGTTACCGTAACACTGTACATACCCAAAGACGCAATTAAGAAACGCGACAGCGTATTAATCGTAGATGACATGATTAAAAGCGGCGAAACTCAAGAGGCAATGGTAAACCTTGTAAAAAAGGCTAAAGCAGAAGTTTCAGGCATATTCTCATTAATAGCTGTAGGAGAAGAATGGAAAAAACTACTGAAACTTGGTGGAGATGCACCAATCGAAGTTGTAACCCACCTTAAATCTCCTTTTGACAAATCAGACTAGAACTCACAACAAGTCAACGGAGAAATTAATTAATGCGAATGATTAAATGGCAAAATGGTACAGTAATAACGCCAGACCAAACAAAATTACCACTCCAAGAAGTAACTCTTGAAATCCAAACCGTAGAACAAATGGCAGAAGCGATAAAAAATCTACGAGTCAGAGGCGCACCTCTTCTAGGGGCAGCAGCAGCTTTCGCCATTGCAATAGCAGCATATCATTCAAACGCAAAAACACCACTACAACTAATTTCAGAACTGGAATACGCTGGAAACACAATAAAAAAACAGAGACCCACAGCTGTAAACCTTTTCTGGGGAATAGATAGAGTACTAAAAAAAGCAAAAACAATCCAAGACAACATTGAAGAAATCAAAAATAAAGTAATAGAAGAAGCACAAAAAATAGCTGATGAAGACGCACAGAACAACAGAGCAATAGGAAAAAATGGGTCACCCTTAATTGAAGATGGAGACACAATTCTAACACATTGTAATGCAGGTGAATTATGCGCAGTTGAATATGGAACAGCATTAGGAGTTGTGCGGGCAGCCTGGGAAGAAGGAAAAAAAATCAAAGTCATTGCAGATGAAACGCGCCCACTACTACAGGGAGCAAGATTAACTACTTACGAATTGAAACGTGACGGTATACCTGTAACTTTAATCACAGACAACATGGCAGGCTACGTCATGAGCAAAGGACTTGTCAACAAAGTAATTGTTGGCGCAGACAGAATTGTACAGGACGCAGTTTTTAATAAAATTGGCACCTACAGTGTAGCTGTTTTAGCTAAAGAACACAATGTGCCATTCTATGTTGCAGCGCCTACTTCAACATTTGATTTAACACGTAAAGCATCTGACATAATCATAGAGGAAAGAAAAGCTGAAGAAATAACTCATGTTGGTTGTCAACAAATAGCACCTTACGGAGTTAACGTGATGAATCCCGCATTTGATGCTACACCTCTCAAATATGTGTCAGCTATAATCTGCGAAAAAAAAGTCTTTTATAACAAAGATTTTAAAGATTTTAAAAAAGGAAAAATATAATCCAAAAAAAACTAAAGTAGCGGTTAATCTATGACTGAGTCCAAAAAAGCATCAACTATAGAATTCAAAACCAACGGCACCTTAACAAAAAAAGGTATTGAAGTAACTGAGCAAAGTAGCATTGATGCGTTAAAAGCTAGAGGCTACGGTAATTTAGAAGACAAAAGTTTTATTTTGTCGTTCTATGAGGCGCTTTACCTCCAAGATAAAGGGATGCTTGAAACAAAAAATGAAAAAGGTTTAACAGTGGATTTTCAGAAGCTTCTTTTTCACTACGAAGAACAAAATGAGAACGCATGGGTTAACTATTTAGTCTACCGTGATTTACGAAGCCGCGGCTACGTAGTTAGAGAAGGATTCGGAGTAGACATAGACTTTAGAATTTACGAACGAGGAACATACGGTAAAGATACAGCACCCTACTTAATTTTAGGCATACAAGAGGGCAAACCTTTACCTATAAACGAAGTAACTGAAGCATTACAAAAATGTAAAAACCAAAAAAAAGAACTGGTTTTAGCAGTAATTAACAGACGCGGCGAAATAGTATATTACTCAGTTGGCGAACTGCATATCTAACAATCAAGTCTCAATACTAAGCTTTAAAAATGCTAGTTTTACGCCAGATCTGAAAAAATACTATACAACTAATTTCATAATAACAAATTTGCCGTACAGTTCAAGTCAATACGGAACCCAAGACATGTAAACATCGTTATTTTGTATAACAAATTTTTCATGCAACAGCCCCTTTTGCTTTAAAAGCTCAACTTTTTCAGGAATCATTGCCCAAGAAAAAGTCTTAGAATTTTTTGACCCAACTTTAAACAAGTCAATTAAAGCTTTGTCTTCATCAGATAAACCAGAAATTTTTTTCCTAGCTGAAATACGGGTAATAAAAAATTTACCTAATAATGCAACAAGAGAAACACAAAAAATCGCCAAAACAACCAACGTGAAAGCTGCACTATTCTTGTACAAGTCAACTACAAAAGTGTTGTTAGTTTGCTTATATTGACTCCAAATAACTTCATAACTTTCACTAAGAGAAAGTAACTTTTCAATTGTAGCATCAACTTTACCTGAATCCATCTGATTATTTACAAAGGGAACATATTTGTAGAGTGTTACTTTAATTGCATAATTGGTTACGGTACCGTTGGTCTTGAGGTTTAAAGAATCAAACCAATAAACCAATGCCATTGTCTGATTCATTGTAGGGGCATTAGCGATTATTGCTTCGCCATTTACTATGTTGGTATTATTGTCATATATTGTTACATACCGAATTTTTTCAATTGTCAAGGGGTATGCTTGGTAGTTAAGGCAACCTTCCCAAGTGTGAAATTTAGACTGCAGGTCTGAAAGCTCAAAAATACCATACACTCTGTCAGAGGAATCACCGATTTTTGACAATAGATAATCACCAACAAAAATTAGACCTAAACGCGATTCTCCATCCAATTGGCGACCCATAAAAACTGCTGACCAACCTGTCTCTTCAGAAAAAGCTTCAAGCTCACCAGTAACCGGATTAAAATTTAAGGCTGATTCTTCACTATTGGATAACACATTGTAGTTTACAGCTGAAGCCATAAAAATAAGGTCAGCGCAAACAAGCAGGAAAACTAAGAGGACAGCTAATCGTTTCCAGTTGAGTTTAATGAGGGGCCATTTAATAATTCGACCACACTTATCACAAACTGCAGCTGAACCACTACATAATGAACAAACAGGTTTTTTCTTTTGAAAGAAACTCAACTTTAGTAACTTGCTGCCTAGAAACAGCAAAAATAGTGTTCCGATAAAAGCAAGAACTGTACCGCCCACCAGATGGAAAAACTCTACAGCTACGCCTAAACCAAAAAAACGACCCAAAGCTATAGTAACAATAATTCTAAATACATTCAAAAAATAAGCTGCCGCAACTGCTATGACTCCATAAAGCACTTTTTTTGTTACAGAACCAGACGCTATATAACCAAAAATTACTGCTGTAAACAAAAAGGCAGTTAACGAATAAATACCAGAACAAGCAGCACCTAACTCAAACTGAATTGGCTCACCCAAAGTTGTTACTGTAGAAATTATTACAGCAGGATTATAGACAATCTCTATCGGCATAAACGGTTCAAGAATAAACGCTGCTATTGTTCCATCTGAAGACATCAAATGTCCACCCCAAGTATCCATGAAAAACAATGTAAAAGGACTCATAAACACCAATAACGCTACAGGAAAAGCCAATAACCGTAAAGTGTTAGGACCAAAGAATAACAGAATTAGTCCTGCAACAAATATCGGAAGAGAAAGCAAATGCAACTGCAAAGAATAAAATGTGTAGGACCCAAGAATGTAAATGAGAAGCGCTACTAAACAAAGTGATACACCCAAGAAATCATGTAAATAAGATTTCTGACTTGAAACCAAAAGTGCCTTTCTACTACGATAAAAAAAATAGGCGATTACAAAAGGCACCAGAAGGATGTATTGAGATTCAGCAGTAGAAAATGCAAGAATAAAAACCTCTTTAAAATCTTGAAAAAAAGCAAATAGAGGAATAGCCATCAATAATGAAAACTTGATAGCAACTGGAACAAAATTTGGCGATTTAATTCCATTTTGCCAACGATCCAGAGTCGCTGTTAATGCTTGGCTATCCATCTTTAAATTATTTCCTCGCTACAAATAGGTCTATTTGAAGCTCTAATAAACTTTAAAAACTTAAATCGTTTTTCTGAATCTTAATCAACACAAAATATGTTAGTATTAACAGAAAGAAGTAACTAATTTTATTAGAAAAGCAAATAGACAGCTTTTAAACCATTTAAATTAAAGGATAGAAAAATAGCAATGTTGATTGCAGGTGTTGACGAAGCAGGTAGAGGATGCGTTATAGGTCCTTTAGTAATTGCAGGTGTAGCGGTAAAATCAGAGAAACTAATGTTACTTGCGGAACTGGGTGTAAAAGACTCAAAACTTTTAAGTGCAAAAAAACGTGAAGCACTATATCCTGAAATTATAAAGTTAACTTTCAATCACCACGTGATAAAAGTCCTTCCAGATATTATTGATAAAGCAGTACTGAACCCTAAGAGATTATACAAATTAAACAGACTTGAAGCTAAAACAATGGCAGAGGTAATCCAAAAATTAAATCCGCAAGAAGCATATGTAGATGCAGCAGATGTAATCCAAGATAGATTTGGTGACCACATTCAAGAATGTCTAACTAAAAAAATCACAGTTATAGCTAAGCATAAAGCTGACAGAATTTATCCAATTGTTTCAGCAGCATCAATTGTAGCTAAAGTGGAACGTGATCAAGAAATCGATAAATTAAAAAAAGAATTCGGCGATTTTGGAAGTGGATATGCATCTGATAAAAAGACGGTAGAATTTCTAAAGTCAGTACTAAACAGAGAACACGATTATCCAAGCTGTGTCAGGAAATCATGGGAAACTGCAAAAAGAACAAAAAAAGAAGTATTTATGCCACAAAAAGAGCTATTCTAAAAGACGATTATTGAGAAAACAAAAACATACAATTACCTAACATTTGGAAGAGAAAAGAAAAGAGATATTAACTGAACCGGTTTTAGCTACAGCGAGGAACAAGTATTTGATGCTGCAAACGCCCTTGATTATAGTTAATTTTAAAACTTATCTTGAATCCACAGGAAAAAGAGCGCTTCAACTTGCTAAACAAGCAGAGAAGGTATCAAAAGAAACGGGCACATGTATTGTTGTTGCACCTCAATTCATCGATTTAGTTAAAATCGCAGAAAATGTAGAGATACCAGTTTTTTCTCAACATATTGACCCAATTAAACCAGGTAACTCTACTGGACATATTCTAGCTGAAGCAGTGAAAGAGGCTGGAGCTGTAGGAACACTAATTAACCACTCTGAGAGGCAACTTAGATTATCGGATATTGACGCCATCATTACTCTTTGCCAAGAAAAAGGGCTTATATCATGTGTCTGCGCCAATAATCCATCAGTAAGTGCAGCAGTAGCATCTATGCAACCGGATATAACTTCTGTTGAACCGCCTGAATTGATTGGAACAGGAATTTCAGTATCAAAAGCTAAACCCGAAATTGTAACGGACACCGTAAGTTTAGTTAATAAGATAAATCCTAAAACAAAAATTCTTTGCGGGGCAGGAGTTAGCCAAGCTGAAGATGTGAGAATTGCTCTAAAATTGGGAACACAAGGAATCCTTGTAGCTAGTGGTGTTGTAAAAGCTAAAGATCCATATAGCGTTTTAATATCATTTGCTGAAGCAACAAAAAGATGATCAGGTTGAGTTCAGTTGAAGGTTGAACCTGAATGTGCTGCCTGTCTTCTTTCTAGAGCAAAAATACAAACATATCAAGCCACTACAAATCCAGCATTACGATTCAGATGTCTTGCTGAAATCGTCAAGTTATTAAATAAAGAGTTTAAGCCCACGTCAGTATCAGCTGAAATTGGAACTAAGCGTGACCGAATAATAAGACAACTTACAGGATGCAACGATCCCTATGCATACAATAAAAAAATTGCTAACCAGAAAGCACTTAAAATGCTGCCTAAACTAAAAAAGATCGTTGAATCAGGATATAATCAACAAGAACGGTTTAAGAAAGCATGTTTATGTGCGATAGTGGGCAACATTATGGAATTTGACATTCCAGGCCATAAATTCTCATTGAATGATTTGGCAAAATGTGTCAGAGAAGCAAACAAAGACTTAGTCATCGACGATATTGATAAGACATACGAATTAGCAAAGAAGACTAAAAGTGTTTTATTCTTGACAGATAACGCAGGAGAAATAGTTTTTGACACATTAATAGTTGAACAGCTTAAGAACATGGGTTTAAAAGTAATTTGTGCAGTAAAAGGTGGACCAGTAATCAATGACGCCACTATTGAAGACGCTGAAATTTCTAATATAGATAAGCTTGTAGATGAATTGATAACTACTGGCTGTGACGCTGTAGGTCTACAGAAAAACGAGGTCTCTGCAGAATTCTTAAAAGTTTATGATTCTGCAGAATTAGTTTTCGCTAAAGGTATGGGATATGCAGAAACCTTAACAGAATACAAATTGAATAAACCTCATTTACTTATGTTCCGAACTAAATGTGTTCCAGTAGCTAATTATTTCTGTGTACCAAGAGATAAAAATGTGGCAAAGCTGCTGACATAATATGAATCTACCTGCCATAACATTTTCAAAGGAAAAGCTTTCAAATATAAACGAGGCCATAAAACAGGAATGGTTAATCACTAACGGATTAGGCAGCTATGCCTCCTCAACAACTCTCGGAATTAACACTAGAAAGTACCATGGGCTACTTGTTGCTGCTTTAAATCCGCCTGGAACCCGTAATGTATGCCTATCTAAAATTGATGAAGATATTATTGCAGGCGTAAACATATACCGGCTTGGTTCCAATGAATTCCAAAACTCTATTTTCCCTAACGGTTACAAACATATTGAGCAGTTCTCATTCAATACCTTTCCAGTATTTAATTACCAGATAGACAATGTTGAGGTAAAGAAAACAATTTTTCTGCCATCCAAAAAAAATGCTGTGGCGATTATTTATCATGCAGTGAACAGAAAAAATGAAGAGATAAAAATAAGATTTTACCCACTTTTAACATGTAGACATTATCATACTGTTATTAATAAAAAATATAATCCGCTATATTTTAGGCAGCAAAACAGAAACAGAGTTTTTGAAACAGAATTCGAAAATCCAAATGTGACGGTTGTTTGCCGAATAAGTGAAGGCCAATTTGTAGATAAAATTAATTGGGTAGAACAACTGTATTATAGAGAAGAGTTTACCCGTGGAGAAGCTGCCTTTGACGACTGCTTCCAACCTGGATTTTTTGAGTTACAAGTACCTGCAAATTCTGAAAAAGACATTACAATAACATTTGCAGTCAGCTATCAAATTCAAGATGCTTGGGACAATTTGAATTTTCTTGGTGTTTCAACTTCTGAGACTGAAAAAATTTTGTTTCAAGAGTATAACAGGAAAACTAATTTTCTTTCAGAGTTCTATAATCGAAACCCTATGGTGCCAATAAATGAATGGCTAAACTGGGTATTACTTTCAGCTGATTCATTTATAGTTCAGGACCTGAATGAGAAAAAGGGTATTATTGCAGGTTACCCTTGGTTTGAACCGTGGGGTAGAGACACCTTCATCTCGCTTCCTGGGCTGATGTTAGTAACAAAAAGATTCGATGAAGCCAAAGATGTAATGCGGGATTTTATGCGCCTAATGAAAGGGGGAATCATCCCAAATTTTATAGCAGATAAAACAGGTGAACCCATTTACAATACAGTAGACGCAACTCTTTGGTATATCAATACTGTATTTAAATACGTTAAATACTCAGGTGATTTTTCTTTTGTTAAAAGAGATTTATGGGATAAAATGGTGGAAATAATTGAAAGCCATAAACGTGGTACAATGTTTGGAATACGTCTTGATGATGACGGATTACTAATGCATGGCCCCGGATTAACTTGGATGGATGCTAGTGTTGAAGGTAAAATGGTTACACCTCGAGAGGGTAAAGCAGTAGAAATTCAGGCGTTATGGTACAATGCCACAAAAATAATGGAGTTTTTCGCAAACAATTTTAACCAAATAGATTTAGCTAAAGAATATTCAGATATGGCTGAGTTAACTAAAGAAAGTTTCAATAAAAAATTTTGGAATCCTAAAAGTGGATGTCTTTATGATGTTATTCAGTTTGAAGGGACTGATTCAGCTATTAGACCGAACCAAATATTTTCAGTTTCACTTAGCTATGTTATGCTTAACAAGGAAAAAAATTCGAAAATTATTGAAGTAGTTGACAGAGAACTAGTTACAGCATTCGGATTAAGAACACTATCATTAAATGACCCTAATTTTGTGGGGAAATACATAGGCGACCGAAATAGTAGAGATAGAGCTTATCATAATGGAATTATTTGGCCTTGGTTACTGGGACCGTATGTATCAGCGTATCTAAAAGTTAGTGAATATGCTCCTCAGGCACGCAAATATGCTCTAGAAAAAGTTCTTTCACCTTTGTTTACGCAAGCGATACTCCAGAGTGGTTTAGGAACAATTAATGAAATTTATGATTGCGAGCAGCCAAATACACCAAGAGGATGTATTGCACAAGCTTGGAGTGTAGCTGAGCCATTGCGAGCATATATTGAAGACGTTTTACAGATTCAACCTAAAAATGAATCGTGCAAAGTTGCCTAAAAACCAACAAGATTAGACCTGCAGATTTAAGTTTTATATCGCATATTAGTAATAGACTCAATTGTTAGTTAATCCTGTAAAGAAAATGATTAACAAATTAAAGTTAAAGACTATTGCTAGACTAAACAGATGGCGAATAGCTTTTCTAGGCTTTATTCTAATTTACACTTTAATTTTGCTTTCAAACTTAACTAATCCGCCTATGCAATGGGATGAAGTTATTCACCTTAACTCGGGATCTTTTCTATATTGGGAAAATTATGATAAATTTGTTGTTAATGCTTTCTATCCACCCCTTTTTGATTATATAACATTTCTCTCTTTCAGAGCATTGGGGGTAAATCTTTTTGCAGCACGGTTAGTCCCAGTAATATTCTCAGTCCTTTCTTTATGGGCAGTCTTTGAATTAACATACCAGTTGTATAAGGGAAAAGTAGCCATACTTTCAACTATTATGTTAGGAGTTATGCCAGGATTCTTCTGGCTTTCAGGTATAGCTTTGACAGAGACAATGCTCGTTTTCTTCACCACAACAACAATTCTACTCTTCTACCGTTGGATTACAACTCACCAAAATAAAATGCTTGTTTTAAGCGGTTTAACTCTTGGATTAGGTTTTTTAACTAAGTATCAAATGATTGTTTCAGCATTAATATTACTTTTTAGCATATTTTTTTTAGCTAGAAACCAAATCAAGTATTCTCTGAAAAAATTCTGTGTTATAATAGGTACAGCAGTTTTAGTAGTTACACCTTGGATCATAATAGCTTATGAAGTTTATGCAACTCAAATATTAAATCAATGGTTTTATGCTTTACAAGTTGGGAACCCTGAACGTTCAGTATACAGTGAACGTTTTCCTATACCCATATTTTATTTAATAGATATGGTTTGGCCCTACGATACGCTGCATCCTATTTCTATTTTTATTTACGCAGCTGGATTATTAGGTTTAGTGTTTTTTGCTTGGCGCGGAAAACAGGAGGACAAATTCGTTCTAATCTGGTTTATCACTATCTACGTTTTTTTTAGTTTAATAACAAATAAAGAATGGCGCTATGTTCTACCTCTGTTTCCTACAATCGCTATATCAACATCTGTTCTTTTTTTAACTCTTTATGGTAAATTAGAAAATATTTGGAGGAAAAAAAATAGTAATGTTAACCGTGAAAAATTAGCAAAGTTAGCTGCAGGATTATTGATTACTTTTATGGTTGGTTCTGTCGCATATAGTGTTTATGACACATATGATTATGTTTCTAAATATCAGATAACAATTGACATTCAAGGAGCAACCAATTATGCATTAAACAATATTGAAGCTAATAAATCGATAATGGTTTTATGCCCTTTTAATTTTTTTAGCAGAGAAATGGTAAGGTTTTATCTTTGGGCTGACGGAGACAATGACATACCAGTCTTTCAGTATCCTAGATTACCTATCGATGCATACACACCAAAATTTAACATAACCGAATTTATTGAGATATGTAATAGAACAAAAGTGCAATATGTTTTCACATACGAATACGGCGGTACAGTACCTTACTTTAATACAACATTAAACCTACAGCAAATCTATCAGCAACTCTATGATTCAGGAAACTTCACCCATATATCGGATGAAACGACCTTTGGCTCAAATCCAAGAAGAATATTTATTCTTACATACGTAGGTTAAAGGTATAAAATTTATTTAGTGTACACTAAAGTTATGAGAGTAAAAAAAGTAATGGGAATGTTTTAATTGGCTGTAGCTTTTAAGCAATAAAACAGGTAATCACATTTGAGCAGCGAAAATAAATGTTCCAAATCATATGATAAATTCGTTGCAATCAACGAGTTAGCTAAACGTAGAGGATTTTTTTGGCCATCATTTGAAATCTACGGTGGTAGTGGAGGTTTTGTAACATATGGTCCATTAGGTACAAGACTAAAACAGAACATTGAAGCTAAATTGAGAGAACTATTTGTTAAAAAAATTGGTATTTATGAGATAGAGTCATCTGTAATTACGCCGGCCAAAGTTTTTGAGGCGTCTGGTCATGTTGCACACTTCAAGGAACCAATGGTTGAATGCCAAGAGTGTCATACACGTTTCAGAGCGGACCACTTACTTGAAGATAAAGGAGTGGGCTCTGCTGAAGCAGAAAAAATGAGTTTGGAAGATATAAAAATTGAGTTAGAAAATCGCAATGCAGTTTGTCCTGACTGCGGGTGCAAATTTACCAATCCCCAACGGTACCTAACAATGTTTGAAACTACCATAGGACCTTATTCAGGAGCAGTTGGTTACGGGAGACCTGAAGCTGCACAAAACATTTTTGTTGAATTCAACAGGCTCTACATTGCCGCTCGAGAACATCTTCCTTTCGGAGTCATACAGATTGGACATGCACTTCGAAACGAAATTTCTCCACGTCAAGGTTTAATCCGTCTCAGAGAATTCACGATAGCAGATTTAGAATTCTTTTTTAATCCAGAAGAATCATCTTGTCAACTACTACAAGAAGTAGAAAATGAAGTTTTACCAATTTTATTATGTGAAACACGCCTAAAAGAATCCGATAGTATAACAAAAATTACGGTACGTGAGGCACTTAATAAAAAAATAATTTTATCAGAGTGGCAAGCTTTCTTTATGGCACAAGCAAAATGCCTCTTAGTTGAACTCGGTGTACCCGCAGAAAAACAACGTTTCATAGAAAAACTACCATGGGAAAAAGCTCATTACAGTAGCCAAAGTTTTGACCAAGAGGTATTGGTAGACCGCTGGGGTTGGGTAGAGGTTTCTGGCCACGCATATCGTACAGATTACGATTTAGCATGCCACATGAAGGCTAGCGGGGTAGATATGACTGTATATAAGGAATGTTTTGAGCCGATTGAAACAGAAGAGATAATTGTTAAACCTATAATGGCTAAACTGGGTCCAATATACAAAAATGAGGCAGGAAAAGTTGCGGCTGAAATAGCCAAAATACCTGCCCAACAAATCATTGATTCCATACAGAGTACGGGTTCATTTGTAGTTAATAATTGTGAGATAAAAGCTGATCAGGTTGATATTATCAGACAAAAAAAGACTGATCGAGGAAAACGTTTCATACCTCATGTAGTTGAACCGAGTTTTGGCTGTGACAGATTATTCTATGTAGCGCTTGAATATGCTTATGGAATTAAAGACGATCGAGTTGTTATGAGTTTTCCAAGAGAAATTGCACCAGTCCAAGTTGGTATTTATCCATTAATGAGTAAAGATGGATTAGATTTCAAAGCCAAAGAAGTACAAAGACTATTATGTAATAACGGATTTATGACTGAATTAGATGAAACTGGTTCAATTGGAAGACGTTATGCAAGAGCAGATGAAGCAGGAATTCAATTGGGTATAACAATAGATTATGATACATTGAAAGATAATTCGGTAACTATACGTGACCGTGATTCATGGCGTCAAATAAGAATTTCACTTGAGGATTTAACAGAGCAACTCCACAGCTACTTTAAAGGCAAAGTTAACTTTGAAGAGTTAGGTAGCATAATCAAAAAATAAGCAGCTACCTTTTTTAATGTACACTTCTAAATTAAAAAGATATATCAGGTAGTATTGTAGCGGGAGATAAAAAGATGGTACTTCCAGCAGAAACAGAAGAACGCGTTAAACGTAGAGCTTTAAATGCTTGTCAGGATAACTTGCGAAAAGTAGTTGATGTATCAAGAAAGATTCCTCAACTTGTCGAATTCTTTGCGGGTGGAGATAAAGAAAACCTCAAAAAGCTTTCCAGCGAAATTAAAACAGGTGAAGAGGAAGTTGTCAAAGCAAGACGTATGGTTAGTCAAGAACTATCTGAAATTGGAGCCATACTATATGCCCGGGAAGACTTTCTAAGATTTACAAATTTATCAAGCGAAATAGCTGACTTTTCAGAGGGAATAGCCTATTATCTTGTGGAAATAATGGAACATAAATGGGTTATCCCGCCTGAAATTAGAAAGGATCTTTTAAAACTTTCTTTAGCAGTTTTAGATTCAATTCTAAAACTAAGAGAAACCATGATGGTTCTTAATTATGGTCCCCAAAAGACCCTAGAACGAGCAAAAGACGTGGAAATAGCAGAACGCATAGTTGATGATCAATACCGTGCATTAACTATAAAGGTTCTTGACAGTAAACTTGATACTCCAGCCTTGCTATTAATAAGAGAGATACTTCAACTGCTGGAAAATTCAGCAGATAAAGCTGAAGACGCAGCAGATGCCGCTCGCATGCTCTCATTCATAATGTAATAGGCAGACCTGTAATGCCGAAAATAAAGGTTGAGTTAATTGAAAACTTTTTAATTGTATGGGACTCTACTGAAGGCTCAAAACTATACAAAACAGCATACTATGGTAAGCCAGTCGGTATCCCAAAACCAAAAATTCCCGAGTTTGATGTGCCATTAATTTTAGATTTAATGGAAGGACTCTATTTAGCTGAAACAGATATAATAGAAATTTATGAGAAACCAGATGAAACAAAAGTAAATCTCAAAAAGTTACGACAGAAAGCAAAACAACTTTATGATGAATTCGAAGATAAATATGCAGTTTATCGGGATTTTAGAGAAAAAGGCTTGATAGTTACACCTGGGATAAAGTTTGGTTGCGATTTTGCAGTCTATAAATATGGTCCAGGAATAGAACATGCTCCGTATATGGTTATCGTTAAAAAGTCAGGAAGCGAAATTTCTGCTACTGAAATCGTTAAAAATGGTAGGCTAGCAACAACAGTGCGTAAACGTTTTATAATTGCAGTACCGAATTTGTCTTCAAATCAAATAAAATATCTAATGTTTAAATGGTTTAAGGCGTGAGTTTTTCTTAAGCTAATTAATTTAAGATAATTTTTTATTGAGGCATCATTGAAAGCGGGTTCAAATAATTTTAAAGGCAAATCATCTGAAGTTAGTTGGCTATTATTGTTTGATTTTGAAATTCGCCTTTGAGACATTGGTGAGGATACACTTTGGAAGCTTTAAGTGAACAGCCTGCCTCAAGTTCAACATCGTCAGCTATTACGCTCACTGAATTAATTTTGATTGGCTTGTTAGAGTTAGAATTAATTGCTACGTGTCTTCCTACTATACTGTCATAAATTTCAGCATTGTCGCCAATTATAACTCGATCCATAATAGCTGAATTCTCTATAATCACATTCTTCCCGATTCGTGTATAATTGTCTATACATGAATTGGCTATACTTACTCCATTTTCTATTTGGCAGTGTCTGCCTATCAGAACAGCTCCAGAAACAGCAATAGTCTTTTGTTTTATTTTCCGAATTATTTCGCCGCGTTTTTTCCCAGAATCATTACTTTCGCCCTGAACCCAAATTTTTTGGTTATCATTTATACGGCCACCGAAATCGGTTAAAGTTGAAAAACCTCCGTGAAGAAGATTTTTCATAGCTTCTAAGTAGTTCTTAGGTGTACCAACATCAAACCAGTTTCCTTTAAGGGTGTAACCGTATACCGGTAGACCCATATTTGTAACATAAGGTATGAAGTCGTAACCAAAGTCGAGGCGCCCTTTTTCTTTTATGATTTTTTGAATACCTTTTTCTTTGAAAATTTTTTTTACTTCAGGTGACATCAAATATAAACCCGTATTTGCAAGGTTACTGGGCGCATCCTTAGGTGCAGGTTTTTCAACAAAACGTTTGATATGATTATCAGTGTCAATGTCAGCAATTCCTAAGCCCTCAACATTATTGACTTCACGTAAAACTATAGTTAAGAATGCATTCTTTTTCTTGTGGAAATCTATCAGGTCTTTAACCTTCATATCAAAAATATTGTCGCCTTGAACTGCAAAAACAGGGTTATTCAGTTCGTAGTATTCCATATTTATTCTTGTAGAGTCTGCACTTCCTATATCTGGAACATTAGGCTGATATTTGATGTGAATGGGCGGTTTAATTTTGTAGTAAGCTGAGAAGCCTTCGCCAGATTGGAAGTAATCATATAAATCTCTATAATTTCTGTAGCCCTTTACGCCGAATATAAAATTTTTGATTCCCTGTTTTGCCAATGAAAGAAGAGAAAACTCCACCAAAGGTCTGTTGAGTAAACGTAGACATGCCTTACTTGTATCTGCTGTTAATGGTAAAAGCCGTGTTGCTTTTCCACCTACAGGAATAATCACTCGAATTTTATCTGGAGAATAATTATCGCCTACTAGTGGTGCATAATTGTCACTCAACGCTTAATCCGCCTTAATTCTTTAAGAAGGTTGTATAATAGAAGCTTTTAATGTTTCTCATATTACAAAAGTCCATGAAAAACCATTTTGATAGTAAATATGATATTAATTGAATAAATAATGTAAAAAATAAAGGGAGAAAATCAGGTAAGGTCTACAACTGAAATTTCTGTTAAATCAGTCAAAGTGTTAAGTTTTACTTGTGTATTTGATACTGTATAAAGTGTATTTCCTATGTACAGAGAACGAGTTATCCAGTTATTCTGCGTAGTATAGTAGTCAAAGTCATCCTTTAGGTAATTTTGTTCGTCAAGCAGAGAAATGTCGATATGTGTAATTTTACCTTTTAAAGTAAAACCACCATCCAAACTTACACTAAAAACATAAACCCCTTGCCAAACCATTTCACCATAAGCAGAAGCTCCGTATTGTTGTCTCTCAGTTTCAGTTACTATTGCTAAATTGATGGGGATCACCAGCATACCTTTGGCTTTGTCAAAGAGGAAAGCTTTATGATCATTTAGTGTTAACGAGTCAGTACCTCTATCACCAATAACATGGGTTGCTAGTTGAATTGGCTGGTTCACGTTTCCTACATCAAAGAGCGCGATTTTTACTCCCTGATACCACGCAAAATTGGGGTCATCGGTTTCAACAGTATCTTTGCCAACACCAATTAAATGGGTTTGATCGTAGGGATGTAAATAGTCAGAGTAGCCAGGAATTTTAAGTTCGCCAAGTACTTCAGGAGCTTCAGGTTGACTTAAATCTATTACAAATAAGGGATCAGTGGATTTAAAGGTCACTAAGTAACATTTGTCATCCATAAATCGGACAGAATGCAGATTTTCATTTGGAGCAAGCCCTTCAAGGCGCCCAACAATTTTTAGGTAAGAATCTAGAATGTAAACATTACTGATCTGAGTTTCACTGAACCAATTGGTGGCGATGCGGAAGTAATTGTTGAATTCATCCATGGAGTATTGATTTATAGTATTTCCAGGCACACTTCCTTCTGCTTTAGGTGATAAATCTAAACCATTAATTCCAATACTGTATATTGCTGTATATTGGCCTGAATCATTACTCCAATTGGGATATGTCACGTAAATATTTGATTCTGAAACATACATGGCACTTGCGCCGCCCATCATTACAGTTAAGTTAGTAGGGTTATGATTATCATTCATGATGTCTAACGCATAGAAGCTTGTGAAAGTAAACCAAGAATCCTGACTTTCCGAGTAGTATATACTTCTTGGAGATGCAGTATCTGATTTATTATTATCATAAATAACGGGTAGAGTGACGACTTCGTTGTAAATCGAAGCAGGCTGACTAATTACAGTGTAAAGATAATCGCCTATCATGCGGGAATTAAAGTAACTCCCGCTTACAGTTAAGTTTCTAACCAGAAGTGGATTAACCTTGTTGGATACATCATAGACATTGATGTAAGTGTTTACTTCACTGTTGTATGGTAAAAGCATAGCAACATCTGTGCGTTCTATATTATAAGTATAAAATTGATATTTACTAGCTAATACAACAAGCCTGTTTCCATCTTGACTAAGAAATAACCCTGCGGGTTGAGTGTTATTGCCTAAGGTGATTTTAGATAAAACTTTGCAGCTGTCTGGATTAGCATCTATAATGTACACTGAGTTTTCGATGGTAGATGAATCTTCTTTGTAGTAAAGATAATTATTCTGAGGTGTTGTTGCAACATAAAGATAGCTCCCGTCGGTCTTTACTGTGTCAGCTTCATCTACGCCTTCGACTTGAATGTTGGTTTTTGAGTAATCATTTGTTGATGATTCTAATCCATATGAACCTTGGTCTTGAGTTGTTGGAGCAATATTCTCTGAAGTAAAAAACCTAGTATCTAGAGGTCCTCCGCCATATTGAGTTATACCTCCAGAGTTAGTTTTTAGAAAATTTACTATCTCTTCACTAGATGAAAATTGTTTTAGGCCATCAGGTAAAGGAGTTTCTGTTGGTGGAAATATAATAGGTATTGTGCCATAAACATATACCATACTTACTAGTATTATCGCGGATAGGACTGCTACTGTTCCATAAACGCTTGTTTTTTTCTTGACTTCTCTTTGCACCATAGATTTATCCTCCTGAACTGAAGTATTAAATTGTTTATTTTAGCCTAAGTATACGAACAGGCTGTTCTAATTTTTAGAATGGTCTCATACCCCATACTCGATAAGCTTCATACCAGAATATACCACAGACTATAACTCCGAATATTATTATAAAGAGATTATCTCGTGTCAAGCTATTAACCATAAGGACTAAATAAAATACATAAAAAAGTGTGGAGAAAAGAGCATAGAAGAAATAACGTGGAAACAATAGCTTTCCAAGTTTCACGTAATGCCTTAAAACACCAATTTTTACTTGACCTACTAGTAAGTAGTGACCATCAATCTCCTGTTTTTCGACAAGCCCTAACTCACGTAGTTGTTCGAGATGGTGAAAGGCTATGCTTGGACTACTAAAATGTAATGCACGTTGAACTTCACGGACCCCCGCAGGATTTCCGTTTTTAAGAAGATACCAGTAGACTTTCCAGGCCTTACCTCGTAATGCATATTCTAGCCCTGTTTCACTGTTCGCGTTCAACTATTAAATGCCTCAGGGAACATATCGACTCCTGGGAAATATAAGTTCAACTATTTGATAGTGTGTTCTAACTATTAGACGGGTAGTACCATCTAATAGAAAAAATAAGTAGTTATATAATATACTTTAGAAGTGTGCACAATTAATTTTTTATCTTTAGCGTGCTAAATTATCTCTTGAGTAGGGCTGGGCTGGAGCACTTAAACACTATTGGTTGGGTATCTTTGTGACTGAGGTGCTAAAACCATTAAAGAACTGTGTCAAGCCCAGTACTTGCTCACCTTTTTCAGACTTTCCTCACATGCAACAAGCGACCTCATTGCTTCAGCATCATAACTTATCAAGCCAGCCAAAACCATCGCCGTCTTCTTCACTAAACCTTTCGGCCTCACCCAACATTCACCCAAAACATTAGCCTTCAAATGCCCGTTAAACTGCTCAACCACATAGCGTTTTTTCTTCAGAAGCTCGCTTGGTTGGATTTTGCGATTTTTCCCTTTCTTGCGAGGGTTATCAGCGATAAACGGCACAGCACCTATATCTTTGGCAGCTTCAATGTTTCGCTTAGAACAATAGCCTGCATCAGCCAAAACATAGTCCGCTTCTAAATCCCAAATGAGCTTTGGAAGAAATGGTCCGTCGTAACAATTGCCCGGTGTCACCACCGCCCGAAGGGGCAAACCTAGCTGGTTAACTGCTGTATGAAGCTTAAACCCCCTGAATTTTCCCCTGCCTGTATGACCCCACCTTGCTTCCATGTCGTATAAGTCAACTAGTGGCGTTGAATCAACGATGACGGTCTTTGTTGGCTCTATAAGTTGAAGCATGTTTGTGATGTTGATGAAAGTCTGCTCAAGACTGCGTAGGCAGTGCCTCCACCATCTGCCGACAGTAGTTCTGTTTGGTACCTTTTCTAATCCGAGCGTTTTAGTTATCCACTGGTGCTTTCTTAGATGTTGAACTACTCGTGTGTCGTTTTCCAATCCTTTGAGTCTGGCATAAACTAGAACTCTGAGTGCTTTGACTCTTCCGTAGCCAGGGTTTCCTCTTCTTTTAGGCTCAGCTGGAACTATCGCTTTATTGACGAAAAGCCTGACAACCTCACAGGCATCCATGAGACTAAAAAGGCGCTAACTAGATTTAAAATTATGCACACCCCTAATGTTATAAAAGAGTTCTTGTAAAGATTTCTTGACTAAGCTTTGTCTATATTTATTGACTAACAAAAAGACCTATTCAAGAAATATTCAATTAAAAAATTCTACAAAATTTTTGTTTGCCAAAGCAGAACTTAGTTAGTACCAGAAATTATGAATTATGAATAATGAAAAAAGTTGGATGTTAAAGTATAGTGACATTCTCGTTTTCTACTTTAACTGTCTCGCCTTTTTTGATTTTTGATAAATCTATTTTATCTACAAAGGGAATTTCACTTATTATTGCTCCGACTGCAACAATGGTTTCGGTCTCTTTATTGATCATAGCTGCTGGTGCTGTATTGTTTTTCTTCATTCGATAAAGCGTGTATGACCCTACTGTTGAGCCTTTGCCTTGTGGAAACACTAGAATTTTATCTTTTACACTCTGCCCTTCAAGTTCATGCCCCTTCTCTAGTATTACTCCAGTGTTAGGGTCTACTCCTCCGTAGAAACTAATCGGCATAGAAGTGACTAATGCTTCACCTTCAGCTTTGCCCCTATAAATTATTCTACCTTTTAGTTGTTCCATTTTCCAGTCACCGCTGCATCTACACACTCTTTCATGCTGCCCATTTTGGTTTTCATTAAATTCTGCCTTGAATAGAAACAGCCTTTCGCAGAAGTAGTAGCTAAGGCTTTAAATCTGCCCTTTAGAGGTGCCACTGCCATGCATGTATCACATGCAAACTTTCCACCTGCAGCCTCAATAATCGCTGTATAGCCATGTTTATCAGCTAGCTGCTTGGTTGTACGCGAAGTTGCAACCCAGAGTTCTGTTCCAGTTGCAACCTTTTTACCTCTTATAAGGTCCGCTATCTCTGCTACTTCTTTAATTGAACAGTGAGGGCAACCTACACATACAAAATCTATCTCATCTACTTGGTCATTGATTTTGTTATAAGCATCATCAAGGTCAGTTTTCTCAATTGTAACTGTCTCTTTAGGTTGCTGCTGCAGTTCTGCACCAGGAGTAATGTCTTTAATGTAAAAAAGTGGTTTAGCACCATACGTCACTAATGAAGCGCCAAAACTTTTCAATTCGTCAAGTGTTGCTTTTTTAATTCCTGAAATATAGGGGATTTTGTTTTCTGCTTTTTTTCCGATTGCATAGCCTAATGCACCCCAATCTGAAAGCCTGCTTAATTCTGCATTAACCTGAACATTAATGTCTGGTACTCTATTTTCATCTAAATGTAAACCATAACATGGTGTTTTACCTACAAATGCAGCTGCCAAAGCTGAGGGGCCTCCTTCACGATTGGTACGCGCTCCCAGAACTGAGTTAGCAAATGTTACAGCACTGCTTTCTGACCATGCGATATGTTCTCCATAAAGTGGTACATTGCCTATAAGATATGGTGTACACGTACAACTGACTAGTATCCCCATACGTGTGAACGCATCGATCACAAGGTTCTGTTTTTCAGCAAACTCTGGACTTATTCCAAGTTGTTGCCAATTCTCTAAATCCATCCCTGCTGGGTTTAAAGTAGTTAAAACTTTGACTCTGCCATCTTCTGCTAGTGAATTTAGAAAATCCAACCCAGCATCGCCTAAGTTATGGTACGATACACCTGCAACTTGAACGCTTCCGACATCAATCAATTTTTCAGCGCCGAAAATATCTCCTAATGCCACAAGGATTTCCATGCTTTTTTTAACTGCGTATCCTTCTTTTCCGTCAAGCATAGCCTTTTCTTGCTTAGTCAACTCCATAATTATCACTTATACTTGTTTAAGTCCACTTTAACGTAATCAACTTTGCTGAAACCTTTCCCAGTTGTAACTAAAGGTGCAGTTGCATCTAAACCTGCTTTAGCTGTAGTTGCCTTTTTTCCCTCTGACAAGTCGCCTGAAGGATCTAGAGATGAACCTGGCTGATTAGATAGAATTATTGTGTCTTTATCTGCTTGTAAACGTGTGGATATTGCCCATTCTACGTCATGTGGGTCGTAAATGTTTATGTCTTCGTCTACTACTACACAATGTTTTAGGGATTTATGGCCTTCAAAAGCAGCTGTTATAGCTTTTTTCCCATCGTCAGTTGCCTGCTTTTTTATTTGTATAACTGCATGAAGCCAACTGCATCCGCCTGGTGTAATGTACACATCTTTACATTGGCATACTTTGCTAACTTCTTTGTATATTGTCGGCTCTTTAGGCATCCCCATGAGGAATTTATGCTCATTTTTGCCTGCTAGAATTGTCTGGTATATAGGATTTTGGCGATGAGTTATACATTTAATTTCTACAACTGGCTGTTGTCGTTGGCGGTCAACTATTCCAGTTAAATCTAGGAATGGCCCCTCACTGTTCTTCTCTTTGGTTATCCGTCCTTCTAATACGAATTCGCAATCAGCAGGAACCTCCAAATCTACAGTTTTACACTTGACAAGCTCTGTTTCCTCTAAAGCGTTTGCCATACCTAACTCGTCTACTCCCATGGGTAAAGATGTAGCTGCTGAAAGCAGCACTGCAGTGGAGGCACCAATACAAATTGCAATATCAAGTTCTCCACCAGCTTTTTTCAAAGCTGTATCTGTTCCTCGATTTTCAACTATTCTTGCTACAAAATGATTTTTGTCTTTCAGCATAAGTCTGTGGAAACACATGTTGCTGCCCATTTCTGTATCTTTAATTATTGAAATCGCTGAGGCAATGTATTTTCCGCCGTCTTTTTCGGTGTAACGCATTATGGGAAGCTTCTCTAGATTCACATTGGATTGTACAACTTCTTGGCATGCTCCTTTTTTAACAGTTTCAGGAGTAACAGGATTTTCTATGGCGCCGAGTAATTTAGGTAGTAATTCTTCCTTTGTTATTCCAAGTGAACGGCAAATTAACTCTTTAGAAGAGACCAGACCCGCTACTATAGGATAGTTTGATTCCTTAATGTTTTCAAAATAGACTGGTTTTTCGCCTAAGGCGTTTATGATGCCTGCTGCCTCATACTCAGTAGAGACTGGTTTAGTGATTCTTGTTAATTCCCCTTTATTTTTGAGCTCTTCGATGAAATTTCTTAAACCCAATTTCTTTCGCCCCAATTTCAGAGTAATCAAGTCGACGTTTATAGCTTTTGCAAATCAACACTGACCTTTGATAGAATCTGCCTTATTCTTATTACTAAATAGTTAGTAGCTGTTTAATTAAACTGAAATTTTCCGGTTTTTGTTATTTTTGTTTCTTATGGAAAATAAGCTGTATTATTCCAGAAAATGTATTTGCTGTAAGTGTCATCTAATTCTAGGTTATCATCATAGATTATGTCAAGGTTATTTGGGTACTGCTCCATCCAATAATTCAAACTTGTGCATATCTCAAGTGCGAAATCATCTGCATCCCATAACCCCCAGATTTTATCGGTTGGTCCTCTAAGACCATACCCATAATCTTTTGGAAGAACAAAAGCTACCCTATCGCTGCTTTCCAAGTTTCTTTCAGAGTTAGCCGCTACATATTGCCAGAACCTCTTTAACGCATCAAAATGTTCCTTTTTAAGTGTACTATCAGTGTAGTCCTCATTGCTATCAAAAACTAAAACATACTTTGCTCCTGAGTTATATGCCTTGACTAGATTCTCATAGAGGTGGGCTCCAGATGAAATGTATGGGCTTTCAGAGTATTTCCAAGTTATCATTACGCCCCAATCTTTTTCTTGAATTGTGGCAGCTCCACGACATAATGCAATATTCAAACTTCTACTGAAGTTATAAGCGAATTCCGCAAAGACAACATCATAACCTGCTTTATAATCAAACCAGTAGAGCGCATAATCAGATGTATAATATTTAATTTCTTCACTATTGGTCGCGTTAGGAGCAACCTCTCTTAGCATAAATTCTAGGTGAGTTACATACTTTGAACTTGCATCAGTAATGTTTTCTGCATCTTTTACAAGTCTGTAGATATATGAATCCACATTTTTTCCGCCTACCTCGTCAAAGACGTATAAACCCCTAAACCTTTCACCCCAATCAGCTTTGGCCTGGTCAATCCATTCTGTAGACGGCGAAATAGGGTAATCATGGTCATTTGTGAATACAATAAACGATAATTCTTTATCAAAGATGTATTGGCAGAGGTCAGTGAGTTTTGTCTCATTGTACGTTATGCCGGTGCTTCCGATAATAAACAGGTTTGTGTATTTGCTGATTTCATCAATTAGTCTCTTAATTTCGTCAACGTCGTCGTAGGCAGCGTCGACTCCGACATAAAAGTCTGGAAAAGTTTTCGGTCTGGTATTTTCGCTTGTTAACAAGAAATTTGCTAAAAAAATACATGTAACCAGAAGGAGCGAAAGACCCACTAAAATGTATCTTGATTTCATTTGTACATTAAATAGTAGCTAAGTATGCAATAAGTTTTTTCGTAATTATTAATTATGTTCAATAATGCCTGTTATAGGCCAGTTTATCAGTAAAAACTACTGCTAATTTGGGCTATGCGCCTTTCTGTTTCTCTATATGTAAAGAAATGACTCTTTGTTCCTCTTTTTTATTATAAAATAGTATGTAGAATAGTGTTGAAATTAAAGAATAATAACATCAATCATCAGTTATACTATCGGCTTACAATAAGCCTTCTAAGTTTGGACGGTGTAAATATGGGGTCATTGAAAAATGCCTTGCGTAGGGTTATTAAAACAGACTTTCTAAAAAATAAGCATGAAGACTGCGCTAACTTTGATGATGGTACATGTAAATTTTTTCATTTCACAAATCTAGATCCTAAAGGTCAAGCATGTCCCCACTTCAAAGCTAAAGAAAAAACATAAACCAAAACCCTCTAACCAATCTATCAACTATTTTTAACTTGTAAAATCCATAAAGAAGCTGTGTATGCATTAAATTGGCGAATAAAAATTGAATGAAAACAACAAAGAGTAAAAAACTCTATTGTTGTTTAATGTGTGACTACACCGATTTTTGTGCTTAAAAACTCGTAGCCTGCTGTTTTGAAGGCACTCGCAACTTTGCCTTGGAGATCTTTTCCCGGAGTTAAAGCTACCATACAGCCTCCACCTCCGCCGCCGGTTAATTTCGCGCCGAATGCTCCTTGTTTTCTTGCTATGTCTACAAGTAAGTCTAGTTCTCTACTAGATACACCGATTTCTTGAAGTATCCGATGGTTCTCATTCATCAGTTCGCCGACTTTCTTGAGGTCGCCATCTTCAAGTGTTTTACGTCCTATTTTAGCTAAGTTTTCAGCTTGTCTAAAGAGTGGATCATATTTTTCTGGGTTCTTCTTTTTACGTTCAGCTACACCCTCAACCATCGCTTTTGTGTTGGCAACTTTACCGGTACTGCCGATTACTATCTCAACTGGTCTGTGAATTTTCAAGCGTTCAACAAAGTCTTGCCCTCCTGCAGGGTTTTTCTTAAACCACATCAAGCCTCCATAAGTAGCTGCGGTGTTGTCTATTCCAGATGGGTTACCTGCATATGCTTTTTCTCCTTCATAAGCTACAGAGTTGATTTTTTCGTTAGATAAGTTGAGATTTATTTCTTCATTTATAGCCCGTGCGATAGCCACGCTGCTTGCGGCTGAAGCTCCCAGTCCACTGAAGCCGGGTAGTGTTCCACCTATCCAAATATTAAGCGGTGTTTTTGGGTCCAAATTCATCGCTTTTAACATACGCCCAATCGATTCTATTTGTTGTAGACGTTTTTCTTCGCTGTATCCCTTTGCTGTTTTACGTTCATCTTTAATGTTTAAGCCTTCAGTTGCTTTCGTTACTTCAGCTTCAGTTGATGAATCAATTGCTGAAACTATGCCGGGGATTCCATGAACTACGAAGTGTTCACCGAACAAAATTACTTTTCCATAACCTGATCCTTTGCCCATGTTAGTTTTGCTCCTTGGTAGGATGCTATATGTTTGTTAGCTAAAAAAACATTGTTCTGAACTGGTGGTTTACGGCTCTTGGTCAAAACAGTGATTTCTTATTTTGGATGTTTCCATTTTTTAATGATGTTTTCTATACAAAAAGCGTACTTTTTTAAAAATTGTTTCTTCTCACGAAGTGGTTGGTAGAAACAAGACGTAACGATTAGAAGCGGCTTCATAGACTTATCAAATCAATTCTTTATTTGTAGTACATTTTTTTATTTTCCATAAATAGACTGCTTCTCTTTAGGTGTGTATTATCAAAGAAAAATTTTTTTAGAAAATCAGCGAACTGAATTTGCTGGAAATGACTTGAGCCTTAAACTTAATTTATTTCTTAACATTGTAGTTAACTTAAGTTGGTTTAAATCGCTTTTCAAAATAAACCATAGAAAATATATTTTACATATCTGAGAAGGTTCAAAGTTTTCTTTACACTGCCTCAAATTCATTTACTCGCCACGGAAAAAGTAGCTGCAAATTTTAAACTGTTCCTAATCATTGGATAAACACGGAAAAAAATACTAACAACAACATAGCTTTTCCGAAAACTAAAATAACCACGTAACAAAACTATAGCCACTTGAGGTTATAGTTGCGTGTCATCAATTATCGAGGACCTCATTGCCCGAAAAATCTTCAACAACCGCGGAGACGAAACAATAGAAGTCGATGTAATAACAACCGGTGGTTTTGGTCGAGTAGGTGCACCTGCAGGTAAAAGCAGAGGTAAAGCTGAAGTATCTTATTATCCACAGGGTGGCGTTGAGCAAGCTATTAAGAAGATTGATGATTTAATCGCTCCTGAATTAGCAGGTTTAAATGCTGATTTTCAGCAAGAAATTGATGATACACTCCATGAAATAGACGGTACTTCTGACTTTAAGAATATAGGCGGAAACACTGCTTTTGCAATAAGCCTTGCGAATGCAGAAGCAGCAGCTAATAGTCATGGTTTACTATTATTCCAATTTCTAGGTGGAAGCTCTGCAAATACGCTTCCTTATCCTTTGGGTAACTGTATCAGTGGTGGCCAACATGCACGTGGTAAAGCTCCAAGCATTCAAGAATACCTTGCTTTACCCCATGGTGCTGAAAGCTTTTTGGAAGCACAAACAGCTAATACCCTAATACATAAACGAATAGGGGACTCGCTTAAAAAGAAAATTACCAGTTTTAACGGTGGTAAAAGCGATGAAGGTGCATGGATAGCCAACGTTACAACTGATGATGCTTTTGAAATTATGGCTAGGACATGTGAAGAAGTAGGTAACGAGCTAGATTTTGAATGTGGTTTTGGTATAGATGTAGCGGCGTCATCCTTCTGGAAACCTAAAGAGCAAAAGTATATGTACGAAAATGGAGATAAAAAACGTGATACAGCAGAACAACTTGAGTATATGCTTGAGTTAATCGAGAAATACCATTTGACATATATTGAAGATCCTTTCCATGAAGATGACTTTGATAGCTTTGCAGAATTAACTAGAAAATCAAAGAATTGTCTCATTTGTGGAGACGATTTATTTACAACTAATACTGAAAGGTTAAATAATGGTATTAAGATTAACGCTGGAAACGCTATCATCATTAAAGTCAACCAGATAGGTACCCTAACCGATGCAGCTGAAACAATAGAGATGGCGCAAAGAAATGGCTATGATGCCGTGGTATCCCACCGTTCGGGTGACACATGTGATTGGCATATTGCCCATCTAGCTGTAGCCTATAAATGTCCAGTTATTAAGACTGGTGTGGTTGAAGGGGCACGTATAGCAAAGCTAAACGAGCTCATCAGAATTGAACATTTCCTTGGAAGCAGAGCCAAAATGGCTGCCCTAAATGTATGCTAAAAAAAGAAGATGAATAAAGAATGTCTGAAGACCAAGTAAAAGAAAATCAACCAGTTGAAAACGAAATAGAGGAACAAGAGGACCCAATTGAAACCGTAGAGAATCCTCAAGAAGAAATTGCCGAACCACTCAATGTAGACTCTGCCACTGCAGAGGAAGAAGAAGTTAAAGAAACACAGCCAGAAGAGACATTACTTTTACCCAGAGATACATTGCTCTCTGCAGGTATCCATATAGGTACAAGAATGAAAACTCTTGATATGGAGCCGTTTATTTACCGTGTTAGACCAGACGGCTTATTTGTTTTAGATGTTAAAAAAACAGATGATCGTATTAGGACTACTGCAAAGTTTCTATCTCGTTATGAACCATCTAAAGTAGCTGTTGCTGCTACAAGATTATATGCCCATGAACCAGTTAAAATGTTCTGTAAACTAACTGGTACCACATCTTTAATTGGAAGATTTATACCTGGTCAGCTTTCTAATCCGCAATACTCAAAACGTGTCGACCCCGAAGTAATTATCGTGTCAGACCCACGTGCAGATGCGCAGGCAGTCAAAGAAGCAAGTAAAGTTGGAATACCCATAGTTGCATTATGTAGCACCGACAACGAGTTCGTAGGCGTAGACTTAGTCATCCCGACAAACAATAAAGGTAGACGCGCCCTTGCAGTTATTTTCTGGTTATTAGCACGGCAAGTGCTTCGTGAAAGAGGCGAATTAGCACCAGACCGCGACCCACCAGTGACGATAGAAGACTTTGAAGCCAAAGTTACACGTGACGAGGAGGAGGAACCCTAAAGGGTTGCCTAACATTCGGCGCCCAACCGTAGCAAATCAATTCTATGAAGGCGACGCCGAAGCTCTCCGTGAACAAATTAAAAACTGTTTCCTACATGATTTCGGTCCGGGAAAACTTCCGGAAATCAACCTCAATAATTACCCGCGCTCTATTGTGGGTCTAATTTCTCCTCATGCAGGCTACATGTATTCAGGGCCTGTAGCAGCAACTGCTTTTAACGATTTGGCTTTTGATGGGAAACCTGAAACAATCGTTTTGTTAGGACCAAACCATACTGGTTATGGTAGTGCACTTTCAATTATGAATAAGGGAATCTGGCAAACCCCCCTTGGAGACTTAGAAGTTGATTCAAAAATTGCTAATCTTATACTCCAAGAAGCAAAGATTCTTGATATCGATGAACTCGCACACAGATATGAACACTCCATCGAAGTCCAGTTGCCTTTTCTACAATTTCTCTACGGAAACACATTCAAAATTGTACCAATATGCTTTCAAATGCAGGATTACTATTCAGCTGTTGAGATAGGTAATTCATTAAACAGGGCTTTAGCTAATTCAAACTCTATCGTAATAGCATCTTCAGATATGACCCATTATGAGTCAGCTAAATCCGCGTCTGCAAAAGATGAGGCGGCACTAAAATCTGTAATAGATATGGACGCTAAAACTTTTTATGAAATAATTGAAGCCCAAAATATCACTGCGTGCGGTTTCGGTCCAATAGCAGCTTTGATGACCTATGCCAAATGTGTCAATTCAAAAGCCAAAATTTTAAGTTATCACAATAGCGGAGAAATATCCGGTGATTTATCAGCAGTTGTTGGGTATGCCGCTGTTAGCTTCAAAAAATACCTATAATCTTCTCAATAATTGCTCAAACAAGACTTTAGTTTTCTTTATTTCTTCAATTGAGGTTTTACTGTCTAACTCTAACGTTATGGGACCTTCATAACCGCAGTTATGTAACTTAGAAAGAATTTTAGTTAATTCAGGTGTCTCTTTTATAAAGGGTTTATGAGCTTTATTTGCCATATGTACATTACATATTCTTCTGTAGTACTTATCAATCAGTTCATCAACTACTTTTGTCTCCAAAGCATGACAAAAATCAAAAGTAATACCTACTTCTTCATCTGTATCAATTATATCAAGTATTTCTTCAATTTCTTCAACATTCTTACCGAACCCCGAAGAGTTATGTGACAAATTCTCCAACGCTAATTTTATTCCTAATTTTTTTGCAAAAGGTTTAATCTCTCCAAAAATGTTCTGCAGACATTGTTCCCTGACCTTTTTTGGTGTCTTCTTGGAAACGTTCGAATGTATTGTCATTAAAGGCGCACAAAGTGCCCTAGCACATTCAAGCGAGATTTTTCCATAGTAAACCGCTTGATGTACCTCAATCGGGTCCTTTACATGGAAAACCGCAGAGTGAAGAGTTAAACATTTTAATCCTGACGAAAAAAGCGCTTTTTGTTCCCTATATACACCTGTATCGTTTTCTTTCTTTATAGTTTTCATGTTAAACTCGATATTTTCAAAACTGAGGTCTTTGATGACTGCAAAATTGCTGTTCACTTTTAGTTTGCTAAAAATTCCATTAGATAAACTCAGTTTCAACGGTTATACCCAATATATCTTTTGTCTCCTGAATATTTTAGTGCTTTCTAAAATAATCGTCACTTTCAGTATCTCATATCCCTTATGTTATCACTGAATTTACATCACTATTCTCTAAAGTCAAAATTTATGTTGACGCTGTTTATTCGCAACCTACTCTTAAGCAGAATGAAAACTCCTTTTAAACTCCGATTTATAGAATAATTTAAAATAACCCCATCTCTTTATATCAGAGAAATACAAAACAAAACAGGCAAGGGGAATAAACAGGACATGGGCGAAGAAGGCGACATCTTCTGGGTGTCTTTAGCTGAACGGGTAATCGGTATACTTGTTATAATAATTGGGGCAATTATGCTCTATTTCACAGCTACAACCGCAGATTTAGGTGGGTTTGGAGTATTCTTTAGTGTTTTAAGTATAATCTTGTTGATTTTGGGTGTTTTTCTGCTTATTATAAAGCCTTCTCATTAAACGTTTTTCATTCCCTTCTTTCAACAACGATTTTGCAGTTAGCAACAAGTGCAGCGACAACTCCTAAAGCTGCCAACCAGGGTGCTACAACAACTCCGACAACACCAATTGTTACAGGTATCTCCAACAAAGTTTTACCTGATTCATCTTTGACAATAATACGTGTCACGTTTCCTTCATGAAGTAACTGTCCAACTTTATCAACAACATCTTTACCTGAAACGTTGTACTCTTCATTTGTTACTTTAGGTGTAGCTGCACCGCATACAAAACAAAATCTATCCTCTTTCTTCAAATGTGAACCACACTTTACACAATAAGGCAATTAATCACCAGAAATTCAGAAGAAACAATTTGAATAAAAGCTTTACCAAAAAATTATGTTCTCATCTACAATACAAAAAACAAAATAAAAAGAGCGTATTTATAAACCAACACTAATTACAATCATCCTAATCGTTAGGAGAAAAACTGCAATGCCGATACGCCAACCAATCGTATGTGTTCTAGGTCACGTTGATACAGGCAAAACTTCTTTGCTTGATGAGCTTAGGAAAACCACTGTTCAATTACGTGAGGCTGGTGGTATGACACAACATATCGGTGCAAGTTTTTTTCCAATCGAAACTTTAAAACAGATTATCGGCCCCTACATGGATGGCTTTAAAACAGGAATTGAAATTCCAGGTTTACTCATAGTAGATACTCCTGGACACGAAGCCTTCACTAACCTCCGTCGTAGAGGTGGAAGTGTTGCTGATATTGCAATTTTGGTTGTTGATATACTCAAAGGGTTTGAGGCTCAAACTCTAGAATGTATCGATATTCTTAAAGCACGAAAAACACCCTTTATTGTTGCCGTAAATAAGATTGATCGTATCCCCGGTTGGAAAGCACAGAAATCTGCTCCTTTTCTTAAATCTTATTCAATTCAAAATAGTTTCGTACAAGAAGACTTCAATAACCGACTTTACCAAGTTATGGGTGAATTCTCCAGATTAAACTTCAAAACCGACCGTTTTGATCATATTCGTGACTTCACAATGAACTTGGCTTTGGTGCCTACTAGCGCAAAAACTGGAGAAGGATTATCAGAGTTAGTGATGGTTTTAGTCGGATTAACACAGCAGTTCCTAAAGAAACGGTTACAAACAACAGATGGTCCAGCAAAAGGTTCAATATTGGAAGTAAAAGAGGAACCTGGTTTAGGTTTAACACTTAACACAATTATTTATGATGGAACTTTAAACAATGACGACTTAGTGGTCGTAGGCGGTAAAGAAGGTGCAGTTTCCGCTCGTATAAGAACCCTCTTAGTTCCCAAACCACTCGATGAAATGCGAGACCCACGAGATAAATTTACCAGTGTCGAACGTGTTTATGCTAGTTCAGGAGTAAAAATTGTTGCTCCCGGATTGGAGAGCGCTTTAGCTGGTGCACCTCTGTTTGTAGTTCCTCCAGGTGAAGAAGTTGCTAAATACTGTAAACTTATCACTGAAGAAATAGGTAGAATACGTATTGCAAAAGAGATAGATGGTGTAATCGTCAAAGCTGATACTTTAGGTTCTCTGGAAGCGTTGGCTCAAATTCTAAGAACTAATAATGTGCAAGTTAGGTCGGCTGATATTGGTGACATCAGTAAAAGAGATGTAATCGAAGCTTCAGTAGTAAAAACTCGTGAACCATTAGTTGGAGCTATATTAGCGTTCGGCGTAAAAGTTTTACCTGACGCGGAAATAGAGGCAGCAGCTGATAATGTGCCTATATTTAAAGAACCGATAATTTACAATTTAATTGATAATTATCTCACTTGGGTTAAAAATAAACGTGAAGCTAAAAGCGAGGCTGAATTTGAGGCTCTTGTGAAACCTGGAAAATTGATGGTTCTACCGAATTGTATTTTCCGCCGCGCTAAACCTGCAATTTTTGGAGTAGAAATTCTTGGAGGGCGACTTAAACCAAGAGTTAGTCTTCTACGTGTAGAAGATACCTCTGAGTTAGGTGAGTTACAGCAGATACAAGACCAAGGTAAAGCTGTAGGTGAAGCTAAAGCTGGGGCGCAAGTTGCTATTTCAATGGACAAACCTGTAGCTGGTAGGCACTTATTTGAAAAAGATATTCTTTACGTGAAGATTCCTGAGAAAGACGCTAAAGTTCTGTTGACAACCCATCTGGACGATTTGAACGCCGATGAGCAGGAATTATTGAAAGAATACGTTAACATAATGCGGAAAAAGGTTCCCTTCTGGGCTGGTCATTGATAAAATAACAAATAGAAAGAACCTTTTGTTTACATAGCACAAATTTTAAAATTACTTTTTTTTCTTTCTAACCAAAAAATTAGATTACTTAAAGAACATAACCTTTAGGACAAATTGATATCAACTAAAAATGTCTCTTATGTTTATTGCTATTTTGTTGATTACTTAATAACTAAACATTTTTTGTTAATTAATTTCTTTTTCCTTTAATTTTTATTTATTTTTATTAAACTGGCTTTTTCAACAATACCAACCAATCCATCTGAATTTTGTAACGATAAAGCTTTAAATTCTGCAAACTTAAGAGAAGTTATTCAAACCACATGTTAGGTGCTGGTTCTTGTTGCCGGGGTCTCCTAGCCTGGCAGGGAGCAAGCCTGGAAATACCCATTTTAAGGGCACCAATTAGCTTGTGGCCCCTTGGGCCACGGGGGTTCAAATCCCCCTCCCGGCGCCAATTTATCCGAGTTCGGTCAATTTTAAAATGGGAAACCTAAAATTATTTTACATTTAACTTCTATGGGCTACCAATTTCTTGGGTTCTTGTTTATTATTCTATAAATAGGACATTTCAACTGTTTTAGGTAATAACTCAATTAGTTTTGCTATAAGTTCCTCTCGATTTTCTAATATGTCTGTTTTTGGGGTTTTATTTTTGCTGGAGTAATCTTGGTATAAGCTATACATAATGTTTACCAGTTTATTTCGGGCAGTCTTCTGTGATAATTTATACACTGTCATTTCTATGGCTTGGTCTAGTGCTTTAGCGCAATTTGCTCGTCCCAATTTCTTTCCCATTACCATGAAACTAGTCATCGAAGTAACAAATTCGTCTGCTAGAATATCCTCAAACAGAGTCTGTTCCCTGATTCTGAAGTGAAACTCGTATTGTTGATGAATAAACGAATGTGTAAGCATGCGGATTAAAATTTCTTTCATAGAATTTGTAGTGTCATTTTTTGTGAGGTAAATGTGAATTTCAAGGGGTTTGTCTTCTACAACATACCCAGTTTGCGTTTTAGGTGTTTTTTTATGAATTATAACACTTATTCCTTCTTTTTTAGAAGTATTTGTAAAAGTGTCGCCGCAATAGTCTTCAATTTTCTTTATTATTTTTTGACCAGTTTTTTCCCACATTTTTTCGAAGTATTCTTTTTTCTTTTTTAACCATAAACGATCGGTTTTGGTTTCTCCGTTCCCAATTTTAAACGTTAAATCTGGATAATCGTCTATTGTGATGCACCTGTGATATATTTGTGTCTTATTACATCTAAATTTTTCCTTGTTTTTAATATCTATGTTAAAGATTTATTTAGAAGTTTATTACTTCAAGATTAAAAACCCGAAAAATATTATTTTCATCCTTTTAAGTTATGTTTTTATCATTTGTTTTTTCCATTTTAACGTTTTTTAATCAATCTAAGTTCAATTATTGTTAAACGTAAGTTTATATCTGCTAGGCGCTAAGCTTAAGCAAAGAGGGCTGAAAGTTGCATTCATATTCAGACGAGCAAGAAAAAATTCAAAAACAAATTATGGTTGGTGTTTACAATATCTACTGAGCAGTTTCCATACTCCAATCTTGCACACTGGCCTCCATTGACGTACCGAAATAATTCTGTATCACCCTTAGAGTTAAGGGGTGAATTCATTGATTACCTAAATGCTGAAAACACTTCCAAGGATTCAAAAGAACTGCAACCTTGGATTCCTTTTTGTGAAGGCAAATGTGCTTTTTGTTATTTTCCAGTAAATTGTGAAAGACAAATTTATAGTACATACCTTATTGCACTAAAAAAGGCACTGAGATTATACTCTGAAACAAAGTATGTTAAATCTAGCGACTTCGGCGAATTATATGTTGGCGGTGGAAGTCCCTCAGTTCTCTCTGAAGAACAAATTACCGATTTGCTCGATTTCTGTAACTCAACTTTCAATTTGACTAAGGATTGTCAGATAAAATTTACTGCATGCACTTCCAGCTTAACAGAAAACAAAATCCGGGTTTTATCCTCCTATAACGTTAACCAGTTGGATGTGGGTATACAAACCTTTAATACACGACTTCGCGGTTTTCTCGCCCTCAAAGATACAGCTGAAGAAGCAAAATTAAAGGTTAAAACAATAAAAAGAGCAGGTTTGGGTGTTAGTATTGACTTGTTATACAACCTACCAGGTCAATCTTTGGACGAATGGGAAAAAGACCTCAATCAAGCCTTAGAATTGGATGTTGAAAGTGTAGACTGTTATCCTTTGGATTTATACGCCAATACTCCGCTTGCAAGAAAAATAGCCTCTGGCGAAATAGATAAACCGGGTGATTACAGGATGGAACTTCAAATGTACCTAAAGGCCTACCAACTATTCAAAGAAAATGGGTATTTCCCAACTTGTCATAACAGGTTTTCGAGACTCAAAAAAGATTTTGAAAAACCCGCTTCAGAAGTAATAGGTTCAGGCGCCGGGTTTTTTATGGGAACTGTTGGACCTTTCCAGTATTGTGACATCGAAAACATTTCTGAATACATAAAATCAGCTGAGAATAATGTTTTTCCATTAGCGAATCTGTCTAAATTATCCACAGACGATGAAATGAAAAAGTCGATGATGATGCTATATGTTCGTGTTCCTGTGAATAGGGAAGAGTTCAAATTAAAATTTGGTGTTTATCCTGAATACGCTTTTCCCGATGCTGTCAACAACTTAATCAATAAAGGTTTGATTAAACAAGAAAATGGAGAACTCAAATTGACTGAAAAAGGCGATCCATGGAGATTTAATATTGCTTGGGAATTTTTTAAAAACCTTGAGGAAAATAAGTAATCTGCTCTTTTGCTTTAAATTCTAAACAAACTTACTTTCCACTAAGTTCTTGTTTTATCTCTTTTTCTATGAAACAAGTCACTTCTTTTGCTGATTTATTTGAATCTACAATAACCCATTTGCCCATTTTAACTAGAGAAAGTGCCTTTAATCGAACTTCTGCAAGTTTATTTTTATCTTCAAACATTTCCTGCCTATCCCTTACTCTGATTCGGTAATGGGCCCGCTCGGGCATTACATCTAAAAAAAACATAGTTTCTGCTTTAGGCACAATTAATGCAAAGAAGCAATAGCTAATTAAATGGAGTGGCGCAGGTAAATACGCTGTACCCATGAGGTATCTGACAAATATTATAAAATCTTCACGCCGCCAAGAATACCTGATTATTGAGTTAATAACATCAAGCATGTAAAATAGTGCCGAAGCGAAGTGGGCGTTTTTTCCTCTAGAACAGAGAAATTGACTTGCCTTAACTCCGAAGTAATTATCCTTTTCTGGGTGTATCCTTAAGAGGTAACTTTTATTTTGACTTTTCAGGTATGCTGCAAGACAATTAGCTTGAGTGCTTTTTCCTGAACCGTCCAAACCATCAATTACAATAAGGGTCATATTGTACCTCCAAACAGAAATAGCGCAATTAAAACACTTAGTAATGGAATCGTAATGTTGTCAAAACCTTTTGGAGTAATCGCCTCAGCTATAACCGATATAACTGCAGCGGCTATGCTGATTTTAAAAATGTTGACCGCTGGTATTTGACTAAAAACTATAAAGAAAAAACCGCTCGCTAAAAGACATATTACCGTAACTATGAACATTGCTGCTGAACCTTCAAAACTTTTCTTGGCAAAAACACAGTATTGATGATTTCCAAATTTTTTACCAATTAACGCTGCAGCTGCATCACCATATGCCATTGGCAAAATCCCAACTGCTATTAAGTAAGGTTGTGACGCAAAGAGTCCTGCCAAAATTGTGTATGAAACTGCATATAAGAATAATCCTAAATGATGACCGCCCTCAGTAATCGCAGTTAAGCCATTGCATTTTTAGGGTTAAACTTTTTATCGGTGAATATGGCGATGCTAAAAAAGTTATTGCTACAAATGGTGCAGCAACTAAAAACGGAAAATTAAGTGGAAACTCGTTGAATGTAAAAAACGGTATTATAAAAACAAAATTGCCAATCATTACATGCAGAAATTTTCTTGAAATGCTGCTCTTTATTCTTCCACTAAAATAAATGACTAATATTATGTAACAGTAACATGTGACCAGAAGACCAAGGTTAAATAAGATTTCATAGGTTACCACTTAATGGCTACCTCACAGTTCCAAAAATGAATGCGAGTAAACCAAATATAAACAGAAAGAGAACGACTTTCTTTATTTTACGTGCGTTCTGACGGGAAGAATCTCTAATAAGAAGCAACGAGCAACAGATTAACCCTATATCTGTTACCAACACAAACGGAATAAATAACCACGAAACCAGCTGTAAAACGTATGCGACAGGTGAAAGCGCAACCGCGGTAATATAGAAAATTACCGCTGCCAAAGCAGCTTTGCGTGCGCCAAATTTTACAGCTAACGTTTTAATGTTTTGAATTTTATCCCCCTTCACATCCACAATGCCCTTAGTTACCTCTCTGCCTGTATTTGACAGGAAGGCCATTGCTGCAAATAAAAATACGTTGGTTTGAACCATGTTTGTGACTGCGATGCTTCCATAAATAAAAGGGGTAGCTACGCAAGCACTAACTAAAAAATTACCTAACAACCCGCTTCTTTTACCAAAAGTGGAATATGCCATCATTATCAACCAAGCGATTATCCCAGCTGCAAAGCAGAAAATATTGGTTAAATAAGCAAAGGTTAAACCTATCACAGTTAGTATACCCGCAAAACTCACAGCTGACCTTGAAGAAATTAAGCCGCTTGGTATAGGCCTGTCAGGCTCATTTACTGCATCAATTTTTCTATCATAATAATCATTTATTGCCATTGCTGCTGCAGTTAACGTGAAACCTGTTAAAGCTCCATAAAGAGCGTTTATCCAAAGAAAATTTGTAAAGTTTGGGTTTGCCAAAACTGCGCCTACTATAACAGCAAACCCCATCATTAAGCAGTTTAGGGGCCGCATGATTTGGATGTAAGCGGTTACACGTTTCATTCATTCAATCCCTTTTTAATAATCTGCTCTTGAAGTGTTAATAATTATGTAGCTAATATAAAACACCTTTTCAGTTAAAAAATCAAATGTGTGAACTTACAGTTGGGGAATTAACTTACTGTTGTTATTTGATGCAATAATCAACCAAATGTTGTTCAAAACTTTTTCTAAATCATTTATACCAAAATTAGTATCGCCCAACACCTTGTGTTCCCAAATTTTCTTTTTTTAATTATAAACATTAATTATGTTACGTCTTGTGTTTCTTCTTCATCTACATTTAGGAAACGTTTTATTGTTGCCATAATTCCAATTAGTTCTTTATTGTTTAACGGCGGGTCGTAAGGAATTCGAAGCACATCCCATCCTTGAGTTGTTAACAGGGCGTCTATTTCTTCATCTCGCTCTATTTGTTTATCTTTTTTATGTACGGGATTACCATCTAAATATACGATTTTGCGTTTTTCAATCCAACAGAAATCTGGTATAGTTGCCTTAAGAATTATCGGCTGCTGAGTTACCATGCCGCCTGTTAATCCAGCTTGACTTAATGCTTTAAACACTTCAATTTCTGCTTTGCTTACTTTTGGGTGCATGCGTTCTTTGTAACTCAAAGTTATTCACGAAAGTTAGCAATGCTATAACTACTACTTAATAAATTCTGTATAAAAAACCTAATCCCATTTTGCCTTTTATCTTGTACCTACAATAAACCATCAATCGCAATTAGCTGTTGAAAAAACCGGTTGGTTATTAAGTGGTTTTAAAAATTAAGCTATTTGACAGCTCAATTCATTTCCTTTACTCTATTCGATTAACTGACCATTTACTGTAAACTATTATAGTTATTTTCGATTCTATTTAATAATACACTTGGTGGATGGATGTTTTGACAATAATGCCTTTTTGTAGTTATGTTACTCCCGTATTTGTTCGTTTTGTTCATCAAAGATTGCTGGAATAAATGTTACACCATCAGTTCTATCTTGTGAGCGAGTTTTCAATTCATGCGTTTGCTTTTTAGGTTTCAGATTTAGTGAGTACAGAACCCACCCCACGAAAGTTAATAAAACAAGTACTGGCAAAAGCACTACAACTGATGCTCTGTTGCGTTTATGTACACTCTTGAAAGCTCGCACTTTCACACCACATTATTAATTCGCTTACTGGTAAATTAAGCTTTAATATTTCAGAATCAATATTCAAAATTAATATTTCAATTTCACCTCGACAGTTTCCAAATATACGTTTCTTTCATTTTTTATAAAATAGTAATTTGATTTATTTTGTTCTAACAGTTGTATTTCTTCAAAAAATAGTTCATAACTAACAAGTATTTTAGTTGAATTAAATCCAATTAAGATTACGTAGATTATAATATTCAATGAATCTACATATTTGACATTATTAAAAAAATAATTATCCACGCTTCCGTGGGAATACTACTGCAAAAACTTTTTTATTAATTTAGTTCAAGCCTCAGAAATCTATTTTGTAACTAACTTTGCCTGTTTTATTATGTATACCCCAGAATTGCCTCTAATTTCAGTTTTTGCTTCAGTAACTTCAATTTTTTGTTTAAATATGGGTGCGTCAAGAACTGTTGTTTCTATTTCTCCTCCTTCACCTGAGGGGCTGATTCCATATTTTTCTTGTAGTTGAACTAGTTTCGTTATGACTTGTTTGTCTATTTGTTTACCGAGCCATTGTTCATCAAGAGGATAAGCGAAAATCCCCGAAATAATTACTTTATATTCCATTTCGACAAGAGTTTCAAGCAATACCTTTTGGTTATACTTCCAAAGTGGATTAAAACACTTGATATCTAGAAGGTTACATATTTTTTCTATTCGTGAAGATTGATAAACTGATTCAATTGCGCCTGTAACTAGCCCTTCTATTTCAAATTTTTTCTTTGCTAACATTATCGCTTTTTTCAAGTCGTCTAATTCCTCTTCTTTTTCCCCCTCGCTAATAATTGTGATTTGTGGTATGCCTAACGCTTGAGCTTGAAGTTTTGTGAATTCAATGTTTGGAGTGTGAAACATGTAACTTTCTTTATTCTTAGAAATGACTGTAATCAGGCAGACAACTTCCCCTTTTTTACTTGCTAAATCCAAAGCAAGTGTAGAGTCTTTGCCTCCTGAGAATAATACTCCAAATCGCATAAATAACTAAAAAAGAAAAGCTGTTAATATTCTTGCTTGAAAAGGCAAGATTATATTTTTACGTTACACACGTTAGGTATTGCTTTAAGATTTTCTAATATATCTTGGCTTACTTTTTGGTGAAGTACATATACTGAGATAGCGTAACCATTGTCTATTTGGCGTGAATAGTTTGCTCTAATGTTTATGTTGCTGTCAGCAAGGGTTTTATCAATATTTGCGAACACACCTGGAACATCTTTATGATGTATGAATAACGTAAAAACCTGTTTTTCTTCGACTTCTATGCTTTCGCTTGCATTGACTGCATTAGTGAAATCTCCACCTAACAAGTAACCGCTTAAAACACGTGCTATCTCAATTGAGGTTTCCCGTTGCGCTTCAACTGTTGAAGCACCGAGGTGGCTGCTCAATACAACATTATCCAGTTCTCTTAATTTATCATTGAATGGGTCGTCTTCCTTTTTGGGTTCTTCTTTGTAAACATCCGTAGCGTAACCTGCTATTTTTCCCTCTTTAAGTGCGTTATACAAAGCCTGTTGATCTATGTTGTTACCTCTTGAAGTGTTAATTATGAACACTGTTGGTTTCATTAAATCGAACTCTTTTGCGCCTATGATAATGTCTCTGCCGCCGGTGTGGATGCTTATGTAGTCAGCTTTTTGAAGGGCTTCTTCTTTGGTTAAGAATTTTATTCCAGATTCAGGGCAAGGTTTAATGTCGTAACCAATAATTTCCATATCAAAACCGCGTTTTGCTATGTGTGCTACCTTTTGGCCAATTCTTCCACAACCTATCAAAGCAAGAGTCTTGTATGCCAGTTCATTTCCTGCAAGTTTCTTTTTCTTCCAGATCCCATTTTTAAGTGTAAAATGCGCTTGAGGTGTATTTCTTGAGATTGATAACATTAAGTCAACAGCTAATTCTGCAACAGCGTTGGTGCTTCCATATGGGGCGATTTTTACTACTATCCCATTTTCTGAGGCAGCTACTACATCAATATTGTCGTATCCTACACCTGCGCGCCCGATAATTTTGAGTTTTCCTTTAGCTCCAGCTTCTATAACTTCACGAGTGACTTTTGTGGCACTTCTAACAATTAAAGCGTCGAACTGACCAATATCTGAGATAAGTTGGTTCTGATCTCTCTTTTTATTATCTGTTTCTATGCCTGCTTGATGGAAAATATCTATGCCTTCCTTCTCTAAACCGTCATTTAACAATATCTTCATGCCAAATTTCACCTTGAACTTTAGGTAAAAATGTGTTTACTAATGTGTATAATAACATTCTCTTTAAAAAAGGCTTTTTGCTTAAGTCTTAACTTTAGTTTTCTTTGGTACACTTACTCTAGTAGCTGCGATATCAAATGTAGATTTAATGTGGCAATATGGACACTTTAAAACTCTATAGTTCCGTCGAATTAAAGATGTTAATGTGGCTCCGGGTATCCAGTGAAAATTAAAGCTTTTTCTGCAGTTTGGACATGTAAGTCTAGATGTGTAGTGTGGCCCATATCTTGGTAACACATAAAATATTATCAAAAAACCTATAGCTACAACGATAAAGAGAGCTGAAATCACATCTATTTGCATAAGTTTTCAATTCTAAGAAATAAAGCTAATTAAATAATGTTTTCGGGGGAATCGTAGCCGTCCCCAAAACATCATTATGCTTTTTTAATGTAGGTTAACGCTTCTTCGATATTTTGGAAGCCGTATTTAATACAATTAAATTCTTTTTTGAGTGCTAAGACATCCTCTTTGACTGCTGTTGGTTTACGTTTTCCCTTGACTACATCCAAAATTAGGTCGCACAGGTGCTTAATATCGCCTTCCTTAAACCCGCGGCGTGTTACATCTTGAAAACCAACACGTAAACCTGACGGATTCTCTTTACTGCTTTGATCATCATAAGGTAAGAGATTCTTGTTGAGTATTATGTTTGCGTCCTCAAGATCTTGAGCAATCTTATTTCCACCGCCAAAAGCGTGAACGTCGAGTGCGATTTGGTGGCTTTTAGTAAAGCCCTTCTTTTCAGCTATCACTTTTACGCCGTTTTCATATAGGTATTGTCCTGCCGTTTGAGCGTTTTTCACTATCTGTCTTGCTAAGTCTTTTCCGAAGATTTTCATTTCCAAACAGGCTATGCCTAATGCTGGAAGTCTTCCTAAGTGGGTGCTTGAGGCAGTGAGTGGAAATACAGCGTATTGAATTTTCTTTACAGCTTTCTCAAGTGCAGGTGTAGTTGGACTTCCCATCACTACTCCGCCTTGGGGACCTGGAAAGGTTTTATGTGTTGACGATGTGATGAAGTCCGCTCCCTCTCTCAGAGGATCTTGGAATTGACCGCCTGCAATTAAACCTAACACATGGGATGCATCATACGCTACATATGCCCCTACTTCGTCACAGATTTCCTTCAACTCTTTTATTGGGTGTGGAAACAAAAATAGGCTTCCGCCAAAAGTGACAATACCGGGTTTAGCTGCACGTATAACATAAGCTGATTTGTCAGGGTCAATGTTAAATTCGTCAATGTTATAAACATGATTTATGTTATCTAAACCAAGGATTTTTCCTGCTAAACCTGTGTAGTCATGGCTTATATGAGCCCCGCAGCTAAGTGGTGTAACAACCATTTTGTTGTTTTTTGACGCTAAGGATAATCCTTTGAAAGTTGCCAAGTTAGCGTGGGTTCCTGATACCAAGCGGACATCAGCCCAGGTTGACCCGAATAGACTTTTTATGATGTCGGTTGTGATATCTTCAATTTGAGACATGTATTTTTGTCCCTGATAATGACGTTTTTGAACATGTCCTGAAATGTCATTTTCTCCTTCTGCATAACGTGAAGCGAGATCTTGTGTGAGATTAAGAATCTGGGTAACAGCAGGTGATTTTATGCCCTCGCTTGCAATCATGTTTATGCATTCTTTTTCACGATATTGCTCGTGTTTCTGGGATGTTTCAACTAAATCAACGACTAAATCGGGCAAATCTTTCATTTTCCATTTTCCCCAAGCTGAGTCAACAACGGAATTGAGTTTTGCAGTATTTAGCCATTACTGGTGAAGGAATAATATTCAAAGGTTTCAAAGTTTAATCGTTTTTTTGGCTAACATGTTTGTATATTTTTTATGGGTTAAAACCTCTTTTAATTCGCGAAGTACCACTTGGGTATTCTCAATCTTTTCTGTTTTTAGTCTCTTTTTAAAGAACATTGAATTTATTATTACTCTTTTTACTATCTTCTATTATTTTGGTTGAAATTTAAATCTCATATTGTGTTGGGTCTTTTACTCTTGCCTCTCTAAAGGCCGCCATACGATTTAGACATGATTCACATTTGCCACAATGGATTGGACCATTGCGGTAACATGACCAAGTCAACTCAAATGGTACGCCCAAATTTGTGCCCTCTTTAATTAACTCAGATTTTTTGCTGTAAATAAATGGTGCTTTTATCGTAATCTTTTGGTTTGTTCCCAAACATGCAGCTTTCTCAAATGCTTCATAGAATTCACGTCTGCAATCAGGATAGAAAGGTTCATCTGAGCCTTGTGCACCGTAGAGGATTTCGTCTCCACCCACAGTTACTGCATAAGCAACTGCTGTTGAGAGGAAAATAGCGTTTCGGAAAGGTACAATTATAGGTGAACTGAACTTTTGTGACAACGGAATTTCTGTGTTACATAAAGAAGTTACTTGGCTAAATATCTCCTTGAGTGAGGAAAGATTAATGATTTTAGTATTAACACCTATTGTTTCAGCGATTTTTTGTGCATAATGTGTTTCTTTTTCTGCTATTTGTCCATAGTTGAAAGTTAAAGGATATATTTCGTAGTTGTGCTTTTTTGCCCAGTATGCTACGGTTGCAGAGTCTAACCCGCCGCTGAGTACGATTACACATTTTTTTGTATTTGTATTCATTTTGGGAGCCATTTGTGGAGAACTCCTGTTCTTTTGAGAAACTTAAACAGTGGCCAACCAAGTAAAACACTAGCGATAAAATTCCCCAGAATTACATAAGCAATCGTGATGAGTAATGGATAACCATAAAGAAAAGACAACATCCAACCAACAGTAATGCCTAAGACAGTAGAGTAAGCAGTGCATGATGCAATTACAGTGAAATCATTGTTTGTTTTCGTATAAACATAGTAGACTATAAACGCCATCATAAACGATGGTATTGTGTTAAGAAGATCTATTGGACCAGCAGGAGAAAACAAGTTTGCGACAAAGACCCCAAGGGTATGACCGAAAACTCCTGCTAAACCAAGCAATGGAACTATTGCCAACAGAGCATCCGCGAGGCGCACTTGAAGTGGCCCGTAAGATAATCCTGGAAGAAAAATTACCAACATAGCGTAAAGTGAAGCATATAACGTGATTATTGCTAAATTTCTTGTATTGACATTCAAGACTTTTTTTGCCTCCCTACTCCCGGGTTTTATTTATCGATGGCGGAACGGGTGGGAAGCACCACTCACCCGCCATAAAACTATTGATTCTGAAGCTATCCTAAAAGGTTTTAGTTCTTAAACTTCATTTTTTGTTTAACTATCTAAGAATGAATAGAAAATTTAAACTTGGAATGAACGGCGAAATATTAATAAAGTTCATAGAAAGATTAACTCTTGCTATTTCCTAGTGGATGGCATTCCGAAAAACGGAGTTTTAAGGAGCAAAAACTATGTCTCAAAATAATGTGACTAATCAATTAATCCTTAAAGGGACTACAACTATAGGCGTTGTCTGCAAAGACGGTGTAATTTTAGCTTCAGATACACGTGTAACAATGGGTTTTTATGTTGCACATAAATTTGGTAAAAAAGTCTACAAAATTGACGACCACCTAGGTATGACTATTGCCGGTACAGTTGCAGATGCGCAAAAAGTTGTTGACATTCTAATCGCTAATGCTCAATTATACAGAATAAACCTGAACCGCCCAATACCCGTTAGTTCTGCCGCCCGCTTAGTTGCGAATCTTCTATTCCAGAACCGGTACATACCATTGGCGACACAGGTTCTAGTCGGAGGCATAGACGATACAGGCCCTCACGTTTACAATTTAGATCCATATGGGAGCCTAAATGAGGAGAAATCAGTATCCACCGGCTCAGGTTCACCTTTAGCATACGGTATAATTGAAGACAAGTACCGCGAGGGTATGTCTATCAGTGAAACTTTGCCAATAATAGCTAAAGCTGTTAACGCAGCTATGAAGCGTGACGTTGCAAGCGGCAACAGTTACAATATTATAGTAATCAACGAGCAGGGTTACAAGGAATTGACTGCTGAAGAGAAGTCTAGTCTGCTCAAAGTAGGATGTTAAAAACTGTGGCTCGAACCCAAGAAAAAGATCGCGACAAGATAGAGATAAGTCAATATATTCTTGAAAAAGTTCCGCGAGAAGCAGAAGTCACTCGTATAGAATATGAAGGTCCAATGCTTGCTGTTTATACTAAACGGCCAGAAATTCTTGTGGATCAAAGTGGTATAGTGGCGGAGATAGTTGGTGTAATCCGCAAAAGAATTGTTATTCGTCCAGACCCATCAGTGCGTATTTCTGAGGTTGAAGCAGAAAAGATTACTCGTGAACTTATTCCCTCTGAAGCTGAAATAACCGATATCAATTTTGATCCAAGCCTCGGTGAAATAATAATTGAAACTAAAAAACCCGGTCTAGTCATAGGTAGAAATGGGGCAGTATTACAAGAAATAATAAAGAAAACAAAGTGGCGTCCCCATGTTCTCCGTAGTCCACCTATCAAATCTAAAATTGTTACTCATATGCGTCATTATCTTCATTCTGAAAGCAAAGAGCGCGAACGTATACTTCGAACTGTAGGTGAACGTATATTCCGACCAAAAATTTATGATGTTGGCGACGTGCGAATGACTGTTTTAGGTGGTGCACAAGAAGTCGGTAGATCTGCTTTTTTGGTCAAAACTCGCGAAAGTAGTGTTCTTCTTGACTGCGGTATTCATCCTGGTACCAATAGGCCTTTTGAGTCCTTCCCAAGGTTTGATTCACCTGAATTTGAAATTGACTCCTTAGATGCTGTAGTAATCAGTCATGCTCATCTTGATCACTGTGGTTTAGTTCCTTTTCTGTATAAGTATGGTTATGATGGACCAGTTTATTGTTCAGCTCCAACCTCAAATCTGATGACTATGTTACAACTAGACTATTTGGATGTAGCTAGTAAACAGGGCATAACACCTCACTATGACCAGAAAGACGTGCGTGAATGTGTACTTCACACTATCCCTCTACGTTTTGGTGTCGTAACCGATATTGCACCTGATATAAGATTAACTCTGCATAATTCCGGCCACATTTTAGGTGGTTCAATGGTTCACCTGCACATAGGTGAAGGTTTACATAATATCGTTTATACTGGGGACTACAAATTTGGGCGCACTATGCTTTTAGAAGCAGCAACAACAGAGTTTCCACGTATTGAAACAGTAATAACAGAGAGTACTTATAGTGGACCGGATGATGTTGTTCCTTCTCGTGTAGAAGCTGAAGAATCTCTAACGCAAGCAATCAATCAAACTCTGGAACGCAAAGGCAAAGTGCTCATTCCTGTTCCCGCTGTTGGACGTGCTCAGGAAATAATGCTTGTAATTGACGGTTACATGAAAAGGGGTTTGATGAAAGAGGCGCCTGTATTTATCGAAGGCATGATTAGTGAAGCTACTGCAATTCACACTGCTTATCCAGAGTATCTTGGTAGAGAAGTGAGGCATAGCATTCTTCACGAAGAAGTTAATCCCTTCAAGTCCGACTACTTTACTATCGTCGAACACCCAAGTGTTAGATCAAGTATAATCGAAGGAGAGCCCTGCATTGTTTTAGCTACTTCAGGTATGCTAGAAGGCGGCCCTGTGATAGAGTACTTCAAGAATTGGGCAAATGATGAACGTAACTCGATTATTTTCGTAAGTTATCAAATTGAAGGAACCATGGGTCGTCGCGTGCAGAAAGGTATAGGTGAAGTCACTATGATAGATAACGACGGTAAAATGGCTGCGCTTAGCGTTAAAATGAGTGTATCATCACTTGAAGGCTTCTCTGGGCATTCAGATCGGAGACAACTTGTTAACTATCTAACACACTTAACTCCTAAACCAGAACGCATATTTGTAGTCCACGGTGAAAAACAGAAAACAATAAACTTTGCGAACTTTTTAGCAAACAAAGCCGGATTAAATACTATAGTCCCTGGATCACTTGAAACTTTCAGACTGCTATAAACAAAAGTTTAACTGGAAACAGGCGATGGGGTTTTCTCTCGCCAAATCCTTATACTCTTAGGGCATATCACTACACGTTCTTCACCTAATCGTGCAATGTCGCCGTTTATAGATTCTGTGAATTGAAATAACTCGTTAACTGCACATTTCACTTCTTCTATATTCTTACCTGCAAGGGGAGTTACTCTTAAAATGATTATGTTACCTTTATTCACTTCGTTCTTTACTTTTTCCACATCAGATAACTCTTTGAGCGGCATCGCTTTAAGATACGTTTTACTTGCCTTTTCTATTTCAGGCTTCGGTGTTTGTGCAGCATTGTGTTCTTGTTCTTCATTTTTCATGTTTTGTTCTTGAGTGTGTTCTTCAACAGTTATAGTTGCCTCTTTTTCCGGTTCATCTATTTGTTTTTTCTGTTCTTCAGTTTCCTGAGTTACAGTTGTCTGTTGTGTTTCTTCTTCAGTCGACTCATTAACTGCTTCTTTAGTCGGCTCGTCGAACTGTTCTTGGTCTTGCTGCTTTTTTTTACGAAATAGATTGAACGGCATTTTTCGTCCCTTGATATTACATATGCTTTAACAATTAAGCGTTTCTTTACTTTTAATTGTTGACCCTTTTACATCTGCTAGATTTGTTGTCACATACATATTTGATTTGCGTTTTACCACTCACGATTCTCTTTTTTTACTACTGCCAATACCCATTTTTTCTTTTAATGGTCTATTGAACTTAAAAATTTTGAATTAACGCTGTTTATACCTTAACTCTCTTTAATTAGATTATCTGTTTTATTCGCTTCTTGAAGTTTTTCTTTGATAAACCGATTTTTAATAAAATTGAAAAATTTTTTAGCTGTTCATATTTGTTTTTTAGGTATTTTTTATCTGAATCTCAATTTTACTGTATGTATTTACGCTAAAATAACTGCCAAGTTGTTAACGACAACGATGCTTAAGAACACAGCTAATCCTGCATAGGTTCCCTTAACAAATAGGTTTGTGTATCTAAAACTCTTACTGGATCTCTCTCCTGTTTGATGTAAAATTCTATTTGCAAAAAAGTAGCTTAAACCAATGCATAGCGTGGCTGAAAACTTGATTATTGTAAACAACGGAATATTACTTACTAAACCAACTAAGAAAGGATTAACTTCAAAAGATCCGTAAAATGCTGTTCCTATTATTGTTGTTATGCAATCTATTGATCCGATCAGTATGAGCATTACACTCGGAAAAATCGCTGCTCTTGGCTGATACATCATTCTTCTCCTTTATGTCCAATGTGGTTATTCCCAGTTTTGCTTAAGAACTAGCTTTCTAAACTCGATATATTCCAAATAGTGCCCTAGTTGTTTTTCTTTTATCAGAATTTGATAAGCCAATTTTTCTGACAATTGGTTTTTTATAAATTCTGCTTTATTGATTTTTCGAAGTTAGAACCTAATGTTGTGCGCACATAAGCCTTATATTTTTAAAAACAACCTTTCTGACAGAAGGTTACCTAATTGCATAAAAAACTCTTGATCCCAGGTCCAACAGAAGTAAGTAAAGAAATTTTGAATGAACAAACTCGTTATCTTATTGGTCACAGAGAAAAATCCTTTTCAGATTTGTACGGTGGGTTAACTGATAAAATTTCCAAATTTTTCCAACTCACTGATGACTATAAACCCACTGTAACTACTGCTTCAGGTACATTATGGTTTGATATAATTGGTAGAAGTATAGTAAAAGAAAAAGCGTTGGCATGTGTTAACGGTGCATTCTCCAAGCGATGTGCACAAACATTACTTTCGTGCGGTAAAGAAACAGACATCTTAGAAGTTGAAATGGGGAAAGCAATCAAACCTGAAATGGTTGCAGAAAAACTTGCTACTGGAAAATATGATACATTAACAGTTTGTCATAACGAAACTTCTACTGGTGTAAGAAGTCCAGTAGCTCAGATTGGAAAGTTAGTGCGTGAAGAATACCCTGACATCATTTTTGCTGTAGACGCTGTTTCTTCGATGGCAGGAGATAAAACATTACCTTCAGAAATGAATTGTGACATAATTTTCGGTTCTACCCAAAAATGTTTTGCTCTGCCACCTGGATTAGCAGTTGCACTTGTAAGCAACCGCGCAATTGAACGTGCAAAAAACGTTTCTAACCGTGGTGCATATACGGATTTAGTTGATATATTTGAATTTGAGAAGAAACATCAGACTCCTTTCACTCCAAACATATCATTATTGTATGCGCTGGATAAACGAATGGATTTGCTACTTGAGGAGACATACGATAACGTTTACAAAAGACACTTAGATATGGCTAATTTTACACAGAAGTGGGCTAATAAGCACTTTTCAATGTTTCCTGAAGCAGGCTATGAATCTATTACTGTGAGTTGTATAAACAATACAATATGTAAGGATGTTAAGGAACTGAATCAGCGTTTAGCTGAAAGAGGATACATGATTTCTGGAGGCTACGGTAAATTGGCTGATAAAACCTTCCGCATCGGTCACATGGGTGAATGGACACTTGCAGGAATCAAAGATTTGACCTTGGCAATAGACGAAATTTGGGGATTACAGTGACCGCAGCAATCTTCGTTAGCGAAATAATCGCTGGCGAAGGTAAACTCCTATTTGAATCAACTAATGCTCGTTTTGCTCCTAGATGGTCTGTTAATAAAACTGACCTTAAAAAAAGCAACAATGACACAGGCATTTCTATTGTTCAGCAGAAAACTATTGTTAATGTGTTCTTAGAGAACGCATCGTTTAGTGTAATTGAATATATAGTTACTTGCTCAGGGCATCCCTATTACAACTGTCTCGATTTGACCGATAAAGAAGGATTCAGTTATGAATTAGTTTCGGGTAAGGTTCCTGAGGCAATAAACTATGTTATTATCGATACGTTTCTAAAGGATAACTTGAAGTTAAGTAACATTAGCGCTGAATCTGATCTAAGTAATCAAGAATTAGTTGCTGAAAACCAAGCAAGCATACAAATACCCAATAACGCTATAGATGCGCTGGAAAACTGAATATGTGAGTTGAAATCTGTTTGGTTGACATTAGGCCCTTCAAAGCAATAACTTATACACCGAAAGCTGGTGATATTGCAAATCTTATTGCTCAGCCATACGATAAAATAGATGCCGAGATGCAGAGGCAATACTACGCCTTATCCCCTTATCACTATTGCCGTTTGATTCTTCCCTTAGAACCTAACAAATATGAAGTTGCTAATGAACGCATTACTAAATGGTTAAAAGAAGGCATAATGGCTAAAGAGACTCAACCTGCAATTTATATTTCTCGACAAGAATTCACTTTATTCAATAAACGATGTTACCGTCTGGGTATAATTGCTGCTTCAAGACTTTACTCTTATAGTGAAAATGTCATTTTTCCACATGAATGTACCTTTAAGGAGCCAAAGGCTGACCGCTTGAATATGCTGCGGAATGTGCAGAAAGATCTTGAACCTGTTTTTTTAATGTATAAAGACCCTAATAATGAAACAATAGACTTCATTAATGAGATAACAACACAAAAACCCTTTATTCACGTGATTGACTCTCTAATGGTTGAACACACCATATGGAAGGTCACTGATCCTGAAAAGATTCTTCACCTTCAAAAGATTTTTAGTTCAAAATCTATGGTTATAACAGATGGTCACCACCGATATGAAAGTGCAGTTGCTTACCGGGACGAAATGCGTTCCAAAGGTTACTTAGATGCTGATGCAGCTTTTAATTTTCATATGTGCTATATAGTTCCACTTCAAGATGGACTTGTGGTTTTGCCTACTCATCGTTTACTAAAAAATTATAACTTATCAAATCCTGTTTTGGATGCGCTTAAGCGATTCTTTGATGTATATGAAATTGAGTCTACTGTGAGTGCTATTGATTCATTTTTAGCTTGCCATGTTGGTGACCATGCTTTTTGTGTCTATGATGGTTCAAGAGTTTTCGGTTTACTTCTAAAAAGTAACGACGAAGTCTATGCTTTTGTAAATGCTAATGTATCCAAGGAAACAAAAATTTTTGATGTTGTGATTCTAAGAGATATTGTGTTTAAACATATTTTGAATGCTTGTTCACTTTGTATTGATAACACCATTTTTTATGCACGTTGGACCAAAGAAGCCTTTGATAAGGTAAATCGTGGCGAAGCTTGTTTGGCTTTTTTTGTGAATCCAATTTCAGCAGAAACTGTTGTTGATGCTGCACTCCAACATGAAGTTTTACCTGAAAAAAGTACTGATTTTTATCCAAAATTGGTGTCAGGACTTGTTCTGATGGACATTTCACTTTCTGAAAAACTTTAATTCTATAATATTTTTATTTGATGAATTTTGTAGGTTGACGTTTAAAACGTTTCTTACATACCAAGCTGCAGAAATGGTATGTTTCATGGTCATAAGTTATTTTAAATTTAGCTGTGTTCTCATCGAGAACTGTTCCGCAAACTGGGTCTCTGTATGACATCGGTTGTCTTTTAGCCTCAATCACTGAAATGCACGTTACTGCCTATTAATGTTAGTGGTTATCCATGTTTGTTTTTTGTGTATAGCTTTAAGTCGTTTTGATCTTTTTAGATGTTAAAAATTGCGAGTGTTATTGGCTTTTTTAGTTTCGCTTATTTTTGTTTGGTATTATTTGTTTTGCGTCACATGTTGGCTACTCAGCGGTGTTAGTTAAGAAACCTTGACAAAATCTTTTATTAATATCCTATAAGCGAATAAAATATTGAAGCTTAAATGAACAAAAATGCGTTAGGAGGACTATTTTGCCTCGCTTTTCTACTTATATCGTCTTTTGTAATGGCCGATTCCAACTACGATGGTACAGTAGCTGAGGACACTTGGGTGGTCAAGGCGCCTATGTCTCAGGCAAGAAGTAGGGTGGGTGTCGCTGTAGTAGACGGGAAAATCTATGCTATCGGAGGAATGAACTCGCAGAATTTAGCCCTTCGCACTGTTGAAGAATATAATCCTTCTGCAGACACTTGGATAACAAAACAATCCATGCCCACAGCAAGATACTCATTTGGGATAACCGTCTATAACAACAAAATCTATTGTTTTGGAGGAAATTTTTACAGTGTTGTTGTAAACGAAACGTTTGCTACCAATGTAATCCAAGTGTATGATCCCTTGACAGACACTTGGGAAAAGAAAAAACCTATGCCCACCCCTCGGGGACAACTTCAGGCAAGTACTGTTAACGGCAAAATATATTTGATGGGTGGACGTACAGGCGGACAAAAAAGTACTGTTTCAATAAATGAAGTATATGACCCAGAAACAGAGTCTTGGCTAACCAAAGAACCTTTAAAGTTTCCAGTGATTTCGCCTCCGACTGTAACAATCGGATCTAAGATCTATCTGTTGGGTGGTTTTAACGAATTCGCTGAAACAGTGCCTGTTGTTGTGACGCAGATTTACGATACTATGACTGATACTTGGAGCCTTGGACGTCCAATGCCTTCCGTCGTTATTGGTTCAGCTGCAGGTGTAACTTCCGGTGTTTTTGCACCTCAAAGAGTTTATCTCTTAGGCGGATGGACCATTGGAAGCGGCACATTAACTAATCTTGTCCAAGTATACGATCCTTCAACTGACAGCTGGACAACTGCTGCTCATATGCCATCAAAGCGGACCGACCTTTCAGTGGCTGTGGTTAACGACAAGCTGTATGCTATCGGCGGAGAAAGTAAACCAAAATGGTTTGGTGATTGGTTAACTAACGAAAATTTAATGTATACACCAATAGGATATGTAGCCGCTACTTTGTCTCCTTCAACTCCATATTCTTCTGAAGAACCACACGAAAAAGCAGAACCATCACAAACCATGGTTGCACTTATTGGTTTAGTAACACTAGCAGCGATTGTTACTTTGCTGTTTTACCTCATGAAATATAAGCGTCGAATGAAAGTGAAACAATTTAATTTATAATCAAAATTTTGTGGTTGCTTTTAGAGTTGCACTTTGTTTTGCGGGTTTATATTCGTATGCGTCTATAACAAATTTTATATGTTATTATGTAATCTGTGTGTGGTTACATAAGGTGCCTCTATTTGGGTCCAAATTGGAAAGAATGGAAAAAAAGCGACTTATTATCCGCTATAATCGCCCCGATACTCGTAGTTTTGTTAATTGTGGCAATATCTCAACTTACCTCACTTGTTGGGTATGAATCTGAAAGTTTTGGAATATTAATAGGTCTAACAATGGAGATAACTGAACTAACCCTAATAGTGGCAGTTCCATTACTTCTTGGGTTAGTCTGGAATCAATGGGCAGGCGGCGCATCCGGGTTCATAATGGGTACCTTCTACGCTTTATACTGGTCAAACGCTTACAATGGCATGCACGGTGCAGGAACAGTGCTGATTTCCTATATTATAGGCGCAATGCTGATTGGATATATGGCGGGGGCATTGAACAAGCGATCCGACAACTTCAAACGATTAGTGATCTCAGCAGTAATAGCCACAACTATAGGTGCAATAATGATGTTTGGCATATTCCAGCTTTCCACTGCCAATGTTGTTACTGGAATAGATGGTTTCTTGCTTACAGTTTTGCCTCGTATTGCTACAGGAGTAATAATTGCGGTCTTGGCAAAAGTCTTCACATGGTATGGACTCAACAGAAACCCAAATACGTAACTTTAACTCTTTATATTTCAGGCTTGACTGTTGGGTTACTCATCTTGTGAAAAGAAGTCTTGCATAAACTGGAAGCAAGGTCGCTGTTCACTCAAAAATCCTGAAAGTGTAGGTGATAGTTGCCTTGATTTTGAAGACGAAATGGATTTTCTAAGGCTAAAAGCCGATGCAATAAAAGGTACACTAAGCTAAACATTATAACCTCCACCTCCGACTGTGCTTTTTATGGTTCATAAAAAAACTTAATTAGTTCAATCCAATGTACAAATCTGTTCAAGTGAATCCTGTCTTGATAAACTATTTTAAAGATAGTAAAATAAAAGATTTAGTGTTCGGAATAGTTGTTCCCACATTAGTGGCTTTCTTAATACTAGGTATCTCTTTGGCTTCAGCAACATCTCTTGTTGCACTCAAGTATACTTTGTTGGAGGCAATTTTGGTTGTAGGTATCCCTATGTTGATTGGCCTTGTTTGGAATCGCTGGGCTGGGGGCGCTTCCGGATTTCTGTTAGGGAGTCTCTACTCACTCTATTATTCGGACCAACTCTATGCTGCTCAAGGGGTTGGTGACATAAGTCTGCTTAGTAATCTAGTTAGCTCAATGTTAATAGGTTATATCGCAGGTGCCTTGGGTAAACGTTCAAGTAGTTATCGGCGGATGGCTTTTGCAGGGGTCACAGCTGGATTTATGGGATCTTTACTCTTGTTAGTGGCGACGCAATACTCACCTATACTTAGCGGGGATGTATCTGGTGCTTTGTTGATATTCTTGCCTCGTGTCCTTGCAGGCTTTATCGTACCATTACTCGCGAAGATTTTTATGAGGAAAAAATTATAAAAAAACCGCCAACATGCTTATTTATTTTATATAATAAATCAATTAAACTTAAAAATGGTTATGAAGTAGTATTTTTTAGTTTTCTGATTATTTCTGGTTTATTTTAAAAAATTCAAACCTCTTTCTTCGTTTTTAGTTTATCGATTATTTTTTGTGTTTGTTTCTCTGAAGGATGTGTAATAGCTCCGGTCGGACAGATATCTTCGCAGCCTCTACAAAAAACAATGCATTTATTAGGTTTTACAACTGTTTTTCTACTCCCTTCTTCTTTTTTACTTGCAAAAGCTCCTACATGGCAGAACTCAACGCATTTGTTGCATGTTGTGCATCTTTCGTAGTCTATTATTGGATCCCATGGTATTTTGCTTCTAGGAATTCCGTCGTATTCTTTTTCCGACATGTTTGTTTAACCTTATTTAATTATGAACATAACAACTTTTAAATATTGTTATTGGTAGTTGTGTCCTATGCATAGTACTATTGAAAACAGCAGCAGGTTCAAAGCAACAGTTTTTCATGCACTTGCTGACCCAATCAGGCTCGAAATCATAGAATATCTTCGAGACGGTGAAAAATGTGTCTGCGAAATTGTTCCACACTTAAATCTGATTCAACCATTGATTTCCAGACATCTAAAAATTCTCAGAGATGCAGGTTTAGTTAGGTGCCGTAAAGATGGGACCAAACGCATGTACTCGATAGTTGACCAAAAAATATGTGCTGTAGTAGATACTTTGAACCGAGAACTTCTAAAAACCCTCAGCTCAGAGGCATTCAAGAGCGTTACCTGCAAATAACTAGAAATGATTCAAGAAAAATGGTATTAAAATAAATAAAAAATAAGGGTGAATTTGATGGATAATAAATCTGATGAGATAAAGAAAACTGTCAAAAGAGCATACTCAAAAATAGCTTCTAACAGCAGTTCTTGTTGTTGTCAATGTGGCTGTGGAAGTCTAGATAAACAGGAAGTCCAGAAGATTTCGCAAGAAATTGGGTATTCTCAAGAGGAACTAAACATTGTTCCAGAAGCTAATCTTGGTTTAGGTTGTGGTAATCCAAACGCTTTTAGTAGTATCAAAGAAGGTGATGTTGTTCTTGATTTAGGCAGCGGAGCAGGTTTTGACTGCTTCTTAGCCTCAAAAAAAGTTGGCAATACAGGAAAAGTAATTGGATTGGATATGACTGAAGAAATGGTTACAAAAGCTCAAAACATATCCAAAGACCATGGCTGCCTAAATGTGGAGTTTAGACTAGGCGACATAGAGAAAATACCGTTAGAAGATAATTCTGTTGATGTTATACTCAGTAATTGTGTCATTAACCTTGCACCAGATAAGTCCAAAGTCTTCAAAGAAGCTTATCGTGTCCTCAAGAAAGGCGGCAAAATGTGTGTTTCAGATATTGTTCTACTTGGAAAACTCGCTGAGGAACAAATGAGCGATGAGAATTTATTGAGTGGATGCGTTGCTGGTGCCTTACAAAAAGAAGATTACATAAACAAGATAGCCCAAGCAGGTTTTGGAGTTAAAATAGTAGGTGAAGACAAGGACATAAGTAACTCACAATACAGCGGAATCAATCTTGAGAGCATAAAAATTGAAGCTATAAAATAGATGAGGTAAGTAAATTCTGAAAAAGAATTAAAAGATGTAGATAGAAAAAAATTAATATATTTGTTCAGTGAGAGTAGAGTTTTTCGTAGGGACGTTTTGAGGTTGGTAATATCTTATAGAATTCACTTGACAGTATTGCTTTTGGGTCTCCTCCAAAGTGACTACAGTATTGATTAACCAGTTTCTCGAGTGTTTGCATATCTTTCTTGTTCACTGGCATGGTTTTTGTTCCTTCGGTCGGGTTGAGGATTTTGTTTCGTTCATAGATGACGCCTCCATGCATTCCTGTGCCTACAAAGCGGGCATTGCATTCTTCGCATTCTTTGAGGTTTAAACCTAATACAACAATTATGCCTCCTGCCATGTATTCTGCTAGAAAATCCCCTGCAGTTTCGCCAATGACTATTGTCGGTACTTTCTTTTGGTATTCTTTCATATGTATTCCTGTACGGTAACCAACGTATTCTTTTACGAAAATTTTTCCCCCACGCATAGAGTGTCCTGTTAGGTCGCCTGCGTGTCCGTTGATTATTATTTGGCCTTCATTCATGGTGTTGCCTGTTGCGTCTTGTGCATTACCATAAACTTGTATTTGTGGACCGTTCATGAATGCGCCCAGATCGTTTCCAGTGGTACCATAAACTGCGATTTGTATGTCAGTGTTTAGGTCTGTTCCTATGTATCTTTGTCCGCAGACGTTGTATACCTCAACTCTTTCAATTCCGTTACTTTGTATAATAGCCCGGAGTAACGCGTTTAGCTCTTTATAGTAGATGTCTGCAGCATCTATTTTGATGATTTTGCCTTCCTGAATTATACGGTTCTGATATTTCGGATCTATATCATCTGTATGAACTCTTTTTGGTACTTGCATTTTTATGAACCTGCCATTTTTATACCCAATATTTTAAGTTCTGTGTCAGTTAATCCAACCCCACGAAGTGCAAGTCGGTTGCCACGTAAACTTTCGATTGCGTTTATACCCATTCCACCCATCATATCTTTAATTTCATAGCTCCAACCATGTAACAGGTTAACCAGCCTTTTTGATGCACTGTCTGGGTTTACTCTTTTACTTATAGCTGGATCGCTAGTTGCAATACCCCATGGGCATTTCCCTGTATAGCAATGTTGACAGACAGTACATCCCATAGCTATCAAAGCTGCTGTTCCTATGTATACTGCGTCAGCTCCCAAGGCTATGGCTTTTACAACGTCTGCTGCGCTTCGGATACCTCCTGAGGCAACTATAGATGCTTGATTTCTTATTCCCTCTTCACGTAGTCTCTGATCCACATGTGCTAGTGCTAACTCTATTGGTATGCCTACGTTATCTCGTATGACTTTTGGAGCAGCTCCTGTCGCTCCTTTAATGCCGTCTATCACGATTATGTCTGCACCTGCTCTAACTATTCCACTTGCTATCGCTGCTGAATTGTGGACCGCTGCAATTTTAACTGATACTGGTTTGGTGTAGTTTGTTGCTTCTTTTAGTGCGTATATTAGTTGGCGTAGGTCTTCAATTGAGTATATATCATGTTGGGGTGCAGGTGAAAGTGCATCGCTTCCCTGAGGAATCATTCGGGTTTTAGCTACTTGAGCGGTGACTTTTTCACCTGGAAGGTGACCTCCTATGCCTGGTTTTGCACCCTGGCCAATCTTAATTTCAATAGCTACTCCTGCATCAAGATAACCTGGGTGTACTCCAAAGCGGCCTGATGCTACTTGGACTATTGCATGGTCACCATACTTGTATAGACTTTGATCTAAACCGCCTTCGCCAGTGTTAAAGTAGGTGCCACATTCTGTTGCTGCACGTGCCAAAGCTTCATGTACGTTTAAGCTAACAGCTCCATATGACATAGCTGTAAACATAATTGGGGTGTCAAGACAGATCTGTGGAGTTAGTTTTGTTTTAAGTACGGTCTCCCCTTTTTCCACTTCTAAATCTAATTGGTCAGGTTTAGCACCTAAGTATGTTCGAATCTCCATTGGTTC
>Ga0123335_1000605_pt1 | contig 60995 bp, 40 predicted proteins | sample BiotimSIPDNA_2_FD_89707 | JGI IMG/M metagenome (GOLD analysis project Ga0123335, IMG submission 89707) | Anaerobic biogas reactor microbial communites from Washington, USA - Biogas_R2 time_0 SIP DNA | ecosystem: Engineered > Bioreactor > Anaerobic > Unclassified | place: Washington, USA... | reverse complement strand
GAGGTTACCCCTGACTTGGGCCGCAACCTGAACCGCATTGAAACCGGTATCCGGGAGGCGGCGGCCGCAGGCGCGCGTGTGGTGGTCTTCCCCGAAACCGCCCTTTCCGGCTTTGATGAAGTGACCATTGTGGCGCTGGATTGGACGGCATTAAATGCGGCAATGGTTAAAATTGCGGCTTTGGCGAAGGAACTGGACTGTTATGTGATTTACGGCAGCGCGACCCCTTCGCCCCACGAAAAGCCCTATAACAGCGCCATTGTCGTCGGGCCTGATGGCACGGAAATCTTTCGCTATCATAAGAGTTTCCCGGAGAACTGGTTTGAACCGGGGGAACGCCTCGCCCTCTTTGAAATAGACGGTATTCCCGCTACCGTCATCGTCTGCCATGACAGCCGCTATCCGGAACTGGTCCGTATCCCCGTAATGGCGGGCGCGCGTATTTGCTTTTACATCAGCTATGAAATTAACGAGATAGTGTCCGCCTTGCGCAAACAGGAAGGGTACCGCGCCCAGCTCATTGCCCGTGCCGCGGAAAACAATATATGGGTGGTGCAGAGTAACGGTTACGGTCCCTTGGGTGGGGCGGAAAGCTTGAGTCTGGGAGAGAGCCGCATGGTCGATCCCGCCGGGGTGGTGGTCGCCCAGGCGTCCGCCCTCGAAGATGCCCTGCTGATGTACGACCTGCAACCTCAGAAGGCGAGCCGGCGTAACGCGTTACGCAGTGCCGAGGGGAAAATGCTGGGGCCGTGGATGGAGGCGGGGGTGGAAGAACTCAAGGCGCGTCTGAATGCGCTCGATCTTCCGGAAACGGTTCAGGACGGGAACGGCGATCAGGTGCGCCTGGCGCTGATGCAGGCCGTTCCCGAAAAATGGAACCTGGACAAAAACTTCGATACGTTTCTGCGCTATCTGGATGACACGCGGAACGCCCAAATCTTCGTCACACCCGAGTGTTGGCTCGACGGCTATGCGGCCGCCGACAAGACGTCCACCCCCGAACGGCTGTTGGAAGTGGCCCAGGATCCGGCCGCGAGTCCCTATCTCGCCCGGGTGGCGGAGGAGGCGCGGGAACGCAAGATATGGATCTGTTTCGGATTCAGCGCCCGCCTGGACGGAAAACTTTACAATACCGCCGGGCTTTGGAATGATCAAGGCGAACTCACGGGCCTGTATCACAAGACCCATCTGCAGACCCATGACCTGCAATATACGCCGGGGCCCGCCCTTGCGCCTTTCCCGACGCCCTGGGGTCCTGTGGGCATCATGATTTGTGCGGACCGGCGCTGGCCGGAAACGGCGCGCGCCCTGCGGTTGCAGGGGGCGAGGCTTATCCTGAATCCCACCTACGGCATGCACCATCATGACAATCAATGGTGGATGCGCACACGGGCTTTTGAGAACCAGTGTTTCATCGCGTTCACTCACCCGGAACAGGGGCTGGTGTTAAATCCATCCGGGGATATTCAGGCCAGCCAATACGATACCCCGGGCGTGCTGGTCTGCGATATAGATCTTGGCGAGGCGAAGGAGGATAATCATCTTCAGGACCGGCGTTCGGACCTTTATGGGCCCTTGGTTGACTAAGTTTGTGAGATTCCCAAAATGAATACTTCCGCTCCATTTTCGTTAACCCGGCGCGGGTGGCTTCAACTTGCATCCGGCATAAGTGTAAGCGCTACAGTTGTCGCATCTGAAGGACTTCCTCAAGTTGTCCGTCCCCGCGCCACGTCCGGGGATACCGCTGTCGAACCCGAGTGGGAAGAACACCTGTACATTACGGTCGGCCCGGACAAGGCGGATATTGTCGGCTTCACGGATAAGGCGCTGCAGGCGGCAGTTGAATATGTCGCCCGACGGGGTGGCGGCACGGTCAAGGTGTTGCCCGGCGTTTACCGTTTACGCGCCCCGGTTCGTCTTTACGATCATGTGAGACTTCAGGGAAGCGGCCCCGAAACCGTCCTGATCAAGGAACCCTCCATCGAATCCACCCTTGCCGAAGATTCCGACTGGTATGACCAGGAGATTACCCTGACGGACGCTTCCGGCTTCCAAGTCGGCGATGCCGTCTGTATTCGCGCCGTCAATTCCGACACCAAGGCCCCCGTGGTGGTCAAGCGCACCCTGATCGCGCGCAGCGGCAACCGCTTTAAACTGGACCGCGCGCTGCGTGAGAACACCTGGAAAATCGGCAATGCCACGGTCGCTACGCTGTTTCCCATCGTGACGGCGGAAGAGGCAGCGGATTTCGCTATAGAGGACATCTGCCTGGACGGTAATAAGGATAACAACGCCAACCTGGACGGCAACTACGCCGGATGCGTCTGGATTCAGGACTGCAGCCGTGTTGTCATTCGGAAGGTTATCGCCCGTAATTACAACGGTGACGGCATTAGCTGGCAGATTTGCCACGATGTGCGGGTCGAGGAATGCCAAAGCATGGACAATACCGGGCTTGGCATGCATCCCGGTTCGGGTTCCCAGCGCACCGTCATCCGGAGCAACGTGATCGAGCGCAATAACATCGGCATCTTCTTCTGCTGGGGCGTTCAATACGGACTGGCGGAAAAGAACACGATTCGTGACAACCGCGACTGCGGTATTTCCATCGGTCACCGGGACCATGAGAATATAATTCGTGAAAATGAAATCTTGAACAGCGGGAAGACCGGTATCCTGTTCCGCCCGGAACGGGGGGAAGGATTCACCGCCACGGGCAACCGCGTGGAAAACAATCGCATCGTGGATTCCGGCCCGGAGGACGGGGTGGCGATAGACATACAAGGCGTAACAATGGGCAATACCATTGCGAACAACACACTCCTGGAAACCCGGGCACCCGCCCAATGTGTGGGTATCCGTTTGGGTGCGGACTCAGGGGAGAATACATTGGCAGACAATCACATAGAAGGATTTTCTGTTACGGTTGAAGATGGCCGTTCATCCTGATGTAATTCGGTAAATTTCTGATTTGGGCGGGGTGGCCTCGTAGGGGTTAGGGTAACAATCATGCTGAGCCACGTCACGCAATAAAACAGAGTCATGTATCTAATCTCTGCAGTCAATCCCCTGTGTTTCGCGGAAATACCACCCGATAGGGTATACTCATTGTGGCTGATGTTTGACTACAATTTGGGATTAACGTTACCATCTTTATATTGATAGTTATAGTGAAATTGGTAGGTACGGCTACCTGACAATATCAGGACAAGGTAAATGGGCTTTGCCAGACACAACCACGCAGGATAAGTCTTATGCATATCGCGGACATACCCGAAATCGCATCATTAACTACCCCGGAAAAGATCCTGTTGATCGAGGAGTTATGGGACGATATAAGTGCTGATGCATCGTGCATTCCCGTGCCCGAGTGCCATAAGCAGGAATTGGACAAACGGTGGGAATGCCATCGAAAAGAACCAGGCGCTCTGCTTACTGTGGAGGAACTTCAACAGCGTATTGAACAACGAAAATGAAGTTCTTGTTGCGGATACGCGCTGAAGTTGAAGAAGATGCCATGACCGGTTACGCATGGTATACGGAAAAGTCAGATGGACTGGGCGAAGTCTTTTTACGCGCTTTTTACGAAAGCACGGAAAAGATTCAATATAATCCCTATGCATATCCCAAACTGTATGGCCCTTTCCGCCGTTGCTTATTGAATCGTTTCCCTTATGCCGTCTACTTCGTGGCGGACGAAACAAGCAACCGGATAATCGTCTTTGGTCTTTTCCACTGCGCGCGCGATCCCCGGTTAATAGGCCACGCCCTTTCCACTCGTTCAACATAGAAGCGTACCTAATTTGGACTTAACCGGGTAATCCGGGGAACTCTGCAGGCTAACGATGAGAGATTGAATGGGCGTCGCGGCTCGATCTGCGTCAATCAAGGTGACGGTTGGAGCAACGCCCCTCTGTAAACGTTCTTTTACCCCGGATCAATGTTTAGAAGTCACTTCCGCGCAAATCGTACAATGTATCCGGGTTAATCAACCGGTCTAAACCACGAAAGGACAGTCCATGTTCGTCCCATCCCTGCTCGCCGCAGTATGCGTGTTGTCCGCTCCTTATCAACTGGCCACGTTCCGTGAAGACGTCACCATTCCTCTCGGCCATGCCTGTATGGGCGGCGGGGTGTCTCCCGCAACGGAAGTGGTGGACCCCCTGTATGCCCATGGGGTGGTGCTGCTGGGCGCGGAGAAGCCGCTGGTATTTGCGACCGTGGACTGGTGTGAAATCCGCAACGATGCCTACGACCACTGGCGTACCGCCTTGGCGGAAGCCGCGGGCACTACGCCGGAACGGGTGCTTCTCGCCAGTGTGCATCAGCATGACGCCCCGGTGGTGGACTACGAGGCGCAGCGGCTTCTCGATGCGGTCGGCCTGGAAAAATCCCTGTGCGATGTGCCCTTCGCAAGGCAGTGCGTGGACCGGGTCGTTGCCGCCATGAAAGAAGCCTTGAAAACACCCCAACCTGTGACTCATTACGGCATTGGTATCGGTAAGGTGGAAGGTGTGACCTCCAACCGGCGCATCGTGCTGCCGGACGGCACTGTTTCTTATGGGCGCGGTAGCGCCACCAAAGACCCGGCATTGCAGGCGCTGCCTGAAGGCATTATTGACCCGTACCTGAAAACGCTGAGTTTCTGGGACGGCGACACCCCCCTGGCGGCGCTGAGCGCCTATTCCACCCATCCCATGAGTTACTATGGCAAGGGCGGCGTGTCCGCCGATTTCGTGGGTATGGCCCGCGCCCGCCGGCAGGCGGAATTGCCGGAGGTGTTCCAGATGTATTTCACCGGGTGCAGCGGTGATACCACGGCGGGCAAGTTCAATGACGGCGATCCGGCGAACCGGCCGGTCCTTGCCGATAAGATGTACCAGGGCATGGTGAAAGCCTGGGAGAACACACAGCGTTATCCCCTGGAACAGGCAACCCTGCGTGTGGCACCGCTGAACCTTGTTCCGAAAAGTTTCGGCGGGTATTCCGAAGCGGACGCGCGGGCGACCCTGGCGGATGCTTCCGTGAAAACCTTTACCCGCAATCTTGCCGCCATGGCGCTCAGTTATCGCAAGCGTGTGGATGCGGGCCAGCCCATTGACGTGCCCGTGGTGGATTTCGGCAAGGCAAAATTTCTCATCCTGCCCGGCGAATCCTTCGTGCAGTATCAGATCACAGCCCAGGGTATGAGCCCGGACGCCCCGGTGGTCACGGCGGGTTTTGGTGAATGTGCCCCGGGCTATATACCCACGGCAATCGCTTCCGCCGAAGGGTATAATGACGAATCCTGGTGTTGGGTGGAACCTGGTGCGGAACCGTTGATTACCGACGCGCTGGCGCTGACGGTTCTCGGCAAGTAAAAGGTTATATTCTGGATAAGGGCCTTTCCTGTAGGGCAGTCGGTCTGACTCAGTCCGACTTGGTCTGACAAGGTCCGACCACAGGATGTCTGCACGGGTACTTCTATTTTCTGCCTGGTTTCTTTTTCTGCACTGAATATCCGAAAAATCCCAGTTTTTTGCCGATCTCGTAATATCCTCCATGAACAAACGCGGCCAGGCCGGCTTTCTCCAAGGCCAGCCGTCCGGAAGGTGTCAGCAGGTCGGCGTTTACCTGGACCGCGACGACTACAGCAACGAACATGGTGTGCGATCCTAACTCGAGTGTCTTTTTTACTTTGCATTCCAGGTTCACCGGGCATTCCAGGATCAGGGGTGTTTTGACTGCGGAAGAAGGGGCCGGGGTCAGGCCGGTCTTTTCGAACTTGTCCACATCACGGCCGGATACCACCCCGCAGTAATCCGTCAGCCTGATTTCCTTTACCGAGGGCACATTCACGACGAATTCCCGGGAGGCGCTGATCAGGCTGTGGGAATACCGTTCCTTGCGCAGGGAAATGGAGAGCATGGGCGGGTCGGTGCATACCGTGCCCGTCCAGGCTACGGTACAGATGTTGGGCTTGCCGCTTTTGTCCGCGGAAGTGATCATGACCACCGGCAGCGGGAACAGCATGGTGCCGGGTTTCCAGACTTGTTTGGTGATGGTGGCTTTGTATCCGGCACGAACCCTTCGGGCCGGGGCTTGTTTTGTGTGCTTTAATACCACGCTTCGGGCGCGTTTTTGCATGGCCATGCCCTTCTTGTGTTGCATAAGGAAACCCTCTTTTCTGGTTTGCCGTTTTTTGTTGGTTCTGTTCATGTGCTGGCAAAATATACCAACCTTGGTATACTATCATTTCCAACAGCGTAAAGCGATTGCGAGACAGCCCTTTTACTTTGACAAACATCTTGTAAGCGGGAATGAAAATGTTAAAACCCTTCCAACTGCTGATGGATCGTGTGCGAAGTTTCAAGTATGCCTTCACCGGCCTGTGGACCATGCTGAAATCCCAGCAGAATGCCTGGATCCATGCCTGCGCCACCCTGTCAGTGGTGGGGACGGGTCTGTTCTTCCGGGTATCATCGGGTGAATGGTGTTGGCTGGTGCTGGCCATCATGGCCGTGTGGACAGCGGAAGCGCTGAATACCGCCTTTGAACGGCTGGCCGATGTCGCTTCGCCGGAATTCCATCCGCTGGTGAAACAGGCAAAGGATGTCGCGGCCGGGGCGGTGCTCATTGCCGCCATCGGCTCCGCCGTAATAGGCTTTCTGGTTCTGGGACCCTATGTGCTCCGGTTATTGATGTGCTGGTACGGACTGCCGGAATAAAGTGCTTCTATTGCGGCATCTGATATGGAGGTAGCGAGTTACGGAAACAGCGCCCGTAAAAACTCCGCTTCAGTGCCTTTGTAGCGTGCCTCTGCCAGATGTTCAACACCCTGCTGATTGCCCCAGGAGTAATTAATAATTAACTGGCCTCCGAATTCACAATAGTCAAAATCGGAGTTGTTGATATTCTTTGCTTCCGCAATACGTTTGCACTGTTCCGGGGTCAGTTTTTGGTTATGGATGATCTTGTCTTCGTCCGAGGCTTTCAATACGGGGTTCAAGGGGCTGGATTCCCAGTGGATCAAGTCTTTGGAACGCACGACATACTGTTCATACCCGCCCTTTACCGCTTCCAGGAAAAAGTTATAATAATACCCTTCAAAATAGCGCAGGCAATGAGGCGCGGTGTACCGGCTTTTGTCATAGGTGCATTCCGGCGGGGTCAGCGTCCAGGTTTTCAGGTCTTTCGACATGGCGAAGCGCGCGGTAAAGGGGTTGCCCGCTACTTCCGGCGGTTTGCCTACCTCGAACATGAGCACATAATTGTCCTCCGCCTTGCAAAGGGAGGTATTGAACATGCCGTAACCCGGCAGGGTCAGCGCGTTCCAGGATTCCCAGGTCTTCAGATCGCGGGAAACGAACAGGTCAATCCTGTCTCCGTCCCAGATGTTCACGGCGGTCACGATGGCCAGGTCACCGTCTACGGCGGCGCTGCCGAGATGGTAGCCCTTGGCGAAGGACGGTGTTGTCTCGCCGGTCTCGTGGTCGATAAAGCGGAAGTAGGAATCGCCCGTTTTGTTGTTCCAGTAATTCTGTCGCACATACTCAAAACGGTATACCCTGTTCTTGAATACGATGGGCGTGGTTTCGACCAAGTCTACATCGATGGTGCCCAACTTTTGGATGGCGACGGGCGCGGGGTTCGCGGCAGGTGCTGCTCCGGCGCAGGCCAATCCAACGGCGATGAAGAGCACGGTTAAAACCCGGAGGGTAAACCTGACATTTAAATCAGACATAAGTATCTCCCTGGTATTCATGACGGGTCTTCAGTATGCTTTGGCTCTTTGGGATAGCCAGACAAGCAAGACATGCGGTGCGGAAAAACGCTTGGAAGGCGCGCAGACAATGAGATCCTTCTCTCTCAAATGCTCGCAATACCGGCGTAGCAAGGAATATCACGCCTCTACCACGGGCTCTCCAAAGAGGAGCATCAGAGTGAACAGACCGCCGACAATGAGGACGAAGACGGCATAAAAAACAGCGGCGCCCGCGAAAAAGTCCCAAAAATCCTTGTTGGTGCCTTGTTCTGGTGGATTCATGGATGATTTTTCTCCTGGATAAACGCGGCGGACAACGTTGGTCGGGAACCCGGTGCAATTGCATTACCACCGGGGAAAAGCCTATCATATATACAGGCTACGAATGTAGCTCCCGTCCCACTGTGGCCGTGTTTTAATTCTACAGGGAATGCGTAACGGCGCGATAGGAGTCCTTCCGGGCTCCCAGGGCATTCCATAAGTTTAATCGTAACGAAAGAACCATTTTCAAATGAGACGCAGCATTGTACATGAAGGCGCCACCAACCTTAAATATGAAATTCGGGAAATCGTTGGTGTGGCGCGGGAGATTCGGTCGCTTGGCCAGACGATAACCTGGGAAAATATCGGCGATCCCGTGGAAAAAGGCGAGGCGCTCGCCCCTTGGATTCGCGATATTCTGCATGAGTTGCTCGAGCTGCCGACTTCCTACCGGTATTGCGACACGGCCGGGGTGCTCGAAACGCGCGCCTTCCTCGCGGAAGCCGTAAATGGCCGTGAAGACGGCATCCAGATCACCCCGGAGGACATTATTTTCTTTAACGGCATTGGCGATGCGGTAGCCCGGGTGTACGGATTTCTCAAGCGCGAGGCGCGGGTGCTCGGTCCGTCCCCGGCGTACAGCACCCATTCCTCCGCCGAGGCGGCCCATTCCGGCTACAACCATGTTACTTACGATCTCGACCCGTACAACGGGTGGATGCCCAACGTGGATGACATTCGCAACAAGGTCAAATATAACGATTCCATCGCGGGTATCCTGCTGTTGAGCCCCGACAATCCCACCGGGGCGGTGTATCCCCGGGAGATTCTGGATGAGATCGTTGCCATAGCCCAAGAACATGATTTGTTCATGATCGCGGACGAAATTTACACTCATATCACTTATCCCGGTTATCCGAGGATGCACATGAGCCAGTGGATCCAGGACGTGCCCGCCTTAGCCATGCGCGGCATCAGCAAGGAATATCCCTGGCCCGGGGCGCGCTGCGGCTGGATTGAGGTGCTGAACCGGACCCGGGACGAGAATTTTAATACTTATGTGAATAGCCTTCTGGCTGCCAAGCGGCTTGAGGTGTGTTCCACGACGCTGCCCCAGATGTCGCTGCCCCTCGTGTGCGGCAACGGTCGCTACAAGCGTCATCTGGAAGAACGGGCGTTAATGTTCAGCAAACGGGCCGATGAAGCGGTTGGTTTCTTTGGAGGGTGTGATTCGGTCATCGTGAACAAGCCCGGTGGTGCGTTCTACCTGACCGTCATGTTCAAAGACGGCGTGCTGAACGACGGCCAGGCGCTTCCCATAGAAAACCGGGTCGTGCGCGAGCGCATAGAAGCCCTGGTGCGTAATGTCAGCCCCGACAAGCGGTTTGTATATTATCTCATGGGCGCGACGGGCATCGTTGTGGTGCCCCTGACCGGTTTCCAGTGCGGCCATGCGGGATTCCGCGTGACCTTGCTGGAGACGGACGATGCCAAGCGGGCCTGGATTTTCAGGACCCTTCGGGAAAGCATCGACGCCTACGTTGGAAGTTGACCGGTCACGCGGCCGGCTTGCGGGCCGCCGCGCCGGTGGTAAACTGTTGCACGGGTGAGTGTGCCCCGGCCGTCCGGGGCGACAGGAGGAAAATAGCCATGAGTAAAGCGTCAGAAACATATAAATTTAAAACAGAAGCGCGGCAGGTCCTGGACTTGATGATTCATTCGGTCTACTCGAACAAGGACATCTTTCTGCGCGAATTGATTTCAAACAGTTCCGACGCCCTGGACAAGCGCCGCTTTGAGTCCGTGAAAGCCCCGGAACTGGCATCGGCGGGAGAAGCCGCCATTCATATCGCCTTTGACGCGAAAGCACGCACCCTGTCGGTGTCCGACAACGGCATCGGTATGAGCCGAGACGAGGTGAAGAACTTTATCGGTACCATCGCGCGGTCGGGCGCCCAGGAATTCATGAAGGCCTTGCGTGAGTCGAAAGATGCCGCGGGTCTGCCGGAACTGATCGGGCAGTTCGGCGTGGGCTTTTATTCCACCTTCATGGTTGCGGACCGGGTGCAGCTGCTTACCCGTCGCGCCGGTGAAGATACCGCAACGCTTTGGGAAAGCGCCGGCGACGGCAAATACACCCTGAGCGAGACCGGGCGGGATGAGGCGGGCACGACTGTCACCCTCCACCTGAAAGCGGCTGACACGGAAGACGGACTGAAAGATTACGCCGCCGAGTGGGAAATTCGAGAAATTATCAAGCGCTACAGTGATTTCGTCGCCTACCCGATTTACTTGGCCGTTGAGCGTACGGAAGTGGAACGGGACCAGGACGGCAAGCCCGTACCAGGCGCTCCGGAAAAGACCGTGGTCAAAGAAGAACGCCTCAATTCTATGAAGGCGCTGTGGCTGCGCGACAAGGAAGAAGTGTCCGAAGAGGAATACAACGAATTCTACAAGCATATCAGCCATGACTGGAACAATCCGCTGCTCCGCATTCAGGCCAAGATGGAAGGTGTGCTGGAATACAGAATTCTTCTGTATATCCCCGAGAAGGCGCCCTTTGACGTCATGATGCCCGAAGCCCTGCGCCGGCAGGGCTTGCACCTGTATATCAAGCGGATCTTCATTATGGACGACTGCCACGAACTGCTGCCCGATTATCTGCGCTTCGTGCGGGGCGTTGTGGATTCGGAAGACCTGCCCCTGAACGTCTCGCGGGAACTGCTCCAGGAAAACCGGCAGGTCCAGCGCATGAGCAAGGGCATCGTGGGCAAAATACTCGCCACATTAAAGGCCTTGCGCGACAACGAGCCTGAAAAGTACCGCCTCTTCTGGACCCAGTTCGGCCGCATTCTCAAGGAAGGCCTGTTGACGGATTATGACAACCGCGAGGCGTTGCTGGACCTGATCCTCTTCGATACCACCGAATCCGGGGATACTCCGGTATCTTTCGAAACCTATACGGGGCGGATGAAACCCGGCCAGGAGGACATGTATTACATTACGGGGGAATCCCGCGCCGCCTTGCAGGCGTCACCCCACCTGGAGGCGTTTCGGGATAAGGGCTATGAGGTTATCCTGCTCAGCGACCCAGTCGATGAAATCTGGACCCAGTCCATTTCGGAGTGCCGCGAAAAGAAACTGCAGGCCGCGGGCCGGGGCGCTGTAGAACTCGGCACGGACAGTGAAAAGGAGGAGGGCCGCAAGGTTCGTGACGAGAAGGCCAAAGAATACGGGGCGCTCCTTGAGGCGCTTCAGAGCCTTCTCGCGGAACAGGTCAAAGAGGTGCGCCTGTCAGGGCGCCTTACCTCGTCCCCGGCCTGCCTGGTAATCGACCCGCAGGACATCTCGCCCCAGATGGAGAAAATGATGCGCATGATGGGGCAGGAAGCACCGGCGGTCAAACGCATCCTGGAACTGAATCCCGGCCACCCGCTGCTGGAAAAACTCAACGCCTTTTGTGCCGCATCGGCTTCGCAGGAGGACTTGAAACCTTATGCCGAACTCTTGTACGGCCAGGCGCTGCTCGCCGAGGGGGGGCAGGCGTCCGACCCCGCGGCATTGAGCAGACACATTGCCGATATCATGCTGAAAGCGCTTTAACCTAATGTTCCTGAAAAAAAATGTGGACGCTCTCCCATTGGGAAAGCGTCCATGTGTATTTACACTGCATGCGTGTTTCGCCTGCAGGACAGAGCGCCGTTTTACGTGCTGGAAACACCGTCGAACAGGGAAGCCAGCAGAGCGACGATGGAGTTTACGATGCCCAGAATGGCGTCAATTAAGTTGAAAACAAAATCATTTACGATTTGCGCCAGGGTATCCGCGAAATTCATCGTCCGGCCTCTTTCGCTTGGTTCGGCTGCGTTCCTATAAACTATACATCCAACGGGCGTAAACTGTTACATCTTCTTCACGCTACCACATTCAGACGATACGAAGGCAGAAATATTCATGACACACATACCGCCTTTCGAAGAACTACACACGCGCATGCTTGATGTCGGGAATCTCCACGCCGCCGCCGCCGTGCTTGAATGGGACCAGGAAGTCTACATGCCTTCCGCTGGCGGACCGGCCCGGGGAAGGCAACTCGCCACCCTGAATGCCCAGGCCCACGCGCTGTTCGCCGCGCCGGAAGTCGCCGACTTGCTCGGCCACGCCCAGGAACAGGCGGGACTCACGCCGGATCAGGCGGCCCTGCTTGAAGAGATTGCTTATGATTACGCTCGGGCATCCCGGATTCCCGGAAGCTTGATACGTCGTTTTTCCAAGGCACGCAGCGCCGCGTACCAGGCTTGGCTGGAGGCGCGCGGCCGGTCTGATTTCGCCCTTTTCCTGCCCCACCTGAAGGCACTTATTGAACTTTGCCGGGAAAAAGCGGAATGCCTGGGGTATGAGGATACGCCTTACGACGCGCTCCTTGAGGATTATGAACGGGGCATGACAACCGCCCGGCTTAAGCCCGTTTTTGAACTGCTCGCCCGCCGTCAGAGCGACCTGGTTGCCCGTATTGGCAGGGTGTCCGGGAAGGAAGCAGCGCCGTGGCTGCGGCAGCGCTGGGACACGGCGCGGCAGTGGGAGTTTACAGAATTTGTCCTGCGGGACATGGGATTTGATTTCAAGGCCGGCCGCCAGGATCGTTCGGCGCACCCCTTTACTACGAATTTTTCCATTCATGATGTCCGCATTACAACCCGCTTGTCCGAAGACGATTTCTTTTCCGCCCTTTTCAGTTCTGTCCACGAAGGCGGTCATGCCCTCTATGAGCAGGGTTTCCGCGAGGAAGACGAGGGTACCCTGCTCGCATCGGCACCGTCCCTGGGTATTCATGAGTCCCAGTCCAGGCTGTGGGAGAACGTTATCGGTAGAAGCCTGCCCTTTTGGCGGCATTACCTGCCGGCCCTTCGTGCGCTCTATCCCGGCCAACTGGACCGGGTTGATGCTGAAGACCTGTTCAAGGCCGCCAATCGGGTTTCCCCTTCCCTCATCCGCGTTGAGGCGGATGAGTGTACCTATAATCTGCATATCATTCTGCGTTTCGAACTGGAAGTCGCGCTTATCGAGGGAAAACTGGAGGCGGAGGACGTTCCCAGTGCGTGGAATGAAAAGATAAAACACTATCTCGGCCTGGAAGTGCCCAATGACGCCATGGGTTGCCTTCAGGATATTCACTGGTCCCATGGATCCTTCGGTTATTTTCCAACCTACGCGCTCGGCAATCTGTATGCCGCCCAACTTCTTGCCACCATGCAGCGCGATATCCCCGGACTTTGGGAAGAGATCGGCCGGGGCGCGTTCGGCGCTTGCCTGGACTGGCTGCGTGAAAAGGTGCACCGTATCGGCCGGAGAAAGACCGCCGTGGAAATCATCCGGGAGGCCACCGGTGCCGATACCGGGCCGGACGCTTTTCTGGATTATCTGGAATCAAAGTACGCATCACTTTATAATCTTCATTTTTGATCGTTTACCGGCCGTCTTTCCCCGGAAAGAGGCCAGGAGAAATAGCCATGCCATCATCACAAGGATCTGACAGATCTCCGGATTGCGGGACCCGTACTGCCGAGATACGGGGCCATTTTCCCCAGTCTCGGAAAATATATCTTGAGGGCTCCCGGGGTATTCGCGTTGCCATGCGGCAGATAGACCAACACCCGACTTTGGACGCGCAGGGCGGGATTATCGAAGAAAATCCACCCATAGTCGTTTATGATACCTCAGGGCCGTATACTGATCCCGATGCGGCTATCGACCTCGAACGCGGACTGCCCGTGCTGCGGACTCCCTGGATTCAGCGGCGCAACGATACCCAGGCCGTCCGGACCCGGCAACCGGAAGGCCAACCCGCTTTCCCGGCGGGCCGGGATGTTTTGCGTAGGCGTTCCGGAAGCCAGGTGACCCAGCTGTATTATGCCAGGCAAGGCGTGATAACCGAGGAAATGGAATATGTGGCGCTTCGCGAGTGCGCCCGATTGGAAACCTACCCGGAATTGTTGCGCCATTCCACCGGCTTCGGGCAGGCGTCCCGGGAGCCCATTACCCCGGAAAAAGTCCGGGATGAAATTGCCGCAGGCCGGGCCATATTGCCGGCAAACATCAACCATCCTGAAGTGGAGCCCATGATTATCGGCAGGGCCTTCGCCGTTAAGATCAACGCCAATATCGGCAACTCCGCGCTGCGCGGTTCCATCGCGGAAGAAGTGGAAAAAATGATCTGGGCCATACGCTGGGGCGCTGACACGGTCATGGACCTCAGCACCGGCGCCGACATTCATGATACCCGCGAATGGATTATCCGGAATGCGCCCGTGCCCATCGGATCGGTGCCGGTCTACCAGGCGCTTGAAAAAACGGGCGGTGTGCCCGAAGAACTGACCTGGGATATACTGCGCGACACATTGATAGAACAGGCGGAGCAGGGCGTGGATTACTTTACCCTCCATGCTGCGGCACTGAAAGACCATTTTCCGCTTGTTGCTTCCCGGCTTACGGGCATTGTGAGCCGCGGTGGGGCGATTATGGCCGCCTGGTGCGCCGCTCACAAGCAGGAAAACTTCCTCTATACCCACTGGGACGAGGTGTGTGAAATACTGGCGGCTTATGACGTCGGGGTTTCCATCGGGGACGGTTTGCGGCCGGGATCCATTCATGACGCCAATGATGCCGCCCAATTCGCCGAATTGAAAACGCAAGGTGAACTTACGCGCCGTGCCTGGGAGTACTTTGTCCAGGTGATGAATGAAGGGCCGGGGCATGTGCCTTTGCATCTGATAGAAAAGAATATGCAAAATCAGTCAGAATGGTGCGTAGATGCGCCCTTCTATACCTTGGGACCCCTTCCCACGGATGTGGCCGCCGGATACGACCACATTACCTCGGCTCTCGGCGCTGCCATGATAGGCTGGAATGGCGCCGCCATGCTTTGCTATGTCACCCCGAAAGAACATTTAGGACTCCCTGACAGGGAGGATGTGCGCGAGGGTGTGGTCGCCCATAAACTGGCCGCTCATGCCGCCGATTTGGCAAAGGGCTTGCCCGGCGCCCAGATTCGGGATAATGCCATGAGCAAGGCTCGCTATGAATTTCGATGGTCGGACCAGATCGCTCTTTCCCTGGACCCGGAACGCGCCCGGCGCCTCCGGGCTGAGGCCGTACCCGGCCTGGAAACGCTGCCGGAAGGCTACTGCTCCATGTGTGGACCCAATTTTTGTTCCATGCGCCTCTATCGACGCTTATGTCCGGAGCGTAAGGCCGATGAAGGAAAATAATTATGGCCTCCAATCCAGTGTCGTGTTTCACGGAAAGGCGATCTTGGAGGCGCGTGCTAAATAAAATTGTGCGTACAGCGACCGTTCTAAAGTATAATGGGTATTAGCAGTAGTTCTTCCGAAAAAACACATGTAGGTATCAAGGCTTGGAGGCGCGGTAGTTATTCCAAGGATGAGCAGTGAGTAAATACTTGACTTTTTGATGAAAATATCGCAAAATAAGTATGTTTTACTTATTAGTGTGAAGACCGTTTCATCCGAGGTATCGAGTAGCGTCGGGTCGGATGTCTGGCGACGGAGAAAGGTTTATCGTTATGCCGAAGGTGCACTATGTCAAGTACGCGGTCGTACTTATAACGCTTGCCCTGTTGCTGGCGGGATGTCCGGATAGAACGGACGTTCAGCCGATACCCCAGTTTACCTTCGCTCCAGGGGAAGGCACCGCGCCGCTTACGGTGCGTTTTGAGGACACCTCAGATCCGGGCTCCGGCGCAATACAGGCATGGTCCTGGGATTTTGGTGACGGCAGTGTCAGCAACAGTCGGAATCCTGAACATGTGTACAGGGTGCCCGGTGTCTATGATGTGACGCTTTTAATCACAACGAGTCAGGGCAATTTTTCCGTTGTCAAAGAAGGGGCTGTTGCCGTCAATGATTCAAACGATTTTGGCGCGCCGGATGAAGCCAATAGGTTCACCTCGAGGGGAGTAACTATCCAGCTTCCCCAAGAGTATGAAAAAAGTATCGTATTTGGTGTTGCCAAGGATACGGCCCAGATCGCCTTGGGTGCCTACGGACCGGCGGAAGTTGTTTCTCCCGTTTACACCATTCGTCACACCCAGGAATCTCCCGACCTTTTCGTTTTTGACGTTAACGGCGTGGTGGTGCCTGCGACCGTCTCCTTTTCCCTGTTAAGTCCGCTTCCTCTTTCCACCGTTCCCCTGAGCAAGGCCCAGTTGTTCGCGCGCCTTGAGGACGGGCGGATCGTGCCCATTCCCGGCCAGGTCGTGGATCATAAGTTCGTGGTGTCCGTACTGCGCCTGCCCGAACGGGCGGACTACGTCGTGGTGCGGCGCGCTGAAATGACCGTTACCCGTGTGAGCACCAAGGGCGTGGATCAAGGGGTGGCGCCCAAAGCCTCCGCTGAAGCATGGGTGGATTACTTCACCATTTATGCCAGCAATGAAACGGAACAGGAGATCACGGCCCTGTACCGGGGCTCCATGAGCAGCGAGACTTCCTTCAAACGCAGCGACTTCTCCGCGCTTGCCGTGGAACAGTCCATGCGGGTGTTTACGGATTCCATTCACGAGGCTCGTAATGATCTCGCCGCAACCGGCATGAGCGCGCCCATACTGGTTGATGAAGGCGGCACCTACACGTTGAACCTCTTCAACATGTACCCGGCGTATACTTATGACTTTGAACGGGCAACCGACCTGCCTTCTTATGACACCTTCTTCGGCCATATGGTGTTGGACCCCGGGCAATTGGTCGCGGTTGCCATACGCAATCTGCGCGTTGCGGCGGCCGACGAGGATGCGTTGGATTTTACGGAACGGTTTTATCCCGAATCCGCCTTTGGTGAGGCCCTGGTTCAGTCGGTGTACCCCGGGTATGAAATACCTTCCATTACCACGACGGGCAATTCCGTGTTCGGCCTGCCTGTTCCCGCCGATCGCACCGTTTCCGGCGAGGTAAAGCCCGTTCCCTTTATACAGGCGCTTCAAGACGGGGCCGCGCTCTATTTCGGCAGGCGCGCCCTCAATTACAAGGGCCGCGGCTTTGGTGACAATGAGTATGGTGAATTGTCCTCCCCCGCGCTGTTCCCTTACAGCCCCTATGTGCCTGGATACAGTTACGCGGGGCATGAACTGCTGGCATGGCTGGACGGCACGGGATATGTGGATGATCCACTGTCCATGGTGGCCCGCTCCCTCGAAGGGATGAATAACGCCCTGCAAGAGATGGTCGCCACCTATACCCGGCCCATTTATTACAGGGAAGCCCAGTCGGCCATGTACAAGGCGTTGGATAAGGCCATAAAAGATGATGACACCGCGGCTTTTTCCTCGCTGGCGGATTTGTATTGGGAGTTTTTGAAAGAATTCGCCTATGTCAATGGGTGGGATGCTATTGTGCGCCCCAGCGATACCTTGCGCCTGCCTTATAGTTTCAATGAAGATCGTTTCGCCGCCGAGTCGCTCGTCTCCGTCACCTTTACCGAAGCGGCTTCCGAGGTTGAATTGACGCCGGATAAAAATATTAACCTGGCGGGCATAGAACCTATGACGGCCCGGGCGATTGTAATCGATTTGAATCCCATGACCACTAGCGCGGACATCTTCCTGGACACCGCAATGATGAGTTACAGCTATGTGCCCCGGGTTGCCGTTTACCGGCATGGCCAATCGGGTGTGGAATTTTCCGACATGCCGGGTGATGTGCGCAATTACAGCCTGATCGACACTGACGGAGACGGGCGCACCGACACCGTCCGGGTCCAGGGGCTCGGGTGTGTGGATATGGACTGCGACAACCGCATCATTCTGCTTGCCGCAAACCTGCAATACGAGGATGCCGCGGATCTTACCCTTACGATCAAGACCTATTCCGACCTTCCCGTAGGTGATGAAGGCGTGCTCGCGCGCTATGTTTCCACCTTTGACCCGCAGTACGACTATGAACTGGAACAGGTCATTGATTACAGCACGACCTACGGCTGCGTGGTCTACATACTCCGTATGACCTCCGGCGTGTGGCGAAGCGCTCAGGACGTGGATGAAACGCTCTGGAAACACAAACTGGTGGTTATTGAACCTTCCAATATCAGTGAAACTACCAGCATGCTGTACATTACGGGCGGCAGCGCCAATGATGACATTCTGACCGAGGACGAACTGGCGCTGGTGGAACAACTCGGTATCCTGGCGGTTGGCAGTCGCACCGCAATCGCCATGCTGACCACGGTTCCCAACCAGCCCCTCGCTTTCGAGGGGGAGACGCTTCCCTCCAACGAGGACGAAATTATCGCCTATAGCTTTAACGAGTACCTGAACAGCTACAACGCGGGCGTCCGGGATGCCGCGTGGCCGGCCCTGCTGCCCATGACACGCGCTGCGGTGCGCGCCATGGATACGATGCAGGATTTTATGGCCGGAAAACCCGGACGGGTGCGTAACATAGACAAATTCGTGGTGGCTGGCATTGCCAAGCGCGGCTGGGCCGCCTGGCTCGCGGCCGCGGTGGATGAACGCGTTTCCGCAGTCGTGCCCATGGCTGCGGATTTCCTGAACCTCAACGCACAGATGGAACATCAGGCCAAGGCCTACGCGGATTACCCGTTGAATTCCTCCATAAAATATATTTATGGCGGCTATTCGTCCTCCTTGCGAGACTATGTCGACTACAATGTCTTTAGCCGGCTTGACACCCCCGCGGGCGAGTCACTGCTGAAAATTGTGGATCCTTACCGTTACCGCGAGCTGCTGACGATGCCCAAACTCCTTATCAACTCGACGGGTGACCGCTCCTTCCTGCCGGATTCGTCACAATTCTTTGCTGATAATCTGCTGGGACCCAGCTATCTGCATTTCGCGCCCAACACGGATTACAGCGTGTTGAACACCTTTGATCTGGATGAGGCGTCACAGGAGGCGATCGGCGCCTTCTATATCGCCCAGGTAAAGGGTTCCGATTTGCCCGCCATGACCGCCTCCTATAATCCGGGAACACGGCAAATTACCCTGTGGCCGGGCGAAACGCCGAAGTCGGTCACATTCTGGTCCGCCAATGCTCCGAAATTCCGTGATTTCCGCCAGGTAACGCTTGGGGATAAGTGGACTAGCAAGACGGTGAGTCCCTCTCCGGACGGCGCCTACCGGGATAGCATTCCCGCGCCGGTGGCTGGGTATAGTGCCGGATTTATGAAGGTGACCTTCTCCGGTCCGGAATCCAGTATCGACCATATCTTTACCACCCGGATTTGGGTGACTCCGGACACCTATCCTGTAGTGGAATAACCTTGATTAAAATACCCGTGGCGGCCGGGCCTGACAAGGTCCGGCCGCTCGCTTTATGCCTGCCTGGGGAGAGCAGGAATGCCACCCGGGTAGAGGATAGCGCTTCGAATCACGGCTGCCCTGCTCGGTATAGGATTCGATGGATATACAACATCCCTTTGTTTATCGCATAATATCCGCCATGCATGTGCCATACATTCCGCCGGAAGTCGCGGCGGGCGCAAACAACCAGAAAGAGAGGTGCCCATGGATAGTTTCCGTCATGATAACAGCATGGATGCAAAGGCCCCGAACCGCCGTGATTTTGTGAGGATTGGCGTGGCCGCCGGCGCCGCATGGTCCCTGTTGGGAAAGGCGGCACACACCGTCTCCGCACAGGGAAAGACGCCTGCCTTTTTCACCGCTCCGCCTATGGAACGGGTGCGCGTCGGTTTCGTGGGCGTGGGAAGCATGGGCACCAACCATATCGGGAATCTGTTAAAACTCGAGGGGGTGGAAATTAAGGCGGTCTGTGATATCTTGGAAGAAAGAGTGACCCGTATCCAGGATATGGTTGTGGCGGCCGGTCAACAAAGACCGGAAGGGTATTCAAAGGGAGAACGGGATTTTGAACGGATGTGCGCTGAGCAAGAATTGGATCTGGTGTACACCGCCACACCCCACAAATGGCATGTGCCGGTCTGTGTCGCGGCCATGGAGAACGGAAAACACGCGGCCACGGAGGTGCCCGCAGCCATCACTCTTGAGGGATGCTGGCAACTGGTGGAAACGGCCGAGGCCCGGGGAAAGCACTGTGTCATGATGGAAAACTGCTGTTACGGGCGCACCGAGATGGCGGTGCTGAACATGGTGCGCAAGGGTGTGCTCGGGGAACTGCTCCACGCCGAATGTGGTTACCTGCACGACGTCCGGGATCTGTACCTGCAGATGGCCCCGGGCCGGGAGTGGTTTCAGGAGAACCCGCTGACCCGGAATGGCAACCTGTATCCTACCCACGGTCTTGGACCCGTGGCGCAGTGCATGAACATCAACCGGGGAGATCAGTTCTCGCACTTGGTTTCCATGAGCAGCCCCGGGCTGGGGCTTGCCGAGTACGCCCGGGAGAAACTACCGGAGGGCGATCCGCGCCGTGACCTTGTCTTTAAGTCGGGCGACGTGAATACCGTATTGATTCAGACGCACCTGGGCCGGACCATAACCGTGATGTACAACTGCAATAATCCGCGCCCCTACAGCCGGATCAACTTGGTGCAGGGCACGCGGGGTATCGTGCAGGGATACCCCGACCGCGTTTATATAGATGGTGTCAGTCCCGCCCATGAATGGGAGTCCATGGAGGCTTACTATGAAAAATATGATGCCAAACTGTGGCGTGACCAGGGAGCCATGGTGACCCAGTATGGTCATGGCGGCATGGACTTCCTGGAAGATATGCGCCTGATCGAGAGCCTGCGCGGCGGCCTGCCCACCGACCAGGACGTCTATGACGCTGTGGCGTGGAGTTCCATTGGACCGCTCAGTGAACGCAGTGTCGCCGGGCGCGCCGCCGTGACCGATGTGCCGGATTTTACGCGCGGTCGCTGGCGCGAACGCCCCCAGATTGAAGTGCCGGGCGGGGCGTAGGCAATTCCGATAGAACACAACCTGTCGGATCCGTCAGATCGGACCGATCCGTCCTATGAATTATCCCCTGGGAAACAGGGGCAGCATGTCCGCGGCCAGCGTTCTCAACCGTTCTGTTTCTTCCGGTGTGATGGGGGAAAGATTGCCGCTCAGCGTCAGGGCCATGCGGTAGTACTGTTCTTCGCCGGGCGGCAGGATGCTTACAACCTGTTGACTCAACGCCCAGCGAATGGCAAGGGATGCCTCTGCGGCGTCTTCAATGGGCTGATACCAGCATTTTGCGCAACGATCCGATTTTGAGGAGCCTTCGGGCCAGCGTTGCCGTGCCAGTGATTTCAAAGAAACACAGGGCACACTCTTCTCAGATGCTTTGGCCAGCACTGCCGGTCCGAAATCCGCCTTTAAATACGGCACATAGCTGATGGGGAAATAGAAGAAATCGAACGGGTGGCGGTCGAGCGCGGCCAGGGCCGCTTCCGTGGAATGCGCGGAAAAGCCTAGGAAATGGATGCCGCCCGCCTGCCGCTTTTCCAACGCCCATTCCATGACCCCGCCGGCGGAAAATGCCGCGTCCACGTCACGGGCGACATCTTGAATCCCGTGGACAAGGTACAGATCGAAATAGTCCGTGCTGTAAATCTCACAGGAGCGGCTGAAATCTCTTTCGGCGCCTTCCCGGGTGCGCTCCCGCGTCTTTGAACTTAATATAATGTCCTTTCTGTGCGGGCGAAGGATCGGCGCAAGCATTTCCTCCGAATTGCCGTATGAGGCGGCGGCGTCAAAAAAATTGACGCCCTTTTCGAGCGACTCGCCCACGATACGGTCCGCCGCCTCGGGACTGCTGTCCCGGGCGACCAGGCCGCTGAAACCAATGACGGACAGCGACAGGCCAGTCGTGCCCAGGGGGCGTTTCGGGAGCGCTCCGCCCGCATCTTCCGGGCGTGCGGTCGGAACTGCTGTTAACATTGCGGCGGAACCAGCAAGTGTGCCTATAAACTCACGACGTTTCATGGTTGTTTCTCCGTGCCCTGTGGATGGCAATTCAGGTACCATCCCGTTTTGTCAAATATTCGTTTGATCCTGTCGTTATTGTAAGCGAGACATCACGGATACAACAACCCTCCTGGGAACATCCGGGCGTGTTCACATGTTTTCCCTACTGGTATTGTAAGCCGCCCTATGCTATGATAAAACGATGGTGCGGTAGGGTTGTTCGGTTCCCTGCGTATAACAGCCGGTTGTGCGTCTTTAAACACAAGGAGAATTGAAACGTGAATATGTGGCTTCCAAGGCGCGGGTTTGCTGTAATGATTATAGCGGGTCTGGTGGCGTTGAGCGGGTGGGCAGGGTCGGTCGAGCCTCCGGAAGGATTCTCTGTTTTATTCAACGGCACGGATTTTAACAACTGGAAAGTGCCGGAAGGGGACAACGGGCATTGGCGTGTGGTGGACGGGGTGATTGACTATGACGCGTTGAGTGAGGCTGCCGGCGACAAATCCCTGTGGACGGAAGAAGAATATGGCGATTTCGTTCTGCAGCTGGACTGGCGCATTAAGGAAACTCCCTTTCTCAATCCAAATGTGCCGATCGTCAAACCGGACGGCAGTCATAAGCTGGACGCGGACGGCAATCTCATAACAATAGTGGTGCCCGATTCGGATTCAGGCATTTATGTCCGCGGCACGTCCAAGGCCCAGATCAACATCTGGTGCTGGCCGGTAGGGTCCGGTGAAGTGTATGGATATCGTATGGACCAGAACATGCCACCCGAAGTGCGTGCCGGGGTAACGCCGAAAATAAACGCCGACAATGATATCGGTCAGTGGAACCGCTTTGTCATTACCATGAAAGGCAACAGGTTGACGGTGGAACTCAACGGCAAGACTGTCCTTGATAACGCCGAACTACCCGGAATTCCGGAGTCAGGACCTATTGCGCTTCAACATCACGGGGCGAAGAAGGATGGCGTATGGGCCGGTCCGCCTTCGTTGGTACAGTTTCGGAATATCTTCATAAAAAAACTTGATTGAATATCGCGACGCAGGGCTTATGTCTATGCGGCGCGTAGTATATGAAAACGCTTTTTGAAAGGCAGTCTGCGGGGCGCCTTTCTGCGCGTGCCCCGGATGCCTGTTTGTGTGGATAAGTTGAACAGGCGGTATAACCGTAATCCAGAAAGGAATGGGGCATGCGTACCTCTCGTTTTCTTGTGGCAGTGGGAACCGTGTTCGTATGTGGCGTGTCGGCTTTTTCCGGGAACTTGACGCTGCGCGAGTTCGAGACGGCCCTGCCCGAAATACAGATGAACGTCTTCGAGGCGATTCAGCGGGAATCTCCGCAGGCGATAAGCGCGGCTTACGGTGGTCCGGGGTTCGGCGCTCTCGAAGGGGAGGCGGAGGCTGATCCCCCCCAGGACCAGGCGTTGCGTGTCGTCGGTTCTTATCCGCTTCCGGGAATGCGCGTGAGAGACGAAATAGTCCTTTTTTTCAATGAGGACATTGTCCCCCTTCCGGACACCGGCATGCCACGCGTTCCCGTCATGCTCGATCCTGACGTGGAGGGACACATAGAGATTTCGGCCAATCGCCTGCGCTTTTCCTCGCCTTACCTGGCGCTGCTGGCGCGAAATCCCGCAGTAAAGGAAATCAAGGCGATACTCCATCCGGAATTGCGTTCCGTGTCTGGAAAACGGCTGCGCGCGGAAGACCGTTTACTGGCTTTCACCAATGCGAAATTGGGTGTTGACAAGATTCAATATTCGGGAACGGCGCCTGATAACGCCGCCATTACCCTGTTTTTTACGCACCGCGTGGATAAGGTTCAGTTGAAAGACCTGCTGATGATGCGGGAAGATGGTGGCGCCCCCGTCGCGTGGACCGTTGCGCAAGCGGAGCAGGACACCCCGGAGCGGGTGACGCTTCAGTTCCCCCCGTCAACGGATTTTCCCGTGACGTTGGCCATCGGCCACGGCCTCCGTTGGGGAGAACAGGGGCAGTATGTCTCTGAAGTGCTTCAGGCCAAATTCCCCTCCGGCAAAGCCCTGCGTGTTACGGAAAAGCGATATTATTATGACGGGAAAGCCGCCTTGCTCCTCCGGTTCTCCGAGCCGGTGCGGGCCGAAATGCTCCTCAGCCTGCTTGAGGTGAAACGGGCCGATACGAAAGATCCTCTTAAACCGGCGCTTGCGAACGTTTCGGGCGGCGAGTTCGTTTTTGATATTCCCCTGGCTGAGAATGAAGAGCCCCCTTCGCTCCTGGAAACCCGGATCTCATCGATATTGCCGTCCAGTGACGGGATGGCGATCCTTGGCGAAGAGGTGCGGGAAACGCTTTCCCTGCGGGATTCCAGAAAGAAGGACAAAGCCGAAGAAGAGGAGTCGCCCGTATCGATTGAAGAGCTTGCCACCGAGTACCAGTACTGGAATGATGGAAACGTGGACGGCTACGAACTCCGCATTTCCTTTTCCAACCCGGTGACTGCGGAAGAACTATCGCGTCACATACGGGTTGCGCCTCCCATCGACAACCTGCGCGTGGATGTCGGATCCTACGGGACCCAGATGATTATTCGAGGCGGCTGGGAATCGGAGAAAGACTACATCCTGCATCTGGCAGCTGGACTGAAATCCTCGGATGGCACTGCGCGACTGAGCGAGGACAGGGCGGTCAGTCTGGATAAGACCCCTTTGAATTCAGGCGCTCAATTCGACTCGCCGGGTTTGTATTATTTCCTGCGCAAAGAAGCGGTGCCGCCACGGGTCAAAGCGCGCAATATCACCAGTGCCAAGGTGAAACTGGCCCGGATTTTCCCGAGTAACCTGCCGGTCTTTGTCCGTGAATATCTGGAATACGAGGAGAACCAGGAACTCTTGGATTCCTACGCGGGAGAATTGGGTACTTTGGAACTCAACTTTCCGGAGACGCGTGATAAGACCTATACAAAGCCGCTGGACATGAGCGCCCTGATGCCTGTGGACAAGCGCGGCGTCTTCATCATGACCGTTGATCCGGTCTATGGGTGGCAAAACGCGCAGCGTATCCTGGTCTATACCGACATGGGCGCGCTGGCACATTGGAGCGATACGGAATTGGCCGTTTTTGTTCACGACCTTTTCACCCTCGAACCTGTCGCGCAGGCGCAGGTTACCCTCTATTCCAGCAAGTTCCAGCCCATGGGAAGTGTCAATACCGGCGCTGATGGTGTGGCCAGGTTGGGTAATTTCGACAAGACATTGGGCGCACCCGCCCTCGTTGTAATTGAGAAGGGGGAGGATTATACGTTCCTTGACCTGCGGGAAAAACAGGAGCACAAGACACCGTTTACCCCGGACATGCCGCTTTTTGATCCGGAAGGCTATGATGCCTATCTTTACATGGACCGCAATCTTTACCGGCCCGGAGAAACGGTGCACATCCGTTGGATAACGCGAACACACTATGTGGATGCTCTGGCCGGTGTGCCCCTGCAACTGCGTATTGCTAACCCGCAGGGCCGATGGATTCATGAAACGGCCGTGACTCTGTCCGAATTCGGGACGGGCAGTTTTGATTTTCAGTCCGAGCGTATACACCCCACGGGCAAGTATACCGTGCAACTGCGAGTTCCGGAGGCGGCCGAACCGGTCGGCACAGCCTCTTTCAATCTGGAAGAGTTCGTGCCGAACAGGCTTCGTGCCAAGGCGACATTTAACGTGGAACGCCTGGCGCCCGGTGACACGGCGTTATTGTCGGTAATTGCGGAAAATCTGTTCGGCGGCGTGGCGACCGGCCGCAAAACGGAGGGCCGCGTTTTTCTGAAACCCATGCGGTATGAGAGTAAGAACTGGCCCGGTTATTACTTCGGCAACGAGGATGAACTCGAACAAAGCCTCTTCTCCCTCGGTGAATCCGTTACCGACTCCAACGGGCAGTCCTCGTTTGAATATGTGTTTGAACCGGCTGAAGATGCCACCATGCCGCTGGAAGTGGTCGCGAGCGGACGTGTCCTGGAACTGGGCGGCCGCGCCGTATCCGATGCCGCCGAAGCCATTGCCTTCCCTGATGCGATCATGCTGGGTATGGCGGCCGCACCCCGGCCGGACAAAGAAGTCCTGGATGTGCATGTTCTCGCGTTGAATGCCGATGAGACGCCGGCGAAATTGGCCAGTGTCAAGGTGACGCTTGAACGCCAGCAATGGAATTACTATCTGCGCCGCCTGAACAACCGAAATGATCCGCGCTGGGACAAGGTCTTCACCCCCGTGCAAACCTACGATGTCAACTTGGCGGACGGTAAGGGTACGCTGGAATTACCCTATCCCAATTACGGGGAATACCGCCTGCGCGTTCACCATGACGAGACGCGGATGTACAGCACCCTCATGTTCAACCGCTGGTGGGGGCAGTTGAGTGTCGAGTCCGCCTCGCGCCCGGAACTGATCCGTCTTACCGTGAACCAGGAAATGTTCCGCGCAGGCGACCATCTTGAACTGCGCATCGAATCGCCCTACGACGGCATGGCCTATATCGTGGCCCAGGGGGATCAGATCAAGGAAACCCGGACCGTGCCGGTTGCCGGCGGCGAGGCGAAAACCGCCTTTATGGTGCCCCGGGAATGGTTCCCCAACACCTGGCTGCAGGTTTCCGTGGTACGCAATACGGAAAACCGCGATGTGTCCCATTACCCCTACAGCAGTTTTGCCATGATCAACGTGCCCTTGGATGACCCGGACCGTCGTATAGAAACCGCCTTTCTGAATGTTCCGGAAAGCGTGCTGCCCGCGCAGCCCTTGGAAATTGTCCTAGAAACCAAAGACCAGGGGGGCAACCCGGTGTCGGCGGAAATTACCGTGGCTGCCGTGGACGAGGGCATCCATACCATCCTGGGCTACGAGAATCCGGATCCCTACACGTATTTCCAGCGTCCCCGCAAGATGGACGTGCGTCAGGCCCACTACTATGACAAGGTGTTTTATGATCCGGGGGATTCGCCGGAGGGCGGCGACATGATGCGGCGGCTCGGACTGACTTCCCAGGTGGATGAAAACTGGATCCGGCCGGTGGCCTTGTGGAGCGGCGTGGTGCGGTCCGATGCGTTGGGCAGGGCTGCCGTCACCTTTGAGGTGCCGGAGTTTATCGGGCAACTGCGTCTGGTTGCTGTGGCGGTTACTTCAAAGGCCTCGGGTGTCGCCGCTGCGCCGGTGATCGTGCGCCGGCCGTATATCCTGCGCACCTCAATGCCCCGTTTCGCCCTTGCAGGGGATCAATTCGAGTGTACCGCGGTGCCCATGAATCTGTCTGAAGCGCCGGTCAAGGCTACCGTGCGCTGGAGTGCGTCCGGCGCCCTGTCCGGCGGGGGAGAACAGGCGCTGGAACTTGCCGTCGGGGCGGAAAAGGCTTTTCGTGTGCCCGTCACCGCGGCGAGTGCCCCGGGCCAAGGACTGCTTGAATGGACCATGACCGTTACGGATGCCGCCGGCGCCGTGCTGGAAACACTCACGGAAAAAGCGCCGCTGCCGGTGCGTCCGCCCGTCGCCTATCAGACGGAAACCGCATTCATCACGGTGATGCCGGGAGAAACGCGGCTCTTTGAGAATACTGCCTTTCATGTGGATTCCGGGTTGCATACCCGGATCGAGGTGTCGAACGACCTGTTTCTGCAGGCCCGTCCGGCATTGAAATACCTGCTTCAATATCCCTACGGGTGTGTGGAACAAACTGTCTCCCGCGCCATGCCCCTGTATTTCCTGCGCAACTATGCCCGGCTTTACGATGACCTGTTCATAGGGGATATGGAAGCGGCCAAGGTGGCTTCCAACGCGGACAGTTATATCGCTTCCGCCGTTGAACGCCTCTTGTCCATGCAGACCGTGGACGGCGGCATCGGTTACTGGCCGGGATCCGTGGAATCCTATCCCTACGGGTCGGTGTATGCCCTGCATTTCCTCACACTGGTGCGTCGGGATCATGCCGTGCCGGTGTATGAACCGGCCTTCAACAACCTGCAGAACCATGTGGCTGAAATCATGAAGAATGACCGCGTTTCCACCGCGGGCAATTACTACCTGCGCGCCTACGCCTGTTACGTGCTCGCCCTGGACGGAAACCTGGAGGCCATCGAATTCGCTCCACGTTTCGATACCGTCAGTGTCCCGCGCTCGGCGCGCCATTTGTTGGCCGCGGCCCGTGCCATGCACTCCAGCGCGCCGGAATCGCTGTTGGAATATTTGGACGGCGCGCCCGTATCGGAAGACGGGCCCCATGAATATGGCGGAAATCTTCACTCTGTTGTTCGTGCGGAGGCGGTTCACCTTATTGCGCTCATGCAGATGAACGCGCCGGAAGAACGCTGTCGCCCCTTGGTGGAATCCCTGGTTTCCTACCTGGCGGACAGGGATCGCTATACCACCCAGGGTACGGCCTTCGCGGTTACCGCATTGGGCTTGTACCTGGAAAATCAAAAGGCGGATCCGGGGGCCGCGTCCATTCGAATTGCGGATCTGGACGGCGAACGGGTGATAAACGCGGGCGACGTGTTTTCAAAGACTCTGGAAGGGGCCGCCCCTCGTTTTGAGGTCGCTAATGAAGGCGCCGCCCCCGCTTATGTCTACCTGGAAATATCCGGCAATCCCCTGGCGCCCAGGCTGGTTCCTGTGGAAAAGGGAATTGTCATCTCCCGTGGAATCATGAACGAGAACGGAACGCCTGTGGAGGAATCCCTTTATAAGCACGGTGCACAGTACATGGTGGAACTTACCATCATACCGAGAAAGCCGATGCAGAACCTGCTGGTTACCGACCTCCTTCCGGCGGGCTTTGAAATCGCAAATCCCAGACTGGAAGCCGACAAGCAGCCTCGGGCTGCATCGGAGGGAGACGAGTCGGAAGAAGAGGAGTCTGAAGATGTTGACGCCAATAATCTCATCATCACCCCGGATTTCCTGGAGGTGCGTGATGACCGCCTTGCTTTCGCCATGAACAATATTGAAGCAAAAATGTACACCTTCCGCTACCTGGTGCGCGCTGTTACCCCGGGACGTTTTCAGTTGCCCGCGCTGCACGCGGAATGCATGTACGCCCCGGATCTTCAGGCGACAACCGTGCCCTCGGAAATTGCCATCCAATGATTCTTCGCGGAAAATATGCGTTTTTCCGGAAGATCGCCGCTTGTGGCGTCGCCGCAGTGGCGCTTTTGGGGCTTATGCTTGTGTTTCAGGGAACTGTCGCGCGTGGGGTGGCACTGTTTCTGCCCCGTCTTGATGCGGCGCCTTGCCTGGAAGCACGACCGTCACCGATGCTGTTGGACCGGGAAGGGCGTCTGCTTTATGCGTTTCTGAATGACGAAGAACAATGGCTGTTTCCCTTCAGTCTTGAAACCGCCAGTCCCCATCTGATCAACGCTACACTTGCGGCCGAAGACAAGCGCTTTTATTGGCACGCGGGGATTGACCTGTGTGCCGTGCTGCGCGCGGCCTGGTCCAACGCGCGGGCAGGGGATATCGTTTCCGGCGCGTCCACCCTGACAATGCAACTTGTGAAGCAGCAGTATGCCGGCCGCGGTTTCTCAGGCAAGGCGGCCCAGGCCTTGGCCGCAATCCGCCTGGAACGGTGCGCGGACAAGGATGCCATTCTTGGGGCCTACCTGAACCGGGCGCCTTATGGCGGCAATCTTGTCGGCGCCGAAGCCGCGGCGCGCCGTTATTTCGGGAAGAGTGCGTCGGAGGTGACCCTGGATGAGGCGGCCCTGCTGGCCGGGCTTCCCAAATCGCCGACCCTGATGAATCCTTTCTTGCATCCGGAACGGGCTCTGGTCCGACGCAATGCGGTGCTGGCACGTATGCGTGAAGAAGGATTTATCAGCGAAGACTTGTTGCGCGTTCATGCGGCCCGGCCGCTGGAGGTGTCCTGGCATGAGTTCCCGGTTCTCGCGCCCCATACCGCGCAGCATCTTCGCGAACGCGCCCGACGCGATGGCAGTCTTGTCCTTGCGCTTGACGGCGTGTTGCAGGCGCGGCTGGAAAACCTGGTTCGCGAGCACTTGCGGCAATTCGATAACCAAATCAACAATGCGGCGCTCATGGTGGTGGATACCCGTTCCTGCGAGATTCTCGCCCGGATTGGATCCGCTGATTTTTATAATGGCGCCATCCAAGGTCAATATGACGCCTGCCGCGCGCCGCGCGCGCCGGGGTCCGCGTTGAAACCCTTTGTCTACGCCTTGGCCATGGAACGGCAGCGGCTCTATCCTACGGAGGCGTTTTTGGACCGTGACCTGGATTACGGCATCTATAATCCGAACAATTTCGACGGTGAATTCAATGGGCTGGTATCCGCCGGGGAGGCGCTGCGCTGGTCTTTGAATATACCGGCTGTACAGGTCCTCGAGCGTATGGGCGTCGATCCGACCTTGGAATTTCTCCGAAGCCTGGGTTTCGGCGGATTCAGTCGGGTTCCTGAGTATTACGGGCTGGGTCTGGTGCTGGGGAACTGTGAGGTGAGACTCGAAGCCCTGGTCAACGCGTATCTTGCCCTCGCACGCCTTGGACTTGCGCAGGAGGCGGTCCTGGTGCGTGAGGATTCCGCCACGATCCAGCCGCGGCGCGTGCTTTCAGAGGGAGTGGCGCTAGCCTTGTGGTATATGCTTGAACAGCCCTTCCCTGATGAGCCCTGGACTAACCTCGTCAGGCCAAACGACCGGACCCAGAGGATCTGCTGGAAAACAGGCACGTCATCGGGTTACCGTGACGCGTGGGCGGTGGCCTTTAACGGGCATTATGTCGTGGGTGTTTGGCTGGGCAATACCGACGGTCATCCCTCGCACCGGCTTATCGGCGCGCAGGCCGCGTTGCCCTTGGCGGCGCGTGTGTTTCGGTCGCTACCCGTGCCGTCCGCACCCGCCTGGCCGCCCGTGGAAGGCCGCCTGGCTCAGGTAAAGGTGTGTGCCGCGACAGGTCTACCGGCCGGCCCTTGGTGCCCGGTAACCTCGACGGCCCTCTTTCCCGCAGAACAGTATTTGCACCGCCAATGCGATGTCCATCGACCCAGTGACAACGGAACGGTTGAAGTGCATTGGCCGGCGGAAACAAGAAACTGGGATCTCGCAAAGGTGCCTGCAGCAAGGGAAAGTGCCAGAACAGGTGCTGAGGATTCGGCGGCTCAACGGGATCGCCGGCGAAAGCTCGCCATTAAAACGCCCGTGCAAAATGCCACGTATGTATTATCCGGCGAAGAGGGACTGGACCGTATCCGTCTTGAGGCAAATGCCGCCCGGGAAACGCTGCAATGGTATTGTAACGGTCGATACCTGGGTGTTTCCGATTATCACAGTCCCCTCTTTATGGAGCTGACTCCGGGTGAACAGGAAGTATCCTGCATGAATGCCGGCGGGCAGACGGCTAAGGTGACTTTTGTCGTAACCGCAGGCTGAGTGGTTGTGATAAATATGGGGCGGACGGAAGGGGCAAAACGCGCAGCGGGAGGAATTCAATAGTTCGCCCGGATGTTTTGGAGAATATATCGGGTGACGTGGCGCGCGCTTATGCTTATCGCCATGCCGTTGGCTATCCCCCGCGCGTGCATGCTAAAATCTCGCCGGCAGGACGAACAAATTTTATGACATCTTCGCCAAAAAATAGAGCCCCCCAACATGTTTGTTTGGGAATGGGGGCGTTTTTCGCGGTCGTAGCGTTTCTTTTTACGCTGATCGTATCGAAGGGGCCGCCCTCTGATGATTCGGCCGGAGAACTGTCTATCGGTGAATTATTCCGCTTCTACGGGAGCAAACAGGGATTGGAACGGTTGGATTCGCTTGTCGCCTTTGCGGAACGGGGAGAAGAGGCGGCTGCCTGGCTGGAACATCTGTTGCGTTTTGGAAATGACGCGGAACGGTACGAAGCGGCCCGCATAGCCGGGGAACTGGGGGGCGAAGACCTTCGGGCGCCGTTGCTGGCGGTGGCCGTGGATCCGAAGCGAAACGGCGCCGTCCGGGCTGCCGCCTGTTATGCCCTTCGGGAAAGCGGTTTAAATGAAGCGGAGAAGGCCGTTCTGCTTAAGAATGTCGCAGAAACAGGTTGTGCCCTTGCGGACCGGGCTGCCCTTGCTGCATTGGCAGGCCAAACTGATAGCGATGACGTTCCCGTGCTCGAGTCCCTGCTCCTTGGAGACGATCCTCTTACCCGCCTGTATGCGGCACGGCTTTTGACGGAGCAGGGATGTGCGCCCGCGTTGTCTTTTTTTAAAACTTTTTCGGAGTCCGAAGACTATCTCGTTCGCCAGGAAGCGTATGACGCCCTTGGCGCTTCTGATGTCCACGGCGCGGACGTGCTGCTGAGGACGGCCTTGGCCCGGGAAGCAAATTCATCCGCCGCGCGCATGGCGCGCCTTGCCCTCGGATTTTACCGGGCCCGCCAGATTTCTCCGGATGCGGAGAGAAGTTATTTTGAAACTATCCTTGATTCCGGAGAGGATGAGGAGCGGCTCTGGGCACTGAATACGTTGAACACCATCGACAAGGTCCGCGCCTATGCCGCCGTTGGAAAACTCGCCCGGGAAAATTCAGATATGGGCGTCTGGTGTCGCGCGCGGTTTCGTGTGCGCGCGGATGTAAAAGAAAAAGTGATGCCCGGCAGAGGAAGACTTCCAATAGAAAAGCATCACAGCGTGGTGCATCACACGCTTACCGAGGAGAGCCTGCAACGGTATCATGCTCAGCCGTGGGCTCCAAGGATGGACCTTGCTGATGGCCTGCGCCTGGTAAGCGCTGTGGTGCTGGAGGATTCCGGTGTTAAACCATTGCGGCACGCCTATAACCCCCTGACGGGACGGGGCTTTTTCGGCTATGGTACCTTCGGTGGGGCCGCGCGTCGGTATATGGGAGAACTGCTTGACGAATTAAAGGCCGCCACGGACGTTCAAAATACCGAAACATCCCTGGACCTTGCCGGGAGGGTGCTACATCTTGTTGAAGACATGAGCAGCCCACTTCATATCTTTGGTGTTTCACATCCGTTTAATACCTGCCTGTTTGAAGCCTATTGGCGTGACAATCATGGGGAAGTGGAAACCGTGCTCCACGGTCGGGAAATAATTCCCGCCCATCCTGCTGTCGTACCGGCGGAGTGCCGGGAAATACTGGATCCTTTCAGCGTGGCGCGGCTTCAAAAACGCTTGGAAGCAATACCGGACACCATGCCCGGTCGTCTGGAGGCACTCTCCTGGGCAACATATTTCACGGCGTCGCACTGGGGCGAAATTCGTTTCGATGATACGACCGCCGAGGCGCATACCCTTCCCGGTACGTTCCGGGAAAAGCATGTAGAAGCGCAAGACAATGGTTTATACGCCATGTTCAACGGCCGTATTCGGTATCACACCTCATGGTGGGGCGATTACTTTGAAATCGAGGATCGTATGGGAAACACCTTCAGCTGGAACAAGTGTTTTCTTGTGGATGGGTTCCGCCCTTGTTCCAACCCTGTCGGTGGGCCTTCCTGCGAGGGGGTGTTGCGTAGTTTTGCGGAGGTGGAAGGGAAAGAAGTCCTGCGGATCACCGGGCGTTTTTATTTTACCCAGCGTGGTTTCCGTGTGCCCCATTGCCATCCGGTTCAACTGCCTAATGGGACGCCTACCGACATGCACCTTTCCCGTTATTATGGGGAAACCCTTTTCCCGCTTACCGTGGCTCACAGCATTGGCTGGTTCAACCTTCTTGCCGAACAATGCCCTTTCCTGTTTACCGATGCTGACTCAGTGGACAATGCGACTCGAATGGGTGAAACAGACCTGACAAACGCAAAAAAAACGCCCGCGGAAGAAAGAGATTCGGATGTGGCGGGACCGGATGCCCGGGCAACTGGAGGCACTCCGCGCCCGAGGCGGGTGCAGGAGGCTTTGCGCCTGTTTCAGGAAACGTTTCTGTACCGATTCCTATCACATATCGATGCGGAGGATTGCCTGAAGACAATAGCCAAGGTGCTGTCCGGATCATGTCGTCCGGCTGAAGAGAACGCTATCGGGCGAAAAAAATAGATGTTAGCCCGAACGTATGATTAAAGTACGGGTCTAGGGTGAGAAGCATGGATGCCTTGATAACGATTTCGGTCAAGTATTCGTGATCAAAAAGACCTACAGCCAAGGATTAATCATGCAATGGATGAGAAACGAAAATCTGCCTTGCTGGCATCGTTGAGACGTGAAAATAATGAACGGGCTAAAACGTACCGGGAACAGGCGCTGAAACTCTTTCCCCATGTGTGCCAGCGCTGCGGCCGGGAATTTTCCGGCACCCGTCTTCGTGAGCTGACGGTGCACCACAAGGACGGGAACCATATGAACAATCCTCCGGATGGCAGCAACTGGGCGCTTTTATGCTTGTATTGTCACGATGATGAACATGGAACGGCGGAACAGCGTGGGGTGGGCCATGGGGGCACGACAGGGAACGCACCGTCCGAGCCCCTTGGCTTTCAGGCTTTTGAAGGGCTCCGGGAGTTGCTGGTCAGCAAGGATGAAAGGTCTCAAGAACAGTAGGGTTCGTTGCTCCGGTTATCGGGCGCCGACACAGCGCGCATGACAAGAGGATATGAAGAGGTCATCATGGGAAAACACGTATCGCCGACTATTCTGGACCCCATACCCTTTAAAATTGATGAGCCGGAACTGCTTCAGCGGCTTCATGCCGATGAGTCATCGGTCTTCCTGGAGGATATCAGGTGTTTCGCGCGTGACGCGGAAACGTGTGCGCGGCCCAAGGGTCTCTATACATTGGTGGCGGTGAATCCTGCCGATGATGCCTCCGTTATGCTTGACGGTTTTATGTTTAGGAGTCGCGTGTTGCGTGTCAACCTGGAAGGGGTTTATCGGGTGTTTCCCTTTATCGCCACCTGCGGGACCGAATTGGAAGCATGGTCGCGCACGTTGCGGGATCCCCTGCAGCAGTTCTGGGCGGATGCTGTCAAGGAAATGGCCCTGGCTGTGGCGTTGCGCGCAGTGGGAGACCATTGCGCCGCCGCGTACCAGCCGGGCGCGCTCGCCACAATGAATCCCGGTTCCCTGCAGGACTGGCCGGTAAGCGAACAGCGCCCCCTGTTCCGCCTGTTCCGAGGAGCCGCTGACGCTATTGGTGTCTCGTTGACGGACAGTTTCCTGATGTCGCCAGTTAAATCCGTTTCTGGCGTATGGTTTGAGACAGACAAGGGCTTCGTGAATTGCCAGTTATGCTCAAGAAAAGACTGCCCCAACCGCAGGGCGCCCTATGATCCGCACCTGTTCAGCAGACAATATCAATAGCGGACCGATATGATGGGCGGCGAAAGTGCCAGGAAAAATCGGGACGCTTTCCTCGTGTGACGATTGCCTGGTATTCGTTTTTCCGGGTGCCTATTTGCTATCATGATGCAGGGGCAAACGTCATTGGGGTATCCAACTTTACATTATTGTGCGGCGCGGACCGCCGCAAAACCTGTAGGAGACACGATCATGGCACAAATGGATATCGGACTGATTGGTCTGGCCGTTATGGGAGAGAACCTCGTGCTGAACATGGAAAGCAAAGGGTTCAGCGTGGCGGTGTATAACCGTACTGTGGAGAAAGTGGATAAATTTATCAATGGCCGGGGAAAGGGCAAGAACTTTGCTGGTTGCCACAGCATTCAGGAACTGGTTGCCAGCCTGAAACGGCCGCGCAAGGTTATGTTGCTGGTGAAGGCCGGCAGCGCAGTGGACGATTTTATTGAACAACTGCTGCCGCACCTGGAGGCGGGAGATATCATCATTGATGGCGGTAACAGCCATTTCCCCGATACTATCCGCAGGGCGGAGTATGTGGAAAGCAAGGGGTTCCGCTATATTGGCACAGGCGTGTCGGGCGGCGAAGAAGGCGCATTACTGGGACCGTCCATGATGCCCGGAGGCACACCGAGCGCCTGGCCTGAAGTGAAGAATATTTTTCAGACGATTTGTGCCCATACAGACGCTGGCGAGGCCTGTTGCGATTGGGTCGGCGAAGGTGGTGCCGGCCACTTTGTCAAAATGGTGCACAACGGCATCGAATACGGCGATATGCAGATGATTTGTGAAACCTATCATTTGATGAAGGACGGGCTGGGATTATCCAACACCGAAATGCACCAAGTGTTTGCCGAATGGAACAAGGGGGAACTCGATTCCTATCTTATTGAAATAACACGTGATATATTGGGTTATAAAGATGAAGATGGCAACGAAGTGGTGGATCTGATTCTGGATACAGCCGGGCAAAAAGGTACCGGCAAATGGACGGTCGTGGCCGCCCTTGATGAGGGACAGCCCCTGACGCTCATTGGAGAGGCCGTGTTTGCCCGCTGCCTGTCCGCCATCAAGGAAGAACGCGTAAAGGCGTCCAAAGTACTGAAGGGCAGCGTGGCCGCGTTTTCCGGCGACAAGAAGGCGTTTATTGAGGACCTGCGGCAAGCCTTGTATGCCGCGAAAATCATTTCCTATGCCCAGGGCTATCAACTCATGCGCGCCGCGGCGGCCACCTATGGGTGGAACCTGAATTATGGCGGCATCGCCCTTATGTGGCGCGGTGGCTGCATCATTCGTTCTCTCTTCCTGGGCAAGATCAAGGAAGCCTTTGACCGCAACTCCAAACTTGAAAACCTGTTGCTTGATCCGTTCTTTGCCGAGATCGTACAGAAGAATCAGGATGCCTGGCGGCGTGTGATTATAAAGGCCGTTGAAATGGGTATTCCCACGCCCTCTATTGCCTCGGCGTTGAACTTTTTCGACGGCTACCGCAGCGGCCGGCTGCCGGCCAACCTGTTACAGGCACAGCGTGACTATTTTGGTGCGCATACTTACGAGCGCGTGGACAAGCCACGCGGTGAATTTTTCCACACCAACTGGACTGGCCGCGGCGGAAATACGGCAGCCAGTACCTATGTGGTGTAAAAATACCTGAAGGTCTTTTTTTTCGGCGGACGGTTACGGCTGTCCGCCGTTATTTTTTTAACACAAAAGCAGTGTCGTCCTGGGAGAGGAATATCTTGGCTTATTTGCAGGAAAACGTGCCCAATTAATCCTGCATATACCGCCTATGAGGTCTCCAATTTCGATACAGAAGAAGGCGCCTGTTAGCGGGAATCTAAAGCATAAGAGTTGAATATTTATAGGTAGAGAAATCATCTTCGAATATTGTTATTTCTTTAGAAGGAACGTCCTCGGTAGAACAGGAAAACTTGACATTTTTTTTAGTGCATTCTATACTTTGGTTTGGTGCTGATGCCGATAACGCGAAACTTTTTTTTGGCTGGATAACAGCCCATTGGGCACGGGCTAAGGAAATAAACCATGGGTAAATATTTTTTTCATGTCGCATTGTTAGCATCAGTTATAGCTGTGCTGATTTCTGTAATGGGCTGTCCGCCGCCCAATGAGAATATGTCTGTATTCGTTACAAAGTGCCTGGGCGGATCAGGTTGCGATGGTTGTCAACCGGAGGAAGGAGAACCTGAAGAGGGCGAGGGAGAGCCGCAGGAAGGAGAACGTGTGGAAGGTGAGGGGGAATTGCACGAAGGGGAACCCGACGAAGGTGAACTCGAAGGGGAAATTGTCGTTGAAGGCGAAATACCACCAGAGGGTGAGGGCGAAATATTACCCGAAGGCGAGGGTGAAGAACTGCCAGAAGGCGAAGGTGAAGTGCTTCCAGAGGGCGAAGGCGAAATGCTTCCCGAAGGCGAGGGTGAAGTGCTTCCAGAGGGTGAGGGCGAAATACTGCCCGAAGGCGAGGGCGAAGTGCTTCCAGAGGGTGAGGGCGAAATACTGCCCGAAGGCGAGGGTGAAGTGCTTCCAGAGGGTGAGGGCGAAATACTGCTCGAAGGCGAGGGTGAAGAACCGCCAGAGGGTGAAGGCGAAATACTGTCCGAAGGCGAGGGCGAAGTGCTTCCAGAGGGTGAGGGCGAAATACTGCCCGAAGGCGAGGGCGAAGTGCTTCCAGAGGGCGAAGGCGAAATACTGCCCGAAGGCGAGGGCGAAGTGCTTCCAGAGGGCGAGGGCGAAATACTGCCCGAAGGCGAGGGCGAAGTGCTTCCAGAGGGCGAAGGCGAAATACTGCCCGAAGGCGAGGGTGAAGTGCTTCCAGAGGGCGAAGGCGAAATACTTCCCGAAGGCGAGGGCGAAGTGCTTCCAGAGGGCGAAGGCGAGATGCTTCCCGAAGGCGAGGGTGAAGTGCTTCCAGAGGGCGAAGGCGAGGGTGAACCGCTGATAGAACTTATGGCCCCTGAAATTAACAGCGTTGAATGTGGATCCGAATTTCTGGATCCTGGTGCGGTTGCCTTTGATGCGGATGGAACTACATTGAGTGTCGAGACTGTAATTACGCTGGATGATGTGATTGTTGACGCAATTGTTTCTTCCCTGGCAGCTTTGGGCGAATCGTATCTCATCTCCTATACCGCCAATCCGGTGGCGGGTGGCCCTCTCACCATTACCCGGACGGTTGCGGTTGTAGATACCCAGGCTCCGGTTATCCAAGTGGCAGCCATCCAGACATTAGGCCTTTTTGAATATGGTTATCGCGACTTTGTGCCCCATTGGGAATTGTGGCCGGCATATTATCATGTGCACGAAATAAGTTGCCTCGCCGACTGGGCCAGTATTGATTCGGGCACGGCGTTGGATATGTGTGGCGGGGAGAGCCCGACGGACTATTGGGGCGATGTGGTGGTAACAGTCCGACTGCTGGATGCCGCTTTTCAGGTCCAGCAGGACGAATATGGCAACGATATCACGGTGGACCTGGCGGAATTTACAAATTTTCCGGGGCTGTACCGGCTTGACTATACGGTGATGGATGTAGTGGGTAATGTGTCAGTCCTGCAGGCTGCCGAATATCCGCGTTATGTGGAGGTTTTAAGTACCACATTAGTACCCGCCGTGGGGGGGTATGCCCTTCCTGTGGCGGATGCTGTGGAAATGATTATAGCCGCGCATCTTGTTGCCGAGATAACAGAGGGGCATGGTGATTCTGCCGCAGGTACGGTTATTTCACAAGATCCGGCATCGGGGCAAGAAGTTCCCTGTGGCTCTACGGTGCGTCTGTTGGTTTCCCTGGGCCCCTGTTCCGTTCCGGACCTTTCCGGTATGACACAGGAATCGGCTGAGGCCGCTATTGTGGCGGCCGGATATGTGTCCGGTTCCGTGACTACCGCGCCCTCAGTAGCGCCGCCGGGCACGGTCATTGCCCAATCGCCCTTCGCTGGCGACCCGGCTCCTTGCGGTTCCGCCGTTAACATAACGCTTTCAGAAGGACCATGTGAAATGCCCCAGCTTTGGGGCCGTACCGAGGCTGAGGCAACTACGTTGCTTACATCAGCAGGCTTTACAAATGTGTCGATCAACACAACATGGGAGTCGTCCTCCCCCGGCACGGTTATAAGCCAGATCCCTGCCCCCGGAATATTCGAATGCGGTATTCCTGTGGAATTAACGGTATCTTTGGGTCCGGAGCCGCAGGTCATGACACTCCTTGGAGCTGATCCGGATAGCGTGGAGTGCGGTGGGTTATGGGACGATCCCGGTGCGGAAGTGTATGGCGGGGGGGGAGTGATTGCCGGGCCGATTTATGCCGCCACGGTCGAGTACCAGTCAGGCGATGACTGGATAGTGATAGATCCGGGCAGCAATGTGTTTCTGGCTGAGAATTCGCCCTATCGCGCCACCTACCGTTACCAGTATGAACAGCCCGGCACGGAAGAACCGGGGCTGCTTGAGGAAGTCCGCATGATTGACGCGTTGGACACGCAGCCTCCACTGGTCGTTGTGATTGACAATCCTTCCTATATTGAGCCGGGGTCGGGCATTCCCTTATACATGGCCGGATGTGCTGACTACGGCCATTGGGACGAGGCTAAAGCCGCTTTTGGTATTGTCCTGGTGGAAGTGTACGACCTGTGTGAAGGTTATCTGCCGGTGGATGAATGTGAAGAGGTCATCAGCCGGGTGTATCCTGATTATGAAAATCCCGTATGGCCAGGAGAATTATACGGTCTGGCATTGGAAACCGTTGGCTTGGATGCGAATACCTGGCTGAGTGCGCCGGGCGCCTATTTGGCGGGTTATTATATCCGGGACAATAGTGGTAATCAGGGCAATTCCATAAGGTTTGTGATCGTTTGTGATGTTACAGAGACAAATGTTGCGGGCGTAGGGCTTTATGGAGAAAGTCCGATGACCGTTGCGGCCGGTTCAACGTGGGAAACCGTACGTCCTGAGGTGTCCTCACACAACTTTATTCCTGCCGCCGGCGCTTATGCCTGGGATGATGATGCGCTCAACACACCTTTGGAAATCGAGAGTGAAGTGCTCACAGACAAGAGTGATAACATTGTACCGTTTATTGAAACACTGGACATGGGAAACACGCCGTATCTGGTGACCTATACCAGCGTGGCAACCACGAATGCGAATACGCCGCTTACCGTCACAAGGACAGTTCTGGTGGAGGACTAAGACTTAATAAAATAGGCCTCAGGATGTTATAATTTTGTTGTACAGAGGAATGTCCTTTGTTCGTATGAAAAGGGGAGGCGTTACTATACCGAGGCCTGTATTATCGACAGGGGTGGTCCCGCGTATGTTTCCCGAAGATACTCCGGGGGGTAAAAATTAGGTTTATTTGCATGCAACATCGTATAGCACAGAATCTGAGTCGGATTCAGGCAAGGATTGAACAGGCCGCCCTTCGGGTGGGCCGGGATGCTTCAGCAGTAAGGATCATTGCAGTTACTAAAACGGTGTCAATCGCGGAAGTGCAGGCGCTTTACGAGCTTGGTATCCGGGATTTCGGAGAGAACAGGCTGGAATCGGCCGCCCCGAAAATCACCGCCCTGCCCGCGGACATCCTGTGGCATCATATAGCGCCGGTGCAGACCCGCAAGGCAAAAGATATTGTGACTATGTTTAGTGTGGCAGATGCCATTGATCGTGTCAAAGCGGCCGAAGCCCTGCAACGCCGTTGTGACGAACAGGATAAGATCCTGGACGTGCTTGTGGAAGTCAATGTTACCGGGGAAGCCTCAAAACACGGATTTGTTCCGGAATTGCTGCAGGAAGCCCTGCGGGAGATGTGTGCTTTTGACCGGCTCCGTATTAAAGGCCTGATGACTATGGCGCCGTTTGATGCCCCCGAACCGGTGTTGCGCGCCTGCTTCCGGGATCTGAACCGTCTCTGTGAAGACGCGGGACTGCCGGAGCGCAGCATGGGCATGACTGATGATTTCGAAATTGCTATTGAAGAAGGATCGACCCAGGTGCGAATCGGGCGTGCCTTGTTTATATAATAGGATGTGCGGACAAGATATTGCACGGGAAGTGCTCCACGCTGTTTTTATCCCTGATAACCATGCGGCGCCGTGGCATGTATGTCTGCGGCATCCCAATCCAATAAGGTGTTATTTATGAAAGAGCAAATTGAAGCATTGCGGCAGGAAGCAATCGCCCGTATTACCGCCGCGTCCAGCCTTCAAGCGCTGGATGAGGTCCGGGTGGCGTTCCTGGGTCGCAAGGGCAGGGTGACGGAAATTCTGCGCGGTCTTGCGCAGGCGGCCCCAGAGGAACGACGGGAAATCGGGCAGAAGGCAAATGCGCTCAAAGACATCCTGACTGCCGCGCTGGAAACGCGGCTTGCGGAACTTGAAGGCACGCTTAAACAACAGAAAGCCCAGGAGCAAAGCGTGGATTTGAGCTTGCCTGGAAGATGTGTGCCCCAAGGGCACGTGCATGTGCTCAATCAGATCATGGAAGAAATCGTTGGTATTTTTACGCAGATGGGATTTCAGGTAGCCTTGGGACCTGATATCGAAACAGAGTACTACAATTTTGACGCCTTGAATACTCCGGATGACCATCCTGCCCGGGATTCACATGATACCTTCTTCGTCAAGCCCGGTGTCGTGTTGCGCACACAGACATCACCTGTTCAGATCCGCGTGATGGAGCAGACGCCGCCACCAGTCGCCGTGATTGTTCCCGGACGGGTCTATCGGGTTGACCTCGACGCGACACACAGCCCCATGTTTGTGCAGATGGAGGGGTTGTTAGTGGACAAAGGCATCACCTTTGCCGATCTGAAGGGCACCTTGATGCATTTCATCCATGCCTTTTTCGGACCAGACATTAAGGTGCGGTTCCGTCCTCATTTCTTCCCCTTCACGGAACCCAGCGCCGAAGTGGATATCCTGTGGACTGCCCGGGACCGGCACACGGGCGAGGTCAAAAGCAAATGGCTGGAAATCCTCGGCTGCGGCATGGTGCACCCCCAGGTGTTCAAGAATGTGTCCTACGATTACGAGACGTATTCCGGTTACGCCTTCGGATTGGGGCTTGATCGTATCGCCATGGTAAAACACGCCATCAGCAGCATTACTCACTTGTATGAAAACGACCTCAGATTTCTGGAGCAATTCTAACATGCAAATATCACTTAACTGGCTTAAAGACCTGGTTCCGTTGGAAGTGGGTGTGGATGAACTCGCCGAACGCCTGACCATGCTAGGGCTCGAGATTGAGGCGATTACTGAACCCGGGAAAGAGATTAGCGAAATCTATGTCGGCCATATCCTGGACATACAGCCCCATCCTGATGCGGATAAACTGGTGGTTTGCAAAACGGATATCGGGCGGGGTGAGCCGTTGCAGATCGTGTGCGGCGCGAAAAATATGAAAGCCGGCGACAAAGTGCCCACCGCCATTGAGGGCGCCACCTTGCCGGGAGGCTTCAAAATCCTGAACCGCAAAATGCGCGGTATCCAGTCCTGCGGAATGATGTGTTCCGCCCGGGAACTGGGGCTCGGAGAAGATCACAGTGGCCTGATGATTCTCGACCCGGAAACCCCCATCGGCGCGGATATAAAGCCCGTGTTGGGCCTGGATGACGTGGTCTTCGAGATTGAAGTGACCCCGAACCGGGGTGACTGGGCGGGCATGATAGGTGTCGCACGCGAATTGAGTGCTTATTATGGCATTCCTTTGAGGATGCCGGAAATCTCTATTCGTGAAACGGGTGAACCTGCCACAAAACTTTCTTCGGTTACCATTGAAGACCCGGATCTTTGCCCACGGTACGCGGGTCGCGTTGTGCGTAATGTGGTGATTAAACCTTCGCCACCCTGGCTTTGTTCTCGCCTGATCGCCGCAGGCCAGCGGCCCATTAACAATATCGTCGATATTACGAATTATGTCCTGCTGGAAACCGGGCATCCCCTGCATGCCTTCGACTATGAAAAACTCGCGGAAAACCGCGTGGTGGCCAGGCGGGTGCGGCCGGGCGAGGGCATCATCACCCTCGACGGAGAAGCACGGGTCTTAATGGAGGATATGTTGGTAATTGCCGATGCCTCAAAGCCCCAGGCCGTGGCGGGCGTTATGGGCGGGGCGGACAGTGAGGTGGATGAAAACACAAAGCATGTGTTCCTTGAAAGCGCTTATTTCAACCCGCGGTCCATTCGTTCCACGGCTCGAAAACTGGGCTTATTGACGGACGCCGCGCAGAATTTTCAGCGTGGCGCGGATTGCGATATGGTCCTTTATGCGCTTAACCGCGCCGCCATGCTGATGCAGGAACTTGCCGACGCGGATGTGGCGCCCGGTATTCTTGATGAATATCCGGAGAAACAGGATCGCGGCAGGGTGCAGTTGCGGTATGCGCGAACAGACGCATTGCTGGGTGTGGCGATAGATTCGTGCCGTCAGCGGACTATCCTGGAGGGGCTTGGTTTTAAAATGCTGCAAAACGAGGAGGCAACATGCACTGCTGCCGTACCTTCGTGGCGCCATGATGTCAGCCATGAAACTGATCTCATTGAAGAAATTGCGCGCCACCACGGTTATGACCATATCCCGGTGGCCATGCCGCCGGTGCGGCAGTCCGAAAAAGTGTTCGCTCCTCAGGATCGGACCATGCGGGAACTCAGGCGCTTTCTCGCCGCCCAGGGACTTACCGAGGTGGTCAATTGGTCCTTTGCCGGACGTGAAAGTGAATCACAGGCCGGGCTCGCGGGATGTTGTACCCCCATGGTCATGTTGGAAAACCCACTTTCAGAAAATTATGCCGGCATGCGTACCGCGTTGTTGCCCGCGCTTTATGCCACGGCAGCCTATAACTGCAAGCGCGGCGCCCGAAGTATTGCCATTTTTGAGCTGGGACCGGTGTACCACGCCGTGGAGGGTGAAACGCTGCCCCAAGAACCTGTTCATGCCGCCGTGCTCCTTAGTGGAGTAACCCGGGGCCGTTGGAACATCCCGGAACGCGCGTGGGATTTTTATGATATTAAGGGTTTTCTTGAGTCCGTGGGCGTTTTCTTCCATCGAGAATTCACTTTCGAAGACTTGGCTGATAATGCTTTCCAAGCGGGACAGAGCGCATCGATTAAACTGCGCAAGCATGTGCTGGGGCAGGCTGGCAAAGTGGAATTGTCGGTAGCGCGCAGTTTTGATCTGCCTGAAAATACGTTTGCATTTGAACTTGACCTGGAGATGTTGCTGTCGAAGCCGGTGCCGCCTGCGCAATTCGTAAGTATTCCGCAGTATCCGTCGTCACTGCGTGATCTGGCCGTGGTGGTGGATAAGGACATGCCAGCCGCGCAAGTCATTAAGTCGCTAACGAACGCAGGCGGTCCGCTATTGAAAGAGGTGGATGTTTTTGACGTATATTCCGGAAAGCCCCTGCCGCCCGATAAAAAAAGTATCGCCCTCAGCCTGGTCTTTCAGTCTCCTGAGCGGACGCTTACAGACAAGGATACCCAAAAGGCGCTTGAGCGCATTGTTGCCGCCGTGGTTAGAGACTGTGGAGCGGAATTGCGGTGAATCCATTTTTTCAAACCTATGTCACCCAGATTAACCAGGCCGTTGTGGATTTATCCAACACCCTTGAGGAGTACGAACGGCGGCTGCATCAGGCCCAGGATGACAAGGAAGAGAAGATGAAGGAGTGGTGGGCGGTAACCCGGCAGGCCAAGGCCATGCGGGAAACCCTTGATCGAATGCCCGCCTTGGAAGAGGAAAACGCGTGTCTTCGTGAAAAAAACAGCGAGGCCCTTGAACGAGTCCGGCGCATTCTCGACTATGCGAAGGCGCTGTCAGGATCCATTGAGCGATGAGCACGGAAATTAACAAAGCCAGCCTTAAAATCAACAAGATCCCCGTGGTCCTGCCCATACATGTCGATCTTGAAACCACCACCCGACTTGCCGGGCAGGTGGAAGAGCGTATGAAGCGTCTCGAAAAGGAAAGCGGCACCGTGGATACGCAACGTTTCGCCGTGCAGATCGCCTACGAGTTCGCAGCGGAAATGTATGATCTTGAAAAGCGGCACGAACAGGACGTCCATGATCTGGTCAAGGCGCTCGAACACGTTGCCTCCCAACTGAAGAACCTGGAACAACGCTATCACATAGACATTCCCGTGCCGGGAAAGGAATAATCTCTATTGCATCGCCGGGGTGGAGGATTCATCCAGGGTTGCAGGCGCTGTTTTCTCCTGGACAGAGGGATCTGCGGGGACTTCGGGAAGGTCTATATATCCGGCGCGCCAGGCCCGGGCCAGTAATTGTGTGCCGCGCCCGTAACTGCGTACGCCTTCCTGTACCCCCTGTGATTTCAGGTACTGGTTGTAGGCGCGCCAGCTCCATTTTTGAAACCAGTCAATCTTGTAACGTTCCTGTGCTTTGCGTGTGCGTTCTATGTCCCGGTGCGCCTGTTCAGGAAGACGGTCCATAGCCGTTTTACGGTCTTCACTCTTCAACTGGCGAACTACGCCCAAGTATATGCTCAATGCCACGGCATACCGTGCGTAGGGGTCATCGGCGCGCAACCCGGCGATATAACTGATGAGATTGGTTTCGCCCTCGTCACATACCCCGGCAATATGCCCCAGTTCGTGGGCGCCCACGGATACGAACCATGTGTCGGGAAGGGCGCCGTCCACGTGGGGTTCCAGTGTAAAGGGAGCACAGACCCCGGAGGTGCCGTTCATCAGCAATAACCCGTCGGGTGTCGCCTTGACGCGCCGGGGAACGCGTACTGGCTTGCCTTCCCATTCGCTGGTCAACATCTGCATGGTCCGGGATACGGATGCCAGGGCGCGGTCTGTGTCCCGGTCGCCATCAGAGCGGGGTTGGTCCCCCAAAATGACCGCCAGCAGCCCTTCCTTGATGCGAAACAGTTCTTCTTCAGACACGTTTCCGCCGTCAAAATGCAGGCGTTCCTCCACTGGCAGGCGCCCATATCCAATACCCCAGAACACTAAAAACCAAAGCCAAATGACGGGGACTATTGGAAGAAGCCATTTCGGCCCCCAAAGCAATCCGCGCCAATGAGTCAGTTTGTGAACACGCCGCCGATAGATCCAGTTGGACGCCCACAGGGCGAGAAACAGAAGCGGGCCCCCGGTTACCAGAATTAGTGCCAGCGAAAAGGGGAGCCTTTCGGTTACAGGGACTGTCATGCCAACGATTATGCGGTAAAAGCCACGGGTATACAGGGCTTCCACGGTAGCGGGTGTCGGTTGAAAAAGATACCAGGCCGCGCATACTAACCAGAGTCCGACGGTCATGGTAATGAACATGGCATGTTGCTTTAAAAAGACGTTCTTCTGCTGCGTGGCGGTCTCTTCACGTGGATCCTGATTCATATCACGATTTTTCCGTAGATGGAGTAAGTGACGCCTCTTCAATCAGTGCGGTTATCTCAGGCAGTCCCTCTTTTCTGGTCAGATCCAGTGGGGTCATGCCGAGGGCATCGGGGATATCCGTTTGAGCGCCCGCCTTCAACAATGACCGTGTCAAATCCACACGACCTGACAGCACTGCCTGGTGCAGCGGCGTCTTGTTGCCGTCCGACAAAGCGGCAATATTCGGGTCGGCGCCTTTTTCCAGAAGCGCTTGCACTGTGGGAACATGCTTTTTACGCATCGCGCGATACAGGGGAGTGCATCCAAAATACTGCGCATTTTTGTATTCCCCGTACACCTCCAAAAGTTTTTTCATGAAAACCGCATCCATGCGTTCGGCCGCGTTGCGGTATTCATCAATAATAACGGCTTCAAAAAAGATGATGGCCGTTCGTAGCCCGGTTCTGGTTGCGGACTGGGAGGGCGTGAGACCGACCGCCCCTTGCGTCTCTGCCAGGGCATTTATGGATACCTGGAGCGGCGTTTCTCCGGCGGCATTCTTGAGGGTAAAATCTGCTCCTCGTGCAAGGAGCAACTTGGCGGTACGATGAAATCCGCCCCGAGCGGTCAGGTGAAGCGCCGTGTTGCCATGATTGTCCTGAGAATTGACGTTGACCCCGCGAAGAATGAACATCTGGGCGGGTCCCCAGTGACCGTTTTTGGTAGCGGCGTGCAACGCATACTGCCCTTGTTTATCCTTTACGAACAGGTCGGCATTATGCTGTACCAGTTGCTGCACGTTGATGATATGTCCCCGGCTCGATGCCAGGTGCAAGGGGGTCTGGCCTTCCGCATCCTGGGCGTTGATGTCTGCCCCGTTCTCAACAAGATAGATTAGGGGCGCTTCCGATCCGTAACGTGCGGCCGCATGAAGGGGTGTAAAGCCGCTACTGTTCTGGGAGTTGATTGGAACACTGTTGTCTGTAAGCCAGGCCACAGCATCCGCCGTTTCACTGCGTGCCGCGGGGAACATCAGCGTCTCACCGAAAGTATCTACCGTTGTTAAAACAGCGCCTTTCTCGGCCAGTACACGTGCGACGGGATAATGATCTTCATGCAATGCCATGTAAAGGGGTGTATGGTTGTTGGCATCGACGGCGTTGATATCGGAACCGATACTCAACAGCTTGTTTGCAAGGCCTAGACTGCCGATTCCTGCAGCCAAATGGAGAGGCGTTATCTGTGCGTTGTTGACGGATGACGGATCGCTTCCCTTTTCAAGCAGCATGGCGGCGATTTCCTCTTCTCCTTTGCTCGCGGCCAGGTGCAACGGGGTATTGCCTTCTTTGTCCCGTGCGTTTCCGTCTGCCCCGCGATCCAGCAACAATCTGACCATGCCGCTGTGTCCCGCGTTCACAGCGATATGCAACGGAGTCCAACGCCGTTTTTCCGTTATCTGGATGTCTGCCCCGTGGTCCAGCAGTAATTCGGCATATTTTGACTTATTCTGTTCGGCTGCCAAGTGAAGTGCGGAATAGGCCTTTGCGTTCTTGACGTCTATGATGAAACCCTTTTCTATGAGAAACCTGGCCGCCTCGTATTGGTCCGAATCCACGGCTTGATGTAGCGGCGTTTCGCCACTGGCCGCCGTATAACCCAACTGGGCGCCTTGGTCTATAAGAAACTGCATCATGTCCAAATCACCCTTGCGCACCGCACGGATAAGCAAGGTATTTCCCAAATACGTAGCGTCACGATCATTGGGAGATACGCCATGACTGAAAAAGGAATTCAGCACTTCTTTGTATCCTTTTTCAAGCGCTACCGATTGTGGATTATTGCCCTCGATATCAGGACCAGGAGTGACGCCCTGCTCAAGAAGAAAAGTAACTGCGTCGGGGTGATTTCCGGCTGCAGCCATATAAAGTGGTGTAAGGCTTAATCTGTTCGTTTGGATTAGCTTTAAAGGGTCGGATTTTGCATATTCCTGCAAGGCGTATACTTCGCCAAAAGCGGCGTTTATAAAAGGGCCGGGGTCCGCTCCCATGGCCCGGAACATCGCCGTTACTTCCCATTGCTTCTCTTGGGTGGCAACCACGTACGCGCTGGAATTTTTATCCTCGGTGAAACTCCTCAGGGGATCAGCACCCTTTCCCATCAAAAATCTGGCACAATCAAGATGGCCCTTGACGGCCGCTTCGTGAAGCGGGGTGTAAAACTGCTGGTTTGTCTCCATAACGGGTATGCCCCGATCCACAAGAAGACCAGTCATGTAAAGATCGTTTGCGCGCGCCGCAAGGTGCAGAGCTGTATTGCCCAGGTTATCGCGCGCCATAATATCTTCGCCCGCATCGACCAGTGCGGTGATAATGTGGGGTTGTTTTGTTTCCGCGGCGACCAGCAGCGCATTTTTGCCTTCCTCGTCGCGCGTGTCATCTTTCAGACCCGACTTAAGCATGTCCAGTGCGGTATACATTTCTCCAGCGCTTACTGCCTGGAGCAGCGTGGCATAGAGGGTCGGAGAAGGTGTCGGGAGTGCTGTGGTCTCCAAGGGCGTGCCGGTGCGATGCTGATCCGAACCACCCACAGTCGGAGAAGGTGTCGGGAGTGCTGTGGTCTCCAAGGGTACGGGGATGGCTTCAGGAGCGGTCTCCGGTGTTTCAGCACCTGCAGGCAAGGAAAATGATAAAAACAGGCAGAAGACCGTCAGGCAGGCTATGAGCGGGGAACAGATGCAGATTCTCATTACAGTTTCCTTCAAAAAGTAATCATGAACAGCCTTACTGGCTGGAAACTTCAACTATAGAACGATTCCTTCAGGGGAAAAGTTATCCTGTCGGTCTCACGGCATCCAGGTAAAGGTGCCCACGGAACGACCGGGCAATTCGGCGCGGAAAATGACATTGTCGCAGGTAACGGAAAACGGCTGTGGCGTCCTGGCGGCGTTAACGGCAACCAATACCATGCTGCCGTCAGGATTATGGAAGGCCACATGATTAAACAGGCGCGTTTCCTGCAGGCCGCTGCTGATTCGAAAGGCCCCGCGCTGGACAAACTTCATAAATTGGCCATAGATATAGTAATCTTGGCGATATTCCACGGCGAGATTCTTTTTCAGCTCAATACAGGTGGCGCTGGCCTTGTGGGGACCGCGATTAGGCTTTCGGTCTTCGTCCAGCAGGGTTACCCAGGCATTATAGCTGCGCGACCAGTTCCGGAAAATATCGGCCATTTTTAACGCACCTGAGGCATTAAACACGGAACCTTCCGAAAAATAGATGTCTTTGGCGGGGTACTGTTTCTTTAACTCGGATTGTGCGTCCACCTTTCCTTCATACAGGTGAAACGCTGTGCCGTCAACAAAGGCGGTCGCGGCGGGGTCCGACAGGACAGTCCGGGGAAAGTCCAGGTTGTTCCAGTTGTGATCCCAGCACCATACCAGTGTTTTGAGCCCCCGTTTTACAAAAAGCGGTCCCAGATGGTTGCGGATAAAGTCGCGCTGCTCCTCGCCGGTCCAGAGGGTGGTCGGGTAGTCCTTGTGCGCCATATTAGGCTCGTTTTGTACCGTAATGGCGTGGATGGGAATGCCTTCCGCGGCATATTCTTCGATGTACCGGGCCAGGTAGAGTGCCCAGACATCATAATATTCCGTCTTTAATTTCCCTCCGCCCAGTGCGCCGTTGGTCTTCATCCAGGCGGGAGGGCTCCACGGCGACGCGAAAAACAGCAGGTCAGGATTGTATTCCATGGATTTTTTAATGACCGGAATGACATAGGCTCTGTCCTTTTCTATTGAAAAGTGTTTCAGTTCCGGGTCCGTTTCCCCTGCGGGAAGATCGTCATATGTATAATAGGGCTCGCCGATAAAATCACTGGCGCCGATGCACAGGCGCATCAGGTTCATGCCGATACCATCTACCGGATGTACAATCCGTTTTAGAACTTCGTTGCGTGCGGGTTCCGATAGTTTGAAAAGGTTCTCGCAAGTCGCATGATCCCACGAGGAACCCATCCCCAATACACTTTGAAACTTGCTGCCCGGATCAATGAAGATGACCATCGGATCGCAGGGGCAGGGTTCCTGCCACAGTAGGTCATTTTCACGGCTTAGCTGTTTTTTACCATCCTGAGTGCTTATCCACACCGCCACGTCCGACGCCGCCTGTGCGAATTCCGAGGGGATTGTCATGAGGGCGCAAAGGGAAATGACGACTGGTAGATATAACTTAATACAGGATGGAGTGGTTAAAATCATAAGATCTTGCATTCCTTCTTGGTACTTGTGAGCTACTGATGGAAGTCTGGCCTGTAAGCCCGCCAAAACAGGGCGGAGGTGATCGGTCTTATTGTCGCAACAGCCCCGATTTCCTTTTCCGGTGGTTGTCATAAAAAACGAGGGCCACGAGTAGGGCGCCCACAAGAATTTGCTGCCAGTGTACGTTGATATCCTGAAGATTACAAAAATTCTGCAGCACGGTCATAATTAATGCGCCCGCAATGGCGGCAAAGGCGCCGCCTTCGCCGCCGGAAAGGCTGGCGCCGCCGATAACACAGGCCGCCACGGCGTTTAATTCAAACATCTGCAGTTCCGTGGGGGAGGCTACGCCGCTGCGTGAGGCCATCATCATGCCGCCGAATCCGGCGCAGGCGCCGCTGATCGTGTAGGCGGCGATGCGCACCCAGTCAACGGGCAACCCTGAAAGTCGCGCGGCTTCATTGTTGCCGCCCACGGCGTAAAGGGACCTGCCGAAGCGGGTATACCGGAGCATAAACGCCATGACCGCAGCCAGACCGAACATAAGGCCCGCCGGCAGCCACCAGCCCCGCGTGCCCCCCAGCCAGGCGAAGCCTGGAGGAAGGCCGAATATCGGCACCGCGCCCGATACGATGAGGGCGAGCCCGCGTGCCGCCATCATCATGCCTAGCGTGACAATAAACGGCGGGATACGGCCCTTGGCCGTCAGCACCCCGCTTACTGCGCCGCAGGCCAGACCCACCCCCGTGCCGAGCAGAATGCCGGGAATAATCGGCAGCCCGTAATTTACCATGCCCATACAGCCTATAACGCCGCCCAGCGCCGCCACGCTGCCCACGGACAGATCAATGCCCGCGGTCAGTATTACGAGCAACTGGCCCAGCGCCAATATGCCCACGACTGCCGTGCGCTGCATCACATTCTGCAGGTTCGCGGAAGAACGGAAAAGAGGCGAGGCTACCGCCAGCACGATACATAGAAATGCCAGTATAAAGATGGGAGAGTGTTTCGCAATAAAATTTCCCATAATGATTTTAGTCCCCGATTGTAGTGATACTGATCAATGTGAAGACGTTGCCGTTTCAGCCGGTGAAGTAAAGATAGACGCTTAGTATAACCAGCAGCACGATGACCGTATTAATAACGTCCCACTTATTCCAGCTCGCACGCACTTGCTGTCGGCCTTCTGCTGTATTAGCCGCGTAACAGAGGTTTTCAATCCGGCTGGATGCCGGCGGAGGGGTCAGCAGGCTGAACAGGATAAGCGTGAAACAGCAGTACGCGAAAAGTATGACGCAGAAGATTAGGAAATTGATGTTACCGTAGGAAATAACGATTTGTTGCAGTGTTGAAAGCGATTCCACCGGGCCGGCCGGCAGTATGCCTGCGTATATCTGGCAGCCAAGTTTGAGCAGGCCAAGTATGAACCCGGAGATCAATGTTATCACCGCGCCGGTACCGTTGACCCGGCTCCAGAACACGCCGAGGAAAAAGACGGCCGTCATAGGCGGCGCCAGGTAGGCCTGGACGCTCTGCAGGTATTCGTACAAGGCCCCGGACACCCACTGCATGGCCGGAATCCAGAGCAGTCCAAGCGCTACCACCCCCAGTGTGGCGATACGGCCCACCATAACCATTTCCCGTTCGGAGGCGTCCGTCTTGAGTTTCTTGTAAATATCAACGGTGAACAGGGTGGAACAGGAGTTGAAAAGCGAGGATAAGGAACTCATAAGCGCCGCAAGCAGCCCTGCGATGACCAGTCCGCGCAATCCCACAGGAAGCAGTTGGCTAACCATGGCGGGGAAAGCCTGGTCCGGATTGTCGAGTTGAAGCAGGCCTTTCTGCGCCAGCGCGTGGGCGATCATTCCGGGTACGATGAACAGGAAGACGGGGGTGATCTTTAGATATGCGCCGAAAATTGTGCCACGCCGCGCAATTTTAAGGTTGCGCGCGGCCAGGGTGCGCTGCACAATGTACTGGTCGGTGCACCAGTACCACAGGCCCACAATGGGTGCTGCGAACAGCATGCCCGCCCAGGGAAAGTCCGGGTCGCTCATGGGGCGCCACAAGTTGAAGCGCGTGCTGCCGCTGATCTCGCGAAGCTCGCCCCAACCGCCGAGATGGTAAAGCCCGATGGCGGTGATGCACAGGGAACCCAGGATGAGCACCACGGTCTGTGCCGCGTCCGTGTAGACCACGGCGCGTAATCCGCCGAAGATTGTATATATTCCCGTGATCACCACCACACAGATCGCGCCGAGCCAGAAACTGTTTATGCCCCAGAATTCCAGTTCAGGCAACAGCGTCTGGATGACCAGCGCCCCCGCGTAGACGGTAACGCTGACCTTGGTGAACACGTAAGCCACCAGGCTTACCAACGAGAGTATCCATCGTGCGGTAGCGTTGTAGCGCCTTTCCAGGAATTCCGGCATGGTATACACGCCGGAACGATAATAGAAAGGCACCAGCACCCAGCCGAGCACCAGCAGGCACCAGGCATGCAACTCGTAGTGCGCCATGGCCACGCCGCTCTTTGCCCCGGAACCGGCAAGACCGACCAAATGTTCCGAGCCAATATTCGATGCGAACAGCGAGGCACCGATCACAAACCACCCGATGTTTCTTCCCGCGAGAAAATAATCGGCCGATGTCTCCTGTTTGCGCATCGTATACACGATCACCGCCGTCAACAATGCAAAATACCCGCCGATCATTATCCAATCAAGGGGGGCTATAGAAGCCATGCCGCGCACTCCTCCAAGTTAATCCACAGGATACTGAAAAGTAAAGATGGTATAGTCTACCCGCAACCGAGGGGGGGGAATCAAGGCATTTTCAATGGAGCAAAATACTCGAGGAATGCCTGCGGAAGGTTGTTGCACGTTCCCAACGGGTGGTTCCTGTTTGGCCAGGGTATAACTGCGCGGGACGGTGCGATTTTTCGGCGTATCACGATTATCTGGTGTATACTGTTTTGAATAGTTAAACGATCTTGTATCTGTGCTCTCTATCAGGCAAATGGGCCGTTGCTGATGGGGCGACAGCGAAATCCTTTAATGGAGGGATGGAGTATGCATCGAACGTGGTTTGCTTGCGGCTGGATATGTATTGTGGCCCTTTTACCCGGCCTGGCAGGGTTGGGATGTATTTCGCGGAGGGTTACTGTTCCCGATGTGACCGGGATGACGGTATTGGCTGCGGCTGCGGCGCTGAATGCTTCCGGCCTTAATGTGGGTACTGTAATGGAAGAGCCGGGCGGCGACATGCCGGAGGGGGTGGTAATTCGCCAGACGCCGGGTGCGGGGGAACGGGTGGAAGAGGGTTCCTTGGTTAACCTGGTGGTCTCGCGTGGTCCCGGAACGCCAGAAGAGGGCGAAGGGGAAATGGCCTTGGAAGGAGAAGGCGAGGCGACAGAGGAAGGTGAAGGGGAGCCCGTAAAAGAGGGAGAAGGCGAGCAACCCGTGGAAGGCGAAGGAGAAACACCCGAAGGCGAGGAGGAACTGCCGTTGGCTGAAGGGCCGGTGGTCGATTTTACGGCGGCGCCTTCATCGGGTTTTTGGCCGTTAACTGTCAGTTTCACGGACCTTTCAGAATCCGGTTCTGTGCCCGTACGTGGCTGGATATGGGACTTTGGAGATGGGGGGAAGAGCCTTGAACAGCATCCCGCACATCGCTACGTTACGCCGGGGGTTTACCCGGTGAATTTGAAAGTCTATTCGGATGCCGGAGAGGCATATCTGACAAAAGAGAACTTTATTACCGTGGCGGCGGCGGCGGATGGTGATGGCGACGGGCTTCCGGACGGGTTGGAAACAGAAATCGGGTCTGACCCGGCCTTGTGGGATACCTCCGGTGACGGCTTCAGCGACGGTGCCCTGTACTACAGCAATGCGGATCCTCTTGTCAAACACGGAACTCCCGCGCAGAAAGCCGTTTTTATTGAAAAATATCCGGAATTGCAATTGATTGAAGTGCGCCCGAATCAACTGGTTTTTGCGGGGATGACTTCCAAAACCGAATTGCTCGTACCAGGAAATATACTGATTTCTTCTTCTTTTGGTTATCAATATACGGATGAAAAAGGACTAACGGATAGTGCGGTAGGCTTTCTGCGGGAAGCTGGAAGCGTTGTGGAGGAGGGCGGAGAAATTATTGTCGACACCGTCGATGCCGCCCTGGAAAATGTATTCGACGAATTGAATCTGGAGGGATCCATACCTATTACGTTGGACACGGATGGGACCATTCTGGAGGATTTTCTGGCCGATTTCCCGGTATATTCCGATGATATATTCTCAGCCTCCCTTTGTGATGGCCGGGTCTTGTTGACGCCTGATCTTTCTTACACGCTGATTATCCAAGCAGGGGAAGTGCAGGAATTTTCCGCCGTTCTCTCAGGCGGTATGCTGTTGCAGTTGGGCGCGCTGCTGGCGGTCACAAGCGCCTATGAACTGCAACATGAAATTCCTTTGGCCTCGGTGCCCTTCCCAATTCCTTCCACACCGCTGGTAGTGACCTTGTCCGCTTCGGCGGGATTTGAACTGACGCTGGAGGGTCAGGCAAGCCTTTATGCCGGGTTCCGGTCCCAAACGAACATGACATTAGGGGCCGTGTATGCCAATGATGTGCTGACAAGCCTGTCCAGTCTGGAATTGGGGAATGAATTTCTGGGACCGGAACTTGATGTGAGTGCCTCTCTGGATGCCAAGGTCTTTCTTAAACCCAAAGTGGATATTGCCCTTTACGGTCGTGTCGGCGCCTATGTGCAGATAAGACCCTTCCTGAATTTTGACGCCCATTATCCCTGTCCCCCTGCGCCGAAGCTCGATGTCGGCATCGATGGTGGTGTGGGTGTTTATGCGGACTTGTTCGTTTGGGAATGGGCGCCGGACCCCATAGAATTATTTGAGGTGCGTCATACGCTTTGGGAAGGCGGGTGCTGGGATCTTTCCGAAGATCTCGAGCAGGTCTCCGCTCCTGTGATTTCGCCCTATGCGAATACCGGTTGCCCCTATTATGTTGTACGGCTTTCATGTGATGATGAAGATGCGGAAATACGGTATACCACAAATGGGAGTGAACCCGATGCGGATTCGCCTCTTTATACAGGGCCCTTCATTTTGGGTGGTCCGGAAGGGACCGCACGGACCTTGAAAACGCGGGCATGGAAAACGGGATACGCGCCCAGTGAAACGGCGGAGCATTCTTACGTCTTCGGTCCGCTGCATAACGTCGATGAGATGTCTGTGTTATTACCCGGGAATGTACCTCTCGTGCTGGTCCATGTACCTGCAGGCTCCTTTCAAATGGGCGCGACAACAGAACCCTCCCGTGAAGGGCCCGTGCACAATGTGACCCTCGCCCATGATTTTTGCATGGCGAAGTATGAATTGACCCAGCGGCAATGGTTGGCGCTGATGAACGTGTGGCCGGAGAACGAACCTGTGGAGTGGATGGGGATTGGCGATGACTATCCCATGTATTACATTTCCTGGGAGGACGCCCACAATTTTATTGACGCGTTGAATGCCCACATTTTGGACACCGGGCAAGGGACCGCAACTTTTCGCCTGCCTACCGAGGCGGAGTGGGAATATGCCTGCCGCGCCGGCACGCAAACGCGCTTTTATTTTGGGGATTCGGAGATCGGTGACAACTGTGAAGATGACGGGATACGGGGCAAATACATGTGGTTTTGCGGTAATTATGACAAAGGTGTTGCGGCGCGGGTCGGCTTGAAACTGCCCAATGCTTTCGGCCTGTACGATATGCACGGGAATTGCTGGGAGTACTGCGAAGACGACTGGCACTGGAATTATCTGAACGTCCCCGTGGATGGAACGGCCTGGCTGGATTCGCCCCGGGGCGAAAACCGGGTAATGCGTGGCGGCAATGCCAATGATGCTTATCTATGCACCTCTACCATGCGCTGGGCGGTTAATCCCGCCGATCGCTCCCATTATTCGGCGGGTTTCCGCGTGGTTCGACAATAGTCATGATGGTTCTTGGGGGGGTGGAAGAGGTTGTGTCCCTTTTCTGTTAAATAGGTGGGAAGAGGAATAAAGGTATATTTTGTTCCGCCTCATGGGCAGCGAGTACACCAGAAAGTAGAAAGAAAAAACAGTGAAACCGTTTATAAAGAAAACTTCTTTGCTTTTGGGGGCTATCGTTCTGATTCTTATCGGAACAGTGCTGTACCGTGCATTGACGTTTCGTTCCATGCAAATCACGCCCGAAGAACGGGTCTTACCCGAAGTGAATCTTGAACGTGCTGTGGCGGCACTGTCCTCGGCCTTACAACTGGAGACCTTGTCTTCCAGGGACCCGTCTGAGATGGATCCGGGCGTTTTTCAGGCGCTGCATGTTCTGCTTGAAGAAAGATTTCCCCTGGTGCATCAAAAGTTGCGCAAAGAACGGATCGGCGGACTGAGTTTGCTCTATCAGTGGCCGGGAACGGATTCATCGCAAAAGGCGATTGTTTTTTTGGCCCACCAGGATGTTGTGCCGGCCCCGGAAGGGGATGCTTGGATCCGCCCCCCGTTCGGTGGTGAGGTGGCGGACGGGTATGTCTGGGGGCGCGGCGCCATGGATGACAAGGGGAGTTTGATCGCTATTCTGGAAGCGGTGGAATCCCTGCTGGAACAGGGGTTTCAGCCGGGCCGGGACATTTATTGTTGTTTCGGACATGACGAGGAAGTGGGCGGCTATAAAGGCGCGGCTGTCATTGCCGCGACTCTGGCGGAACGGGGTGTCAAGGCTGAATTCACCCTGGATGAGGGGCTGGTTATTGTGGGGGGGGATATGTTCGGGGTGGACCGGGACATCGCCTTGGTGGCGCTTACGGAAAAAGGATACCTCAGCCTTGAACTCAAGACGGAGAGTGAACCCGGCCATTCCAGCACCCCGCCCCGCGAAACCGCCATCGGCGCATTGGCCACTGCCGTCACCCGGGTGGCGGAATCGCCCATGTCCGCCCGCATGACAGATCCTGTCCGTCATATGTTCCGTTACTTGGGACCTGAAATATCCTTCCCCATGCGGGCGTTTTTCGCCAACCTGTGGTTGACCCGGCCTCTGCTTCTAAAGCAACTTGCGGGATCACGTACCACCGATGCGGCCATCCGGACTACCACGGCGTTCACAATTATCGAAGGGGGCCATACCGAGAATGTGCTGCCCGCCGAGGCCCGGGCCGTGGTTAATTACCGGTTGCTGCCGGGGGACACTGTAGAGGCTGTTACGGAGCGGACGCGACGTCTTGTCAATGATGACCGGGTCGCCATAACCCCTACGTGCGAGGCCTATCCATCACCCGATCCGTCCCAAGTAGACGGCCCCGCTTTTGCCACGGTACACACCGCCATACGCGCCGTGTTTCCGGAAGTGATCGTTGCGCCCGGCCTGATGTTGGGCGGAAGTGATTCCCACCATTATCACGTCGTTACGGATAACATATACGGCTTTCTGCCTTTGCGTATGTCTCAGGAAGATCTCGAACGCATGCACGGACCCAATGAACGCCTGGGTATCGAAGATTTTAGTCGCATGATCATGTTTTATGCGACGCTGATGGAAACAACGGCGGGATAGCCTGCCCTCTTCAGCCTGATTTTAAGTGAGAAATGCTGTTCACAGTGATTGTTTGATTGTCGAGGGCAATTTTTGCTACACTTTCTTATTGTGGAAACAGTTACGGCTGGTTCCACCGCGAAGAAGGAAGGTTTTTCCTCACCTTGCGGCGGTCTCCGGGCTTGCCTGCTTGGTTGCGAACAGATGGACGTGAAATGTGTCCAACTATATTCCGCGACAAAGGTGAGGTGCCTTTGCCGCTTTTTTTTTGTTTTGGCCGCGATGTGATGTGGCCTCGCGGTTTATTGTGTCGGTTTGTCCGGCCGGTTGGCGGCCTATAGGAGACTCTACCCATCGCCAAGGAAAAGAAGGAAGATCTGGTACGTGTCAATGACCAGATCCGCGCACGCCAGGTGCGCGTGATTGATGAAGAAGGTGCGCAATTGGGCATTATGACACCTAGAGATGCCCTTCGTGAAGCGGAAAGCCATGGTTTTGACCTGGTGGAGGTGGCGCCGAAAGCGACGCCGCCCGTATGCCGGATTATGGATTACGGCAAGTATCGCTATGAGCAGAAGCGGCGCGCTCGGGAATCCAGGAAACACCAGCATACCGTTTCCGTAAAAGAAATTAAATATCGCCCCAAAATTGACAAACATGATTTTGATTTTAAGACAAATCATGTGCGGGAGTTCCTGGCGGAAGGCAATAAGGTCCGGATCACCATTATGTTTCGGGGACGTGAGATGGCCCATCAGGAATTTGGACGTGAAATAATCCAGCGTGTTGTTGAGGCTACCTCGGATCTGTGCGTCGGTGATCACGACACGAATCATATCAAGCTGGAAGGCCGGAATATGTCGCTGGTGTTGACACCCAGCAAATAATCGATACCGGGTATACGGTTTTGTCTGATTGAAACCTGCAACTCGAACCCGGCGGGTATGCCTGCCGGGATATTCGGATACGCGCGGGCGGAAGTACGTACTGTCCGCGGCGCGAAGATTAACCATAGGAGACACTTTTAATATGCCGAAAATGAAAACCAACCGCAGCGCGTCCAAGCGCTTCAGCCGGACCAAGAACGGCAAGTTTAAACGTCAGCATGCTTATGCCAGGCACCTGAAGGCCGTGAAAAGCCCCAAACGCAGGCGTAACTTGCGCCAGTCCACGCATGCTTCGCTGGAGGAAATCCCGCGGATCAAGCGCCTGCTGCCTTATGCGTGAGTAACCATGGAAACATGAACTTTCCCCTTGCCCGGGTAACAGCTCCCGGCGCCGATACGCGCCGTTATACCCGGGAGGGTGTTCAAGAATATAAGGAACTCGATTATGCCACGAGCAACCAATAATCCGGCGTCAAGGCGCCGTCGTAACAAAGTACTCAAACAGGCCGCCGGTTACCGCGGAAGCCGTCATCGTCTCTTTAAAACCGCCAAGCAGGCGGTTGACCACAGCGGTGTTTACGCGTATCGCGATCGCAAGAACCGCAAGCGCGAATTCCGCCGTCTGTGGATTGCGCGCATCAATGCCGGAGCCCGCGCCAATGGCATGACGTATAACCGCCTCATGGAAGGACTGCGCAAGGCGGAAATCGGCCTGGACCGCAAGATGCTTGCCGAACTCGCGGTAAACAACGCCGAGGCTTTCGCCGTGCTGGTGGAACGCGCCAAGGCTTCCCTGACGGCAGCGTAACCATGCGGATTGTCCCTGCGGTAGATATCCGGGGCGGTCTGTGCGTCAACCTGGTTCAGGGCGATTATTGTCAGGAAACCGTATTTTCCGAAGATCCGGTGGAGCAGGCCCGTGCCTGGTGGGACGCCTTGGGTCAATGCCTGTCCTCGGAAGAATACCAAGACGCGGTTATACATATTGTCGACCTCGATGGTGCGAAGACAGGCGTATGCTGCGTATTGCCCCAACTGATAGCGCTTGCCCACCACGGGATTTGTTTTGAGTTGGGAGGCGGGTTGCGGTCCCTCGACACCCTCGAGGCCGTTTTCAAAGCGGGCGCCTCCCGGGCCATTCTGGGCACGGCGGCGTATCGCGATCCCGAACTCCTGCGGGAAGCATGCCGACGCTGGCCCGGGCGTATTGTCGCCGGAATCGACGCGCGCGGTGGTTGTGTTTCGCTGAACGGGTGGCTCGAAAATACCGGTGAGGAAGCCGTTGACTTTGCCCGGACGGTTGAGAAAGCGGGTGCGGCGCGCATTATCTATACCGATATTTTGAGTGACGGTATGTTGAATGGCCCCAATTACGATACTACTGCCGACGTTGCCCGCAATGTCTCCATTCCCGTTACTATTTCCGGGGGCGTTTCTTCATTGGACGACATACGCAATTCCCGTGCCCTCGCACCCTTGGGTGTTGATGAAATCATAATTGGGCGTGCCTTATACGTGGGGCATTTTACCGTCAGCCAGGCGGTTGCCGCATTGAAAGAAGGATCATGACCATTCATTTTGAAGGGGCCGCGATCATCGGCGTGGGGCTGCTGGGCGCCTCGCTGGGACTAGCCCTGAAAAAACGCAATACGGTCTCCCATATAACCGGGGTGGGAAGGCGGCCCGCCTCTCTGGAAATTGCCAGGGCGCGGGGTGCGGTCGATTCGATCGCCACGGATGCCGTTG
>Ga0123335_1000600_pt1 | contig 61077 bp, 54 predicted proteins | sample BiotimSIPDNA_2_FD_89707 | JGI IMG/M metagenome (GOLD analysis project Ga0123335, IMG submission 89707) | Anaerobic biogas reactor microbial communites from Washington, USA - Biogas_R2 time_0 SIP DNA | ecosystem: Engineered > Bioreactor > Anaerobic > Unclassified | place: Washington, USA... | reverse complement strand
CTAGCCTCAGGCCGCTGTTCCGCTACCTCATGTCGCGCACGAACTGCTGGACTGATCCGTATTGCATGTAGGGGTTAGTCTGCTTCTGTTCCCCAATAGTCGATGTGGGCCGTCCGCCATAGTCGTGTCCCGGGTAGACTATTGTGGAATCGTCCAGGGAGTGAAGCTTCTGATTCAGGCTCCACCACATTTTTTCGGGATCGCCCCCGGGCATGTCGACCCTGCCACAGGCGTCTACAAAAAGGGTGTCCCCCGAGAAAAGGCAGCCTTCCGCCAGGAAACATTGTGACCCCGGGGTGTGGCCCGGCGTGTGCAGGCACTGAACCGTCACCTTCCCTGCCTGAATTCTGTCGCCGTCTGACGTTCTGTGTATCCTGTCAGGCTGCGCGGTCATGAAATCGGTCGACATTCCGAAGCTTCGTGCCACTTCCCGCATGTAATCCACTTCTTCGGTGTGAATGTGGATTACGGCGCCGGTGGGTTCCAGCAGCGGTTCAAGTCCGTTCATGTGATCAGGATGTCCATGTGTGAGCAGGACGTGCCTGATACGCAGGTCGGAGTTGCGAGCCAGTTCGAGTATTTTCGGCACGTCCCATGCGGGATCTATCACGGCTGCTTCTCTCGTCTCCCGACACCCTATCAGATAGACGAAGTTCATCATCGGACCTATTGCGGCCTGTTCGAGTATCATGTGCGTGGAATCCATTTGTCCCTCCGAGGCAAGTATACAGAAAAGGGGCGGTCCGGACAGCAACGATGAAGCTCGAACTGTACAACCGGACTCTCAGCGCCTATTCTAAGGGTATTAATATCATTGGAGGGAAATTGTCTCGATCTGTTTCGTTTTGTCTCGTTTTAATACTTACCATTATCATCATGCCGCCGGCCGCCCTGTCCCGGAGTGTGCCCGGCCCGGATACTCCGGATCCGCTGAAGAATGCATGGCTGCAGTTCCACGGTTCAGATCTCTGCCAGGGGGTAGATGCGGTATTTTCGTTTAATGACCGGGGAGTGGAAATATGGAGCCTGGTAGAGGATGAAAAGAGCTACCGGAAATTCATACAACTGCTCGAGCCGCTTAAGCCCGCCTACCGCATAGAGGTATATGCAACTTATCCGCAGAAAGAAGAGAAACCTGACAACCGCAGAGAGCCGCCGCCAAGCCTCTGGCAGAACTACGAGTTACGTTCCTATCTGGGGGACCCTTTTGCGCGAGGTATGGAGCGTGCGGATTTTGAACAGCGCACACAGCTCTATCTTAGTCCGCCTGACGAAATCATCCGCCAGCAGCTGGTGCTTTTTGCCGAGCAGACGCTTGACTGGAACCGGAAAATGGAACGTTATGCCAGGGATCTTCCATCATTGATCCGAACCGCGGCGGATCCGCAACTGAGCTCTCCCCTGAAGTCGTCAGCGAAAGAAATCTGCCTGGAGCATGTCCGCGGGATCGAGCGCTACATTGGAAGACTCAATTCGAACCTGTCCCGCGCCCTGCCGCGTTCAGACGCGAATGAGAGCGGGGAGGAAGCCAAACCCGCGGACGGCACTCTCATCGAGAGGGCGACGAGGATTTCGGAGGCCGTCGGGAAGGTCTCGCAGCGGGTGCACCGGTTTATTCACCCGGAGAATTTTACGGTCAGCCTGGATGAGTTGCGTGAGCCGAGTCTGTTGCAATCATTGAAGATGCTTCAGGCAATGGACTCTGAACTCAGGAAAGCGCTCGAGACCACGCTGTAGCCTGGAAGTATCTCCCCAAGCTGAAGGTGACTGATGAATTTGCAGATCTGGCTCGAGAATTTGTGCAGGTATGAAACGCTGGCTCAACTGAAGAGATCCGATTTTTACCTCGAGTCAGGGCCGTCGATTGAAGCGTTCCTCGCTGCTCCCCAAATCCGGGCATTCCCCGGCGCAACCCCGCGCCTGGAGTCGTTTCTCCGGGTGGTTCAGTGGAACATTGAAAAAGGGAAGCAATTCGCCCGAATTCTTGAAAAGCTGCAGACTCACTCGGTGCTCAAGTGGGCGGATGTAATCATTCTGAATGAGGCGGATTGTGGAATGATACGGTCGGGAAACCGGGACATCGCCCGGGAATTGGCCGAGAACCTGGGAATGCATGTCGCGTTTGCGCCCGCGCATTTTGAGCTCACCAAAGGCACCGACGGCGAAAGGGACCTGGCCGGGGAGAACTGTGAGAGTCTGCAGGGAAATGCGGTTCTAACCCGATATCCGATTGTTGAAGCCTGTACCGTGCCCTTGCCGGTTTCGTTTGAGCCGTATGAATTTCATGAGAAGCGCTTCGGCCGGCGCAACTGTCTCTGGGCGAAAATACGGCTGCGCAAAGGCAGTCTCTGGGTCGGTTCGGTGCATCTGGAGTTGCGTAACACTCCGCGCTGCCGCGCCGCGCAGGTGCGGCATATCATGGAGCATCTGCCCGGAAGCGATGGGGACCGTTATGTCCTTGGCGGCGACCTGAATACCAACAGTTTCGGACGAGGATCCTCCTTTCGGACACTCAGATCCATACTGCGGCTTCTCCGCACCCCTTCCGCCAGAATGAAGAAGATGCTGTTGCATCCTGAGTCCGGGCGCGAGCCTCTTTTCGAAATTCTGAAGCAGTGCGGATTCACCTGGGAGGATCTGAATTCCAGCGGGGAAACGGCGCGCGCGGCCCTGAACTCCCTTGAAGAAGCGGTTTTCCTTCCGAAATCACTCGCCAGCCTGGTGCAGAGGCGTCTTGCTCCGTACCAGGGGTATCTATGCTTCAAACTGGACTGGCTTTTGGGTAAAAACATCGTGTCCGTTCCCGATGGCACCTCCGACAGACGGGCGCAGATCCCTGCGCTGAAGCCGGCTGTGGTTGAAGGGGTGAATTTCGGGCCGGACCGGATTTCAGATCATCTGCCGATTTTTGCGGATATCGGGGTCGGGGGACTAGACTCCTCAGAGCCGGAGATCTGCGAAGGAGCGGTTGCCGTAGGATGAAAGCGATGACCAGAAAAAACAGATTTCTTGAAGCTTGCCGATTGCAGAAGACCGACTGCACCCCAGTCTGGTTCATGAGACAAGCGGGCCGGTACATGAAGGCGTATCGGAATATCAGGGAAAGGTACTCCCTGATGGAGATGTTCAAGACACCTGAGATTGCAGCGGAGATTACGCTGCAGCCGGTGCGGGCGTTTCAGGTGGACGCAGCGATCATATTTGCGGACATTCTCCTGCCGCTCGAGGGGATGGGGATCGAGTTTGACTTTGCCCCCGGGCCCGTAATACACAACCCGGTGCGGAGTTCAAAGAACGTTGACGCGCTTCGGATAGCCGATCCGGATGCGGATCTCGGTTTCGTTCTTCAGAGTCTGAGAACGGTGCGTGCTGAAATCGAGGGCGAGGTCCCGCTGATCGGCTTTGCCGGAGCTCCTTTCACCCTGGCAGTCTATGCGATAGAAGGCGGCTCGTCTTCAAACTGCCTTGCCACAAAAGAGTTCATGTACCACAACAGGGCTTACTGGGACCTTCTGATGGAGAAGCTTTCCCGGACCGTTACCGGCTTTCTGAAGGCACAGGTGAACGCAGGCGCGCAGGTGGTGCAGCTTTTCGACTCCTGGGTCGGATCCCTCAGCCCTTCTGACTACCGCGAGTACGTTCTTCCTCACATGAGGAGCGTCTTTGGAGAATTGCGTCAGGAAGGAATTGTCTCGATCCACTTCGGTACGGGAACCGCCGGACTGCTGCCGCTGATGGCGGAAGCGGGCGGCGAGGTTATCGGGGTCGACTGGCGCGTATCGCTACGACACGCGCGGCAACAACTCGGTGCAAAGCATGGAATTCAGGGGAATCTGGATCCGGCTCTGCTCTTTGCCCCGAGGGACGTCCTCTTTCGCAAGGCGTCGGACGTGCTTGACCAGGCGTCCGGCATGCCTGGCCACATATTTAACCTGGGCCACGGCATTCTTCCCGGGACTCCGGAAGATTCGGTACGGGCCCTCGTCGATTTCGTACACGCCGGTTCCCGGAACGCCGCCTAATCGAAAACCACCGTCTGCAGGGTGGTTATCTCGATGGTCTTGCCACAGCGCGGGTTTTTGCAGCGTAATTTGTCGTCAAGGCGTATGCGGTAATTGCGGGCCTTTTCGAATTTTGCCTTGTCCCGCTGATCCGCTCCGGGCGGGAGAGACGCCTTCCTGGTACGCCTCCGCCACCTGATCTGGTATTCCATCGAAGTCCGGCATTTGGGACAGTAGATCGTCGCCGGAACCGTCTCGTCTTTTTCGTTAAACAGGTCACGTTCTTCCATAACCGGACATTATAGGCGTAATCCCTGACTTGGGCACGAAGAAGTTGTTGTAGAATAATAAGTCTGATCCGGGCATCATCACGGATACAAATTGCCAAAACTATGGGTTTCTTTCGCAGATTTTTTTCAACGGAATCAGGACCGTCCGAACGTCAGATTCAGAGGGCTCTGAAACAGGTCACCCAGATGCATGGTGAAGCGGCTACGCGGGTGGGGGCGATGGAGAGGCTTGCTTCCTGGCGCACGCCGGAAGCCGCCGCAGCGCTCCTCCGCAGATTCACGGTCAGGACGCCGCAGGCGAGCATGGATCTGGAAGAGAAGCAGTACGCGGTGCGGCTTCTTTCGGAAATGGGGATGACGGCGCTTGAACCGATCTACTTTTTCCTGAAGACAGAACCGGATGTCACTTTTCCAATACAGGCGTTGAAGAATATCCTTACTCCGGAAGAATTCTCCAGGACGCTGAGCGAAATTCTCGCCGGTCTTTCCGGTGAGTACAGCCGGTGGCCTGAAGCCAGAGCCGTCATGATTGCGCATTTGCCCGACGAGGCGTATCCAGGGGTTTACGACATCGTTTCCAGGTTCCTCGAGGATGAGGACGACGACGTCTGCATCGCCGCGATCGACTACCTCGCCCGAAACGGTGACGAGGCGGTGCGGGAGCGGCTGATTCAGCTGTTCCTGGACGCGGAAAACAGGCCCAGGGTGCGCGGCCGCATCCTGGACCATCTATGCGAGCGGGAATGGCCTGTGAAGGGATACCGGAAGAGAATGGAGGAAGCCATCTCGCTGCCGTTCTACCTCACCTCGAAAGGGATCGTAAGGCGCAAACCCGCCGAGTGACGGCGGTGTCCGGTTCAGTGTTCTCCCAGAAACGCTTCCAGCGCCTGGTTGAAAGCCTGTGGCTTTTCCAGAAACATGGCCGGGCCGCTGTCTTCTATGACCTGCACGCTGCCCCGCGTGATTTTTGACTTCGAGAACTCCGCGACAGCCTGGTTTTCGGCAGTCGTGATCAACAGCGTCGGGACCGGCAGCCGCATCAGGGCAGATGTTCTGTCCCCGGTCAGAAGATCAAAGTAGAGCGCGTATGCCGCCGACCTGTCGGTTTTCAGGCTTCCTTTCTTCATTTCGGTGATCAGCCATTCCGCAGGCCGCCCTTTGAAGAGACTCCGGACGTATGCGTCCGTCGCCTTGTCCCGGTCCTCCTCGAGACTGAGCAGCAGTCTGCGGGCCTGCTCCAGGGTAGTCGTTCCTGGATATGCGTCCGTCTTCAGTGCGGCAGGGGCGCTTTCCACCAGAACGATCTTCTCGGGCTTGAGTTTTTCAGATGCGGCGAAGTACTCGAGCAGCATGGTGGCTCCCGAAGCCCATCCGACCATATGACAGTGCTCGATTTTCAACTGCTTCAGGAATGCGTGAAAATCGGCCGCATGCTGCCGGTAGGTATTGCCTGATTCGGTCTTGGTGGTGAGGCCGTGCCCGCGCGGATCATAGGCGATGACCCTGAATCCCCTTGCTGAGAAATACGGGATCTGTTCCCGCCAGACTTCTGCGGTCATCGTCCATCCGGGGACGAATACGATGGTGCTGTCGCCGGCGCCCGCTTCGATGTAGTGGATTTTGATATCGCCGATCTTGACGTACCTGTCCCTCCACTGATCCCTCGCGGGAAGCCACAGGGCGATCAGGGTGAACAGGACGACCAGCGCGACTGTAACGGCTTTCTGTTTCATTTCTTTTCCTCGCTCGCCTTACTATGCTGCATCGTGCGGCATGAGACAAGCCCGGGAATGGAGGGTTGCGCGCCCTGTCGGGATCACATACAATGGGGCGACCATTGCGGCGCCGTACCCAAGTGGCTAAGGGAGAGGTCTGCAAAACCTCGATGCAGCGGTTCGAATCCGCTCGGCGCCTCCAGCCGAATCTGCCGCGCCGACTTCATCGCAGCCGTACGGAAACCATCTCCAGACATACTAGTCTGTAACAAGTAGTAGCAGGGCATCGTAATAAAGAGACGTAAGATTGGACCGTAACATTTGGATCAGCGTAACTGGGTTTTGATCGAGCAGCCAGGATTCTTGAAGGTAATCCGCTATGATTCGACGTGTGAGTGCAGTTGCAGCTTTATTGGTTCTTCTGGGAGTAACGGGGTATGCTCAGCAGCCCGCGGCATTCAGGAATTTCAATACGTTCAACCAGCTCGTCCCCGGCATTGACTTTTTTGCCTCCAGCCGCCAGCTTGTCATGCCCTACGTGCAACCGGCAGCCGAGACGGTTGAACGTCTGAAGGCGCTTCTGGGAGAGGAACTGCCCAAAGGGGCGATATTCATCTGTTCCAGTCTGAAACAGAAGGATTCCATCTACGAGCCGAAGGTTTTGAGATCGGGATACAGCTGGGCCCTTACTGTCGTGACTCCTGAGGTTCGGATGGAAGAGATGCAGGAGCGGATCAAGTCGCAGATGGGTGGCGAAATCCCCGAGGAGTTCCTGAGCCGGATTAAAGGCAGGCTTCCGGAAATGATGGCGGATGTCGAACAGCAGGCAGTCTCGACCACGGCCCAGCAGGTTGCACACGCCGTTATCCAGACGATGCTCAACAAGGAATTCAGGTTCCGGTCGTCACGCGTGGACGACATGGGCAAGAGCCCTCTGCCTGACTGGCTGGACATCGGGATCGCATCGTATGCCAGCGGCAACAATCCCAATCTCGAATATCTGCAGCAGAACATGGATCAGACCTTTCCGATCGAGGACATCCTGTCAATGTCTCGTCCATTTACTGCGTCTTCAATTCTGTCCGTGGGCGCCGGTGCCGGTGGTTTCGGAGGAGGGATGAGCAACGGTATGGGCACGGGAAGCCCTGAGGGCGGTTTTGGCGGCGGCGGTCCTATGATGATGCGAGGCCCTGAGGGCGGTTTTGGCGGCGGGTTCCCACCGCCGGGACGAATGGGTGGAGGCGGCGCAGGGAGAGGTGGACGCGGCGGCGGCAATCCGAGGATGTTGCCCAAAGACGAACAGGACCGAATGCTCTTTGACGGTCAAGCCAGCACATTCTTCTCGTTCATGCTCGAAAAGGTCGGCATAGACAAAATGAGGCAACTCATCGCCGAAGCGCAGGAAGGGAAAGAAAGCAGGGAATTCGTGTCGCTTCCGGACGTGCTTGGACCTGATTTCACGAAGACGGAGAATGAATGGACCGACTGGGTGAAAGGGCTCAAGGTGCCCCAGCAGGGGAGGGGGAATCGGGTTCCCGGCGGTATTCCACAGGAACGCAGCGGGCTCTGATCCGGCATATGCAGTTTTTCCCGGCTTCCATAAACGATTAACAACTCGAGATCTGGCACTATGGATAAAGAACGTAAGAGACAGACTGGCTTCAGGATTGTAACGGTCATCATTTCGGCATCCCTGGTCCTGGTCGCAGCCGATCTATATTACGGCCGGACCGAAGCTCAGGGGCCAAAAGTCAGCAGTACGAAGCCGAAACCGGTCGCAGAGGCTCCCGCTCCGTCTGTACAGGCAAAAGCCTACGTGGTGGCTGACGGAGACATCATCAAGAACCTGGTTTTGACCGGAGAACTGCGCGCCGCGCGATACACGTCGATCATTTCGCCCGATATCAGAAGCAGCAACGCCAACATGATCACTTATCTCGCGCCGGAAGGGACGCAGATCAAGAAAGGGGAGAGAATCGTTGAATTCGACGATTCGACGCTGCTCAGCAACAAATCAGAAGCCGAACGCACCCTGGACGAGGCGAAACTCAACATAGAAAAAACGAAGGCCGATCTGGAGTCGCAGCGCTGCGATCTTTTGAACTCGCTCTCGCAGGCTGAAGCACAGTTGAAGCAGGACGAGCTGTACGGGAAGATCAGCAAGGAGCTGCTCCCTGCAAACACCTATCAGAAATACCAGCTGAACCTGGAGAAGTCCCGGCTGGCCCTGAAGAGAGCGCGGGAAAGGATGGACAACTTCGAGAAAAGCTACGCGTCTGAACTGGCGCTCGTCGAAATCACCAAGTCGCAGGCAGAGATAAACCTGAAGAAGATAGAGAGCGACATGACTCTGCTGAAGGTTGACGCGCCGCAGGACGGTATCCTGATCTACGGAGACAACTGGCAGAGCAACAGAAAGATTCAGCCGGGCGACACGGTATTCGAGGGGATGGAGGTTGCGAGCCTTCCCGATCTTTCCTCGATGCAGGTCATCGGGTACGTGTATGACACCGAGTACGGGGCTCTCGCAAAGGATATGCGTTGCAGTGTGAGTTTGGACGCTCTGCCCGGCTACTCGGTCGACGGACGGATAGTTGCGTTGACAAGTGTGGCGAGCAGAAAGGGTTTCTTCTCCCAGAAGAAGGTTTTCCAAGCTACCGTTGAGCTTGACAGAGTCGACGTCTCTCTGATGAAGCCGGGGATGACGGCGCGCATCAAGATCCCGATCGTCCTTGCCCGCAGTACACCGGCGGTTCCACGTGAATACCTGGGAATCGACACGCAGGGGAAATCCTACGTCCTGAGAAAGACTGATAAGGAACAGGCCACAAGACAGGAAGTCACTTCTGGCGCAATAGGTGACGCATTGATTCAGATCGTGTCCGGCGTATCACCAGGTGATTCGCTGCTCCCAATCCGATGATAGCAGAGGAACCATTATGACATTAAAGAAATGGGTTGTCTTATCGATTGTGGTTGTTGTTGTCATTGTGGCGGGTGCTTACTGGATTAACCATTCGAAGGACGTATCGGCCAACATCAGCAACAATGAGCTGATCACGGCTCAGAAGGTGAACTTTCCGGTTCTTGTCAGTGCGACCGGGACTCTCCAGGCCTCCAAAAGCGTGAGCATCACGCCCCCGCAGATCCGGAATCAGAGGCGTTTCAAACTGATTCGGATGGTGGATGAGGGGACCGTAGTCTCTGAAGGCGATTTCCTGATGGAGTTCGACACCTCCGATATAGCGAGAAGCCTGCGAGATGAGACGGCCAATTTCCAGCGCGTCCAGGAGGACAGGCAGATGAAGAGATCAGATTCCGACATAGCGTTGAAGGATCTCAAGCTGTCTCTGGAGCAGGCGAAGACGGAGCTTCAGAAGCTCGAGGTAAAGATGGCTTCTCAGGTTGACCTGGTGAGCGGTATTGAAATCGAGCAGACCAGAATCCAGCGCGATGCCGCTCGGGAGAACGTCGAGTTGCTGGAGAAGAAGGTCGAGTACCAGACCGAAAGCGGCCAGCTTGCCCTGCAGATTTCACGCAGCAACGAACGCCACTATCGCAACCGCATAGACATGCTCATGGACGCCATGGAGTCCTATAGCGTCCGGGCCCCGGTTGCCGGCGTGGTCATCTACAAGCGCGACTGGAACAATGAAGCGAAGGAGATCGGGAGCAACGTCTTCGGTATGGATGCAGTTATGGAGATACCCGACCTGTCCACCATCACGGCCCGCCTTGCCGTCGACGAGATCGATTCGGGAAAGATCAAACCGGGGCAGGATGTAAAGATCTCTGTGGACGCCGTTCAGGGGAAGACCTTCTCGGGAAAAGTCGCAAGCGTGGGAACCATTCTGAAGCAGGCTACCTTCGATCGTCCGCAGAAAGTGTGCGATGTGTTTGTTCAGCTGTCTGATCTGGACACACAGCGGCTGCGTCCGGGGATGAATTTGAAGTCGCAGATCCAGGTTGGACAGTATTCGGATGTGGTGGTGATTCCGCTGTCGAGCATAGAGGAACGAAACGGCCGCTCGTATGTGCAGGTATGGCAGCCGTCTACGAAGACGTTTGCATGGCGTGAGATCCAGCTTCAGACCAATGACGGCATTACCGCCGTCGTGGAATCCGGGCTGACTGCCAACGAAAAGATTCGGGCGAAACCTAAAGCATAGAGGTGATCTGAATGACATATCACGGCGAAGAATCAAAATCCCGCCTTCCAATGCCGAGCGTTGGGCGGATCACTATCCTGATTTTTCTCGTAGTACTGGGGATTGCACTTTTCAGCTATCGGGATCGCATTTCCAGCAGGATCTCCAAGGTGTTTGCCGCCGGCGGCGAGGATCCGATCCCGGTGACAAAACTGGTCAGGCAGCCTTTCAGAGTTACGGTTCCGTCGACGGGAGAAATCGTCGGCATGGAGACAACACCGGTCGCTACGCCCAATACTCCATCGGGCAGCCTGAAACTGGCATGGTTGATTCCTGAAGGGACATTCGTGAGTCCCGGCACTACACTCATGCGTTTTGACAGCACCGACGCTCATTTGAATCTGGAGAAGCAGCAGAACACACTGGATGAAAATAAGGAGCGGACAAAGATCAAGACGTTGCAGCAGGGCACCGAGACCACGGTTCTGGAACTGGATCGTACCGGAGCCGAGATGGACTATGACTATGCCATGACGGTGATGCCCGACGACGAATCGATTTTCTCCAGATGGGATATCATCACCGCCCAGGCCGATGCCAACTATGCAAAGGAACGGATCGAGTTTCTGAGGAATAAAGGGAAGACTCAGCAGCGCATTGCGCGTTCAGACCAGCAGATCCTTTCGATCGCTAGGACTAGAGCCGAGTCTGAGATTTCGGTAATCCAGACCACGCTCAACTCGCTCGAGGTGCGCGCAGAGGTGTCAGGGCTGGTGCTCTACCAGAGAGATCGCCGGGAGGAACCACAGGTCGGCAACGACTACCAGCCCGGCCAGGTGCTGGTGGAATTGATCAACCTTGATGTTCTTCAGGCCCGGATCTATGTCCTGGAAAGAGACGGCGGGAGCCTGGCGAAGGACTTGCCGGTAATCATCAAACTCGATGCGGTTCCCGACAAGGAATATCACGGCAGTATCACGAGCGTATCCTCGGTGGCGGGATCGCTGGAGCGCAATTCACCGCTTCGCTATTTCACCTGTGACGTGTCGATATCCGATGCCGGAAGAGATCTGAAGCGCATCCGGCCCGGGATGAACCTGCGTGGCGATGTGGTGCTTCAGCAGTACGAGTCCTGCTTCGTGGTGCCGTCGAGTGCGGTTACTTTCAGGGAAGAACAGAAAGACAGCGTCGTTTACGTCAGGGAGGGGAACGACTTCGTTCCTCGCGTCGTTCAGACCGGGCTTAGCTCCCATGGAGAGGCTGTCATTCTGGACGGCATCGAGGAGAACGCCCTGATAGCCCTGCGCAACCCTGTCGAAACCCGCAAGCTCTATGTCCCGGATTTCAGCAAGGGGGCGGCGGGCGACCGCGGGGGGATGATATTTATGATGAGGGGCAGAAGGGGACGATAGGAAGCGCTGTTGTTTTGATTATTATGAGGCCTGACTGTTTATGATATCAGCTGAGACAATGATAGGTGCTTTAATCAACCTGGGGAGGCACAAGCTCCGCTCGTTCCTTACCATGTTGGGGATGATTTTTGGTGTCGGCGCCGTGATTGCAATGCTCTCGATTGGCGCAGGAGCTGAGCATGAAAGTTTGCGCATCATCGAGAACTTCGGCATCCGCAACATAATAATTCAGGCGAAGGAGTTCAAGACGGAGGAGCTGCGGCAGATCAGGACTGAATCGCTCGGCCTCTGTCTGCGCGATGTCGAGGCTCTGCAGACGATTCTCAAGCCGAGACCGCTGATTTCCGCTTCACGCCTTGTCAAGACCTACCAGATCAATTCAGACAAGGCTCGCGCCGACAGCCGTGTCCTGGGAGTCAGCAGCACCTATCCGATCATTCAGAACCTGAAAATGCTGCAGGGATCGTTCTTTCTCGAGTCCGACGAGAAGGCGAATGCCCAGGTCTGTGTGCTAGGGACTGTCGCGAAACAGAAGCTGTTCGGTTTCGGAGATGTTTTGAACCAGCAGATAAAGATCAACGATGTGTGGATGACTGTGGTCGGAGTTCTTGCCGATGCCGTCCTGGAGAAGACGGAGTTTGAAGGGGTCAAGGTGCAGAATCCGAACAACGACATCTATATCCCCATCACAACAGCAGTCAGGAAGTTTGAGACCGAGACGGTCGAAAACGAGCTCAATGAAATCGTCGTTCAGATCAGCCGCGACGCTAATATATCGGAGCAGGCATCGACAATTAATGATCTGATGTCGGTGATGCACCGCTACGTGGATGATTATTCGATTATCGTGCCCGAGAAGCTGCTGGAGCAGAACCAGCGCACCCAGGGAATCTTCAATATAGTGATGGGCGCGATTGCGAGTATTTCGCTGCTGGTCGGCGGAATAGGCATCATGAACATCATGCTCGCCTCCGTCCTCGAGCGGACTAACGAGATCGGGTTGCGCAGGGCGATCGGCGCAAAGAAGCTCGATATCCGGATGCAGTTCATGGCCGAGGCGATTGCGATCAGCCTCGCCGGAGGCCTCATCGGGGTTGCTCTCGGATACGGGATTTCCGAGGCGGTGGCGAGATTTTCGGGATGGAGCACCATTATCACGGGAACGTCGATTGGACTGTCGTTCGGAGTCAGTTCCATAATCGGTCTCATATTCGGAATCTATCCGGCGGTCCAGGCGTCCAACCTCGATCCCATTGAATGTCTCAGGTACGAATAGCAGGATTCGGCCTACTCACGCGGAGCGCACTTGAAGACTTCCAGGGGTGGTAGAAGTCTGAAGAAGTACGAGCGGAGCAACCTGCTCTTCTTTCTGTTCATCATAGTGGCGCTGGGAACGCTGGTTTCGTTTGTATTTCGCCACTACGGCACCAGAAACATGGAGATCGCTGAGGACTCGGATCCCGGCGTAATATCCGAGTCTGTCAGTGCCGCCTCCGACGTAGGGCTGTTTTATCTCGGGACGAGGCTTTCGGAAAGGACCATCGAATGCCGCAGCCGGCTCGAGATCCCCGTCACCGACGATGGTTTGTTGAAGGAATTGTTCGCACTGCCCGGAGTAGAGGAGGTCACCCTGAACCAGAAAGTCATCGTGATTAGGAAATCCTCCTCTATGGGATGGGAAAGGATTCAGCCCGGCCTGCGCAGGATCGTAAAAGAACATCTGCACATCCACTTTTAGCGCTATAATTCATCCTCGATAGACTCAATAGCCGGATATTCCTGCTCAGGGGGGCGGATTCCCGGTTTTGGGGGAATCAATTTCTGTAACAACCGGTTTAACCTTCCGTAACTGACTAATGAGCATGGTAGATTCGGCAGATTCCACTCTGATCGAAAGTACGCTCAATGGGGATGAATGGGCTTTTTCCGAGCTGGTGCGCAGGTATCAGGCGGCGGTATGGGGGACCGTCTACCGGATTCTTGGCAACTCCTCTGAAAACGAAGATGCCGTTCAAGAGGTTTTTCTCCGGGCTTTCACCGCTCTGCACAAATTCGACCGCAAGTACCCGTTCGGTCCCTGGTTGCTCAGGATTACTACCAACTATTGTATTGACCAGCTGCGGCGCAGGAAGGGCCGGAGACTGCAGCTCTGGTCGGAGTTGAATGAGTATGACCAGCAGAGACTGCTGAGAGATTTTTCCCAGGATGGCAGTCCGGAGATAGTCGGAATGGAAGGGACAGAAGGATACGCGAGAGTAGCGCAGGCGCTGCTGGACGGGCTCAATCCCAAATACCGGGTGGCGTTCGTCCTGAGAGAAGTCGAGGAAAGAAATTATCACGAAGTTGCAAGAATACTGGGTACCTCAGAGGTGGCGGCACGGGTCAGAGTTTCAAGGGCCCGGGTTGAGCTTCAGAAAAAGTTTCGCGCCTATCTTTCGGGCTTAAAGAGAAAGGAGCGAAAGAGACCATGAAAACCTGTAGCCTGTTTGACAGATATCGTGACAGAGAGCTTGACGATGCTGCTCGAATTCGCTTCGAGCGCCATCTGGAGGAGTGCGAGGATTGCCGTCTCAGGATGTCGCTGCTGAACAACATCGTCCGGATCATCAGGACTGAAGAGATACGGCCGCGCGATATGTCGGCCGAAATTGCACACCGGGTCTTTCAGCAGGGGAAATCCTGGGATGTTCTTATCATATCCCTGCTGCGCCCCGGACCTGCAATTGCCGCTTTGGCCATGTTTGTCGCGATCTTCTCCACGCTGTGGATGATCACCGACAGCCGGCAGAGCAACACCGTCCGCTACGAGTATGAAAGACTCATCGAAGAGGCTGACTCGATAAGCCTGAGCCGCGTCGCAGAGGTGGGGTCGGATGCTGAGCTTGTTATATGGCTGGAGGGAGTATCACAGTGAAAGACCGCCCGCGTGCGATTGCCGTTCTCGTAGCAGTTTTCCTCGCAGGATGCATTCTCGGCAGTGCAGGATCGTATTCCTGGCTGAGATGGCAGCAGGAGACACGTCAGGATCAGCCGGCTGACAGCTTTCCTTCGAGACGGCAGCAGCCGGAGCGTTGGCATCTTCCTACGCTTCTTGAACTGACTCCCGAGCAGAACGCGCGCTACAGTGAAATCATGGCCGAGTCGCGCAGGGAACTGGATGGACTGCGCAGCGAGCAGGCACCGAAGATCAGAGAGATAATAATGAAGATGAATCGCCGGATTTCGGAAATCCTCACCGAAGAACAGCGCCGGAAATTTGACGACTACATACGTGAGGTCGAGCACATCAGGAAGCGCTCTTCAGGCCGGCGAGGCGGAGCAGACCGTCCGCCCAAGCCCTGAACGTCCTATGAGAAGGCCGGTCTCGTGTCCCCAACCGGCTGATTCCGCACTGTGACAGCCGCCGATGTGTGGGCTTTATGTCTCTGTTTTCTAATACTTTATCATCTACCGGATTGCCGGACCGCAAATTGACCCTTATCCTCGAAAATTGGGCATTGAAATACAGTTGCAAAAAGATTACGCTATGAAAAGCAAGTTCCTACGGTGGAGATTAATGATTTTTATAAGGAGTTGGGAAATTGCCTCGAAACACTAAAACTAAGGGAAAAACGACTCGAGTTCGCCCTCGTTGGACAAAAGAAGAGGTTTCTCTTCTGAAACGGCTGTATCGCACCCATAGCAATGCGGAAATAGCCGGGATACTGGGGCGTAAAGTATCATCTGTGGTTTTCAAAGGACATCGCCTTGGCTTGTCCAAGGGGGCCCGGAGGTTGAGGGAAATGGGCCGGGAAAACATCCGACGCCGATGGGAACCGTTGAAAGCAAGATCCGCCAGAAAAGTTCGCGTCACCCAGGCCCGGTCGAAGAGGTAGCGCGGCCGGCGGACATTGAGGGTTGTTGATGGAGGAGAAGTCGACTGTTTGGGAGACTGTCAGGCTTCATAATAGCGAGACACTCGACCGGCTGCAGCAGCTTGTGCATGAAGGAAGCATGCGGCGCATCGTGGTGAAGCAGAGAGCCCGGACCGTAGCTGGGTTTCCTGCAATCGGAGTTCTCGTGGCACCCATAAGAGACTCTTCTATACTTGCCGCAATCGGAGCTCTCATTGTACTCATAAAAAGACTGTTCTGTAGAACGGTTTGGGCCGGATACCGCCGTCCAGCCCGCACATCGATGAACGTTAATCCGGGATGATCCGGCCCGGCTCGTGCTGTGCCGGATGCGTCCAGGGTTCGGGCACCCCTTTACCCCCCTCTGCTGGTCGCGGGAGAAAAGTCCTTTCTTCCCGCGACCGAACCCATGTGAATTCCCCCCGATTTGAACGGTTTTGACAGACCGTTTCACAATGCTAATCTTCTGGAAGAAGCCCTCTGACAAGCGGGGATGTCCGGAGAGGGTTATTGATCGGAGCTGTCAGTGATACGTGATATCACAGGCAAAAAGGTAGTAAGTAGCTGCAAGGATTAAAGTAATCGTTAAGCATAGGCAACCTGACGGGTCGGAACACCGCCGGCCACCTGTTCCTGCCTCCTCTCCCCGCTATTTCGGGGACGGCGAAACAAGGGGATGCATATAAGCATCTTAATCTTCGGCGACACACTGCAAATGGTTTTTGTTGGAAGGAGCACCGAATGGAGGAACGCGAATCTAAGTTTCAACGGATGATACGTGAGGATCGGTCGAGCAGAGACAGTAAGAGCTGGAGAGGGAAATTCATCGAGTATCTCGAGCTTGTCAAAAAGGATCCAGGGTTGGCGAAACTCGCCCACGCTCGCATGTACGACATCATTCTCTCGGCGGGGACTGAAGACATCCATGAATCCGGGGATCCTCACGTCAAAAGACTCTTCAAGGACGAGTCCGTAAAGGTCTACAGATTCTTTGCGGACGAGTTTTTTGGGATAGAGAAAGTAATAGCCAAAATCGCCCGGTATTTCCACTCCGCCTCATTGAAGGGGGAGGAAAGCCGACAGGTTCTGTATCTGATGGGCCCTGTCGGATCGGGCAAAAGCTCACTGGTGGAGAAACTGCACAAGGGGCTGGAAGAGAGCGAACCCTTCTATGCCATCGAAGACTGCCCCATGTTCGAGGAGCCCCTGCACCTGCTCCCTCGCCACCTGCGGCGCGAATTCGAAAAAATGCTTGGTGTAAAAATCGAAGGGGATCTGTGCCCCGTCTGTCGTTTCAGACTCAAGGAGCAGTACAACGAGCACTACGAGGAAGTTCCTGTTGTCACCAGGACATTTTCGAAGAGAAACCGGCTTGGAATCGGGGTAGTTCCCCCTGTTGACCCGAACAACCAGGACACTTCCGTCCTGATCGGCAGCGAGGACATTTCCAAACTCGATATGTATTCCGAAGGCGATCCCCGTGTGCTTGACCTCAACGGCGCCCTGAATGTCGGCAACAGGGGAATGGTCGAATTCATCGAGGTTTTCAAGAACGAAACCGAGTACCTGCATGCAATGATCACGGCAACCCAGGAAAAGGTTATTCCTGCGCCCGGCCGACACGGCATGGTGTACGTCGACACCGTGATAGTTGCGCACTCAAACGAGGCTGAGTGGCAGAAATTCAAATCCGATCACACCAACGAGGCCATACTGGACCGGATCGTGGTGATCAAAGTCCCCTACAACCTGCGTCTGTCAGAAGAAGTGAAGATCTACGAAAAGATTCTGAAGAATTCCGATTTCCAGGCCCATATTGCTCCCCACACGCTCGAAATCGCCTCGATGTTCGCGATCCTGACAAGGCTGGCCCCGACCCCCAAGTGCGACCTCATGACCAAGCTGAAGCTTTACAATGGAGAGGAGGTCGTGGAAAAGGGCAAGACCAAGAAGATCGACCTGACCGAGCTGCGCGAAGATGCCAAGAACGAGGGAATGAGCGGCATTTCCACCCGCTTCATCATGAAAGCGCTCGATAACGCACTGTCGGACAACATCAAGGGCAACTGCATCAATCCGATCAGCGTGCGCGAGGCGTTGATCACAAGGACCAAGGAAGAGGACCTGCCGGATGATGCGCGAAAGCAGTATCTCGATTTCCTGCAGGACGTGCTGCACAAGGAATATCTGGAAACCCTTGAAAGCGAAATAACCAAAGCTTTCGTGTATTCATATCAGGAACAAGCCGAGTCACTGTTCCAGAACTACCTCGATCATGCCGAAGCCTACGTAAACAAGACCAAGGTGAGGGATCCCAACACCAAGGAAGAACTGCAGCCGGACGAGGGATTCCTGAAGTCGATCGAGGAACAGATTGCGATCATCGGCTCTGCCGCGGATGGATTCCGGCAGGAGGTCATAGCCTATCTATGGGCCTCAAGCCGTCGCGGTGCGAAGGTCAGCTACCAGAGCTACGAACCGCTCAAGGAAGCGATTGAGAAGAAGTTGATGACCTCGGTCCGGGACCTCAGCCGCATCATCACCAAGGCGCGCACCCGGGACGAGAGCCAGACAGAAAAGTACAACGTAATGGTCCAGAACCTGCTCGCAAACGGTTACTGCGAAAACTGCGTCGATGTGGTGTTGAAGTACGCTGCCAATAACCTGTGGAAAGACTGAACGAGCCTGGGTGAGTATGTGGGATACGATATTTCGTCCATACCGGTCTTCCGACGCCGAGCACAGCGATCGCTCGGCCGGAGACCGGATGCGTCACCGTGAAAAGGTGCGCCAGTCGATACGCGAGAACATCGCGGATATCATCGCCGAGGAGTCCATAATCGGCAGGGATCGCGACCGCATCATCAAAGTTCCGATCCGGGGGATAAAGGAATACAGGTTCATCCATGGTGAAAATGCGGGAGGTGTAGGCCAGGGCGAAGGAGAGGTATCCCCGGGAGATGTAATCGAGGACAATCGCGGTACTGTCAGGGGTGACGGCAAAGCAGGCAACAGGCCCGGGATTGACTACTACGAAACCGATATCACGCTGGATGAGCTGATCAACATCATGTTCGAGGACCTGGAACTGCCCGATCTGGAGCAGAAGAGGTTGCGGGAAATCGAATCCGAGCGGCAGACGAAACGGAAGGGATATCGCCAGGTGGGGATCAGGGTAAGGCTCGACAAGCGTCGTACCGCGAAAGAACGGATCCGCAGACGCTTTGCCCGGGAGCGTTCAAGCGGTCCTGAATCGGTCGAACGGTTTCCTTTCCACGAAGACGATCTCGTCTACCGGCACGTGACCACCGATATCAAGAGGGAATCCAATGCAGTAGTGCTCTGCATGATGGATACCTCCGGTTCGATGGACACGATGAAGAAATATCTCGCCCGCAGCTTCTTTTTCCTCCTGTGCCAGTTTGTCAGCACCAAGTACCGCAACGTCGAGACCGTCTTCATCGCCCACCATACGCAGGCGAACGAAGTCACCGAAGAGGAGTTCTTCAGCAAAGGCGAGTCGGGTGGAACCCTGATCTCCTCCGCCTATGAGCATGCGCTCAACATCATATCGGCTCGCTACCACCCTTCGCTCTGGAACATCTACGCTTTTCACTGCTCCGACGGGGACAACTACGACGCCGACAACGATGCCGCCCTGCGCCGCGCCAAAGAACTGTGCGATGTCTGTAACCTGTTCGGTTACGGGGAGATCAAGCCGCACGGCCACTATGCCTACGAGAGCTCGATGATGACCGTTTTCAGGCGGCTCGTCGCGCCCAACTTTCTCACCATCCGTATCGAGCGCAAGGAAGACGTGTTCCCCAGCTTCAGGACTTTTCTGTCCAAAGACCGTAATCCAACGGGAGGAAGGGAAGAATGAGCGGGCTTTACAGCGTCAGTGACCTCGAATACTGGGACAAACGCATCCAGGAGAAGGTCAGGGAATTCGGACTCGACTGCTTTCCCCAGCAGTTTGAGGTCTGCGACCACAACCAGATGCTATCCAACATGGCCTACTCCGGAATACCGTCCCACTACCCGCACTGGTCGTACGGCAAGACGTATGAAAAACAGAAGACCCTCTACGATTATGGCGTCGCCGGTCTGCCCTACGAGATGGTCATAAACTCCAATCCGACCCTGGCCTACCTGATGCGCGACAATTCGCTGCTGCTCCAGATCCTCACGATTGCGCATGTCTACGGACACAACGACTTCTTCAAGAACAATTTTACGTTCAGGAGCACGAGGGCGGAATATACGATCGACACCTTCAAAGCGCACGGGGACAGGGTGCGGCAGTACATCGAGGATCCGAGCATAGGGCTGGAGAGCGTGGAGAAGCTTATCGACGCTGCGCACGCGGTATCACTGGAGTGCCGGCGCAATCTTGCGATCAGAAAACGCACTCCCGAGGAAGAAAAAGACGTCATCATAGAGTCGTCCGCTCCTCCCCCGGATCCCTTCCAGAGCATTCACCGCCGCAAACCCACTCCGCAGCTGAATCTGTCGAAAGTGCCGCTGGTTCCTGACGACGACCTGCTTCTTTTCATACGCGATCACAATCCGAATCTCTCCGGATGGGAAAAGGATATCCTGACGATCGTTCATGAGGAGGCCCAGTACTTCATACCCCAGATCGAAACCAAGATCATGAACGAAGGATGGGCCACATACTGGCACAAGAAAATCCTGGACAGCCTCGAGCTCCCCGAAGACCTGCACCTTGAGTTCATTGTCCGTCACAACCAGGTAGTCCGCCCCTTCAGCAACGGCATCAACCCCTATCACATCGGGCTGGTCATCTGGGAGGATATCCATAGACGCAACAACACACCCGGGTACGAGAAGCTCTTCGAAATCAGGGAAGCCGACCGTGATACTTCATTTTTGAGACGCCACCTCACGGAAGAACTGGTGCGGGAGCTCAACCTCTTCGAATACGAGACGAAGGGCGATCAGAAGATAGTCACGAACGTTGCGGACAAGGAAGGATGGCTTCAGGTCAAGGAAGCTCTGCTGAAAAACGTCGGGATGAACACCGTTCCCGTGATCAAGGTTGAAGACGGTGATTTCGGCCACAATCACACGCTTTACCTCATCCATTACCACGACGGCCGCGATCTTCAGCTCGAATACGCGGAAAAGACGCTGGCGTATCTGAGTGAGTTGTGGCACGGAGAGGTTGTTCTCGAGACTGCACTCGACGGGAAGCGGTACATGCTGATCTACAATGACGGCGGTTTTTCGACCAAGGCTCTCCGCTGAGTGCAACTACTATGCCGGACTGTCGGCGCTGCGACTCAACTGTGAATCCCGGAACCGGACCTTTATCCATGGTTCGAAAACCAGAAACAGCGCCGGTATCAGGAAGAGGGCGTCCCGGAATATCGTCTTGGCCGTGATCGGTTCGCCAAAGCCGAAACAGCCGCAATCAGCCTCTATGCCCCGCATGTACGTGACTGTAATCAAGCCGATGAAGAACAGCAGCAGTCCCGCCGTCGCAATGGACGAGTAGCGGATCTTCCAACCGCTCAGCAGCAGAACCCCGAGCGCTATTTCAAACCAGGGGAAATAGGTTGCAACAGGAAATACCAGATGTTCCGGAACTACCTGATACCCGCTGATTGCGACCGCGAACTGCAGCGGTTCCTGAGCTTTAACATAACCGCTGTAAATGAAGATGCCGGCAAGGACAAGCCGGCAGATCCAGTGAATGATCCGGATAGTCATGGCTATTTCACAATGGAATCGAGGAACTGCTTCATCACGAGATAGGTGACGAACCCTTCCACCTTCTGTTGTTTCCCGACATACGAAATAAACATGGTCGGGGTGGAGGTGACCTTCTTCTGCATCCCGAGTTCCACTCCCTTCGTTACCTCCACGTTGATCGAAGGATCAGCCAAGATCTCCTGCAGCTTGATGAAGTCTTCCCGGGGCAGAGCTTTGGCCACGGTTTTGTCGATGCTTCCGTCTTGCGACCAGTGAGCCTGATCCATGAAAAGCGAATCGAGCACGGGCAACAGTTTCTGGCGTCCGAGCCGTGCCGCCGCCGCCGAGTATCGGGCCGCCTCCCTGGAATACCTGTGCGAGCTCAGCGGAAATTCATGGTAAATCACGCAGACCTTGTCTTTGCTGGAGTATTCCTGCAGTACCTGCCGTATCGTTACGAGATACAGCTCCCTGCATGCCGGACACTCGAAATCCGAAAAAACCTCGATCTTGACCGGAGAATTCTTCGAACCTCCGAGGATCTGTCCGGAAGCGGGTTCAGCCGGTCGGCCCTGGATGGCCCACAGGAGTGAACATACCAAAAGCAACGTCAGTGGTTTGAGTCTGGCGACCATAGTATCCCTCAAGAATGCGCCATGGTTTGCACGCAACAATCGCGCATAGAATAACAATATCTCCTGTCGGGAACAATTTATTTCCGGTCTCTACGGGCCCTATGGCTGCACTCTGCGGAGACGGAACTGTATGAGGTGCTCGGGTTTGAATCTGCGCCTTGACCAGCGGTATCCGTTCTCGAATTCAACCCCGATCAGATAATTGCCTCTTTCAGGATTGCAGTATTTCACGCGAGCCTGGCATTGGTCGCCGGAAAAATGGAGGGACACGACAGTGTCGGACGGGATACGCTGCTCGACCTGCAGGCAGGCTCCTGACGGCGAAATGTCCTCGAGAATTCCCCACTCCGAGAGCGTGCGGCCCGATTCGGGCGTCCACTGGATCTTGACAAGGTCAGCGCAAAGCTCTCTTTCCTCCCGTCGTTCTGGTCTCATGGTTATGTTATCGGCAGGACTCGCCGATGATTTAGGCACAGATTCCACTGATTCCGCGGCATGCGCCTGGATCACCTGCCGACGTCGACGAACGCTTCTTCAAACAGCGCATCGAAATGATCCAGAAGCTCTTTCCTTACGTTTTTCCGCACCTCAAAGTCCGTGTCCGGCCTGACAAGCATCGGCCTGTGGGCCATCTCTTCGAACAGGATCAGCCGGGCTGCATCTTTCCCGCTCCCCTTCTTCGGGATCCGCACCCGTTCCTGCTTGTAATCGTAAATCAGCGCATCGCCCTGTTCTTCAACGAACGTCCATCCTTCCCTTACACTCAGCGCGGCAAGCAATGCAAGGGTAATGTTCGGATACCGGTGCGGCACTTTTCTGTGCAGGGTCCTGGCATTCTGAACCAGCTGGCCGAGATTGAGTTTGAGATCGGTCGAGTACGCCAGTCTCGTCATCTTCCGCCGGTCTTTGACTTCCAGTGCGCTGTCTCTGCTTTCGCATTTCTGCAGTATCTCCGCCCCGACCTCAACCGGAGAACCGAGATCCTGCAGAGTGTAGAAAAAGAACGAGTACTCGTCTTCCCCGATAATGTTGAATGGAGCGCGGCGTGTCAGCCGCCTGACGGCCTCCCGCATCGCGGGTTCAACCTCCGCCCCCTCTTCCATGAGTTTCCGGACAGTGGTGCGGAACAGCGATGCGACATGCCGCCGTGCTAGGTAGCGGAAAAAGACTACGATCGCCCCTGCCAGGAGCACGATCAGGGAGGCTGCCAACACGTAAGTCATTTGAGATCAGATCCAGCCACAATCGGAAATAATACCTTGGGCGAAGCGAAGCTGAAAGAGTTCAAAGTTGCCATCCACGGGGCTCCTTTTGATAAAATTATCTCCAGGGATTGGGAAAATGAGCGTCAAGAAAGACTACTACAGAGTTCTTGGACTTTCGCACGATGCCGATCACAAGGAAATTCGACGTGCATACCTGAACCTGGCGAAAAAGTACCATCCAGATGCCGGAGAGGGGTCTTCCGCAGAGAAATTCCGGGATGTCCAGGATGCTTACAACCTCCTGCGCGATTCACGAAAGCGAAGAGAATATGACCTTTCGCGTGGGATAGGGACCCGAACTGCTCATCCGTACGTCCGGACCGTCCGGTACTCCGGCAGGGCGTCGCACCTGGATCTCAGGCACGTCGGACGACCGGAACCTGTTGAGTTCCGGTCGTCGTACTCCGAAAACTCCGTATTTGAGGATGATCCCTGGGAACAGCTCCTCATGTTCTTTTTCAGAAACTTCTAGGGCACTCTTGACCTAAAACGAGTCCTTGAGCTCAGGCTTTTCAGCAGGCTGATCCTGTTCGGGCGTGCGACCGGCGATGAAGTCTCCCGTGATCATCTCCCGGTATCCCATTCCGGGACCGACCATCGGGTAGACGCAGGCTTCCTGGTCTATCATAACTTCAAGAAATGCCGGGCCGTCGTATTCGATGAACTCTTTCAGTGTCTTGGCAAGTTCGCTGTTCTCGCTCACGCGCCTGGCATAGCCGAAGCCGTCCGCCTCCGCAGTCTTGATGAAGTCCTTCTGACGCAGCGATTTGTCCGACCCCGAGAAGCGGTTGCCAAAATATAGCTTCTGCCACTGCCTGACCATTCCGTCGCCGCAGTTGTTCAGAACCAGCACCTTGATCGGGAGATTGTAAGTGGTCGCGGTCTCGAGTTCGCCCAGATTCATGCGCATGCTCCCGTCGCCGTCTACGTCGACGACCAGACGGTCCGGAAACGCAACCTGGGCGCCGATCGCGGCCGGAAGTCCGAACCCCATCGTACCCATCGAGCCTGAAGTCAGAAGCAGACGGGGCTGCCTGAAATCCAGATATTGGGCCGCCCACATCTGATGTTGCCCGACTCCAGTGCATACGATCGCCTCGCCCCGAGTCAGTTCGTTAAGGCACTCGAGCACATGTGGAGGCTGGATCTTGGCATTCTGCCGGTCGTAATTCCTGCCGTGCTCCTTCTTCAGCTTTTCCACATGTGCCAGCCACGGCGCAAAATCTTTCTTGAAATTCGTGCCCGCCCGCAGGAGATCGCTCAGCGCTTCTTTGGCCGCCCCGACGTGAGACCAGGTGACGGATTTCACCTTGCCGATTTCCGCCGCATCGATATCGATGTGAGCCAGGAATTTGGCCTTGGGTGCGAACTCCTGCACTTTCCCTGCTACACGATCGTCAAAGCGCGCCCCCATTGTGATGAGAAAATCGCAGTCCATGACTGCGTAATTGGCATAGGCCATGCCGTGCATCCCGAGCATGTGGAGTGAGAGAGGATCCGTCGTGTCGATGGCTCCGATTCCCATCAGGGTGGTCACTACCGGGATCTGGAATCTGTGCACGAAATCGCGCAGCTGGTCCGAAGCATTGCCGCATATTATGCCGCCGCCGGCACAGATGAGCGGACGTTCGCTTTTCTCGAGGAGATCGAAGAAGTCCTCGCAGTCCTGCTGCGATATCCTTGCTTCCGACAATGACTTCATGCGGTTTTCATACCCGCGGAAACGGAAGATCCCCTCGCCCTTGAATTCTCCTTCCCAGTTCTGGACATCCTTCGGGACATCGATCACTACGGGCCCCGGGCGGCCGCTGCGGGCGATCTCGAACGCCGTCCGCACCGTCGCTTCCAGTTCCTCCGGATTCTCGACCAGAAAGACGTGCTTTGCGCACGAACTCATCACGTTGAATACCGGCGCCTCCTGGAAGGCGTCAGTCCCGATAGCCGCGCGTGCCACCTGCCCGCAGATCAGCACGACCGGAACGGAATCGGCCATGCAGTCGCGAATCGGAGTAACGCTGTTGGTAGCTCCCGGTCCAGAAGTCACGATGAAAACCCCTACCTTCCCACTGGCCCGTGCATATCCTGCCGCCATGAATCCTGCGCCCTGTTCGTTGGCGGGTACAATCAGCTGGATCTGTTCGTCCCTGCGGGATTCACGTTCCGCGTTATAACGGAATATCGCGTCATACGTAGGCAGTATCGCTCCCCCGGTGTACCCGAAAACCGTGTCGACGCCCTCCTGTGCCAAAATCTGGATCATCATCTCTGCGCCTGTCATGCGCTTGCCTGCCAGCGGGTGGCGGTTGCCCTTCAGTTGTGCGTTCATCTTCCTATTCCTTTCCATTCTTCCGGTCCGTGAGAGAGCTCGTTTGGTCATAGGACACTCCCGATGAGAGATTTCTGTGCAGCGCTACCTTGCCGGTACGCACCATTTCGTCAATACCGTAGGGGCGGACGACGTCGAGAAACGCCTCGACTTTCCCGGAATCGCCGGTCACCTCGAATACGTAATTGTCAGGAGTCGCCGTCACCACGCGCGCCCGGAAGATTTCCGCTTCCGTCAGGAGAGTCGTCCTCTTGCCCTCGGGAGCTCGGACCCTTACCAGGATCAGTTCCCGTTCGACGCAGTTGGCATCGGTCAGATCTACGGCTTCTACAGTGTCTGGAAGCTTGTTCACCTGCTTCAATATCTGCTGCGCAAGGAGCGGCTCGCATCGTACCACCATCGTAATCCTCGAGAGGCCGGGAACAGAGCTGCCGGCCACGGTCAGGTTCTCTATGTTGTACCCTCGTGCACTGAAAAGCCCTGCGATTCTGGAGAGAACTCCGAAGCGGTTTTCGACCAGAATGGACAAAGTCCGGGTCCCCTGCTGATTGGATCTGTGAGCCTGTGAACTGGTGTCTGACATTGTCTTTTGTCTCCTGCGCTGATAACAAAAAAGGCCGTCAACCCGGTTCGGGTGACGGCCTTTGCTGTTCCTGGTTTTGGCGCCATCATCCGAACCGTGATACTCCGGTAAGGATGCCTACATTGACTACGATGATCACTCCTACGATGACGGGCAGAAAGGTATCTCGAAGGGAAGAATCTCTGTTTTGCACTCCTGGCGAGCACATGCCGAACCCGTCCTCCATCTTCTCTGTACAAGAGAGTATCGTAAAGCCTATCAAGCCATGTGAAATCCTGTCAATTCAAAAATCTGCGCCGCAGAGCATGATATACTTTCCAGTTGCCTGGCTTGCCAATGGATAGAACCGACGAAGACACCCCCCGAAAAATGAAACGCGCATGGCGCCGTCATGAGCGCCGCTGGAAAGACAACCTCTACGTCTATGCGGTCGTCTCGCGGAGGAGCCGGGGCATTTCGGTGGGAGTGAATCTCAATCCCGACAAGGGATGCAATTTCGACTGCGTTTACTGCCAGGTAGACCGGACAGTGCCGCCGACGGTCAGGAGAGTGGACCTGTCGAGACTTGCCCAAGAACTCGATGCCGTTATTGAAGCGGAACAAAACGGGTCGCTGTACCTGGATGAGCCTTACGACGTGCTGGCGGAACACGAACGCGGCATTCGGGACATTGCGTTTTCGGGCGACGGCGAGCCCACAACCTTCCCCCGCTTCAGGGATGCTGTCGAGCTTGCCGCAGAAGCGAGACGCAGGTTCGGGCTTAATGAGACAAAGCTGGTCCTTATCACCGATGCAGCGTACCTGGAAAAGCCCGCCGTACGGGAGGCGCTTCAGTTGATGGACGAAAACAACGGCGAGGTATGGGCGAAACTCGATGCGGGGACCGAAGAGTACTTCCGCATGGTCAACCGACCTAATGTCCCTTTCAAAAAGATTCTCGACAATATTCTCAATACCGCCCGCGTCAGGCCGATTGTGATTCAGTCGCTCTGGCTCCGGTTCCGCGGCCTGCCGCCCCCTGCTGACGAAGTGGAGGCGTACTGCTTCCGGCTTGCCGAAATTATCGCTGAAGGCGGCCGCCTGAAAACGATTCAACTCTACACCGTCGCCCGTGATCCGTCGGACCCTGCAGCATCATCCCTCTCCAGGCATGAGATGGACGATATCGCGTCAACGGTAAGGGCGAGTGTCAATGCTCCCGTAGAAGTCTATTACTGATCCCCGGCCTGCAGCTCTCAGGCGGCGAACAGGAGTGTCTTCGCGAATGGCCACTCAGTGTCGATCCATTGCACATCAAGCCTGAATCCGCTGAGAGAAGCCATTTCCGCCAGCTCGTCGGGAGCATACTTGTGGGAGCTTTCGGTCCAGATCGATTCTCCTTCCTGAAACCATATCTCCATTCCCGCTTTCGCAATTGACACCTTTTGCCGTGTCAGCGAACGCAGGTGCATCTCTACCCGCCTTTCGGCCCGGTTGAACCGTGCCTCGTGCCTGAACTGCGGCAGAACGAAATCTGCGCCAAGCTCCCGGTTGAGCCTTGCCAGCAGGTTCAGATTGAATGCGGCCGTCACTCCGGTCGGATCGTCATAGGCCTTCAGGAGCAGTTCCTCCGGCTTCACCAGATCTGTGCCGAGCACCAGGGCGTCTCCGGGATCCATGAAGCGGCGTACCTGCTGCAGAAACCGAATCGCCGATTCTCTGTTGAAGTTTCCTATCGTGCTCCCCAGAAAGAGCACCAGGAGATAGACTTTCGATGAGCGTCGCTGGCCCACCTCGCGGAGCCCGTCAAGGTATTCATGCTTCATCTCGATCACCGTCACCTGCTCCAGCCCTTCCAGTTCCCGACTGCAGCGTGACAGGGCGGACGATGAAATCTCGATTGGAAAATAGGTGATCGAACGCTGCCGCTGAGAAAGGGCCTCGAGCAGACAGCGGGCGTTCTTTCCGCTGCCGCTGCCGAGTTCCGCAACCACCACCGGCCGCGGAAGGCGCCGGACCAGTTCTCCACAATTAGCCCGCAGCAGCCGTTCACCGGCCCGCGCCAGACCGTACTCGGGAAGGACGCATATCGCTTCAAAGAGCGCCGATCCGAGTTCGTCGTAGAGATACATGCACGGGAGCTCTTTCTGTTCCTTCCTGCCGAGCCCCAGCCGAACGCTGTCAATCATGGCAGACACAGAATAGGTGTCATCACTCGTCATGAGGTCGATTCCCTTTTTTCCAGGGGGGAACGGTTGAAGAAGGAGGAGGGGGACGCCCCGGCCGTTCCAGCTGCCAAGTCGCGGCAGCCGGAACCGTCGGGGGAGAGTGATGCAGGATTCCAGGAAACGACTATTGCTTCATGGAATCCACAAAAGAGTGAAAGCTGGGTTTCCATCGGGCGACGGTACGTTCCGGCCCGGTGAATTTTATGAACCAGGGACCGCTCGCAGTCTCCGCAATAATACCCAGCATGCGGTAGCCCGGTTTCGGTTCACCGGCGCCCTGCATCGGACCCATTGAACTGAAATAGGTGCCGCTGACATCGACGATTGTCACATGGATGCCATTGACGTCTTTGTGTGACGTTGTGGCCTTGTCGGATACCGGTTTTCCATCCGGAGTCTGAAACTGGCCGACCCAGCGGTCCACGTTCGCCTGTGGAGTTCCACCCCCGCCGGCGAAGTAAAAGACCACAACTTCCGCGTCTTCACTGTCTTGCTCCACGCGCGGAAGTCTGTACTGCAACTTCCTGGACGAAGACGACGGGCTCTCCTCAACCCAGCCTGCGGGAACGTCGAATTTCAGCGCGTCATTCGTTTCACTCCCGGCAGGGCCGTGGGCGGACTCGGGTCCTGGTCCTGACGAGCAGCCCGCCGCAAGCACACATCCCAGCAGCAGGAGTCCGGAGAGAAGGCGTCGTCTTATCTGCTTCATGTTCCTCTCTAACCTACTACAATGTTAACAAGCTTCCTGGGGACTACAATCACCTTGCGGATCGACGCCCCTTCTATGTACCTCTGCACCTTACTGTCGGCCAGCGCAGCCTGCTTCACATCCTCCTGACCTGCATTCGCCGGCACAGTAATACGTCCCCGAACTTTGCCGTTAATCTGGACCGGGAGTTCCACCGTGCTCTCTTCGACGTACTTCGGATCAAAGACCGGCCATGATTCATACGTAAGCGATTCCGAATGCCCAAGAATCTGCCAGAGCTCTTCGCAGATATGCGGAGCCATCGGGGCGAGCATCAGCACGAAAGAGTTCATGCAGGACAGCGGACGGGAATCCTGGCCGGTGAAATAATTGACGAACTCCATCAGGCGGCTGATTGCAGTATTGAAGCTCAGAGTCTCCATGTCCTGCGTTACAGCTTTGATCGTCTTGTGCAGCACCCGGTTCTGTTCTTCGGTCGGATCCGCCCCTTTTACCACCTTTGGATTCAGCTGCAAGGCATCGGCCGATTCATCCACTATCATGCGCCAGGCGCGGTTGAGGAACCGGCTGATTCCTTCAACTCCCTGCATGCTCCAGGGCTTGGTGCTTTCGAGCGGACCCATGAACATCTCGTAGAGACGCGTTGTGTCGCTGCCGTAACGCTCGATCGGAACGTCCACCGGGATGACGTTGCCGCGCGACTTTGACATCTTCTCCGTCTCTCCTGCGAGCTCTTCATCGGTCTCGGCATGGAAGGCCTTTCCTTCTTCAAACCTTATCTGGCGGTACGGAACTATCCGGCCTTCAGAGGTACGGTAGGTGACTGACAGGATCATTCCCTGGTTCACCAGTTTCTGGAAAGGCTCCATCGTTGAGACATATCCGCGATCGAAAAGCACTTTGTGCCAGAAGCGCGAGTAAAGAAGATGCAGAACGGCGTGTTCGGCCCCTCCGACGTACAGATCCACGGGCATCCAGTAGCGTTCCTTTTCCGGGCTCCATGGCTCTTTTTCATTGCGCGGATCACAGAACCGAAGATAGTACCAGCAGGAGCCGGCCCACTGGGGCATGGTATTGGTTTCCCGCGCGAAATCCCTGCCGTCCCTGCGCACTCTTATCCATTCGGTCGCTTTTCCGAGCGGCCCGTCCGGGCGTCCTGTGGGTTTGAAGTCCTCCATCTCCGGCAAAAGAACCGGCAATTCATCCAGTCCCACCGCTCTTGTCAAACCGCTGGGTTTCCCATCCGGATCGAGTTCATGCAGAATCGGTATCGGTTCTCCCCAGTAGCGTTGCCTGCTGAAGAGCCAGTCGCGCAGCTTGTATTTGACCGCGCCACGCCCGATTCCGCTCTTGAGAAGCCAGCTGGTGATCCGCCCCTTGGCTTGCGTCGTGGGAATGCCGTCGAGTGAGACTTCTGCGTTCGACGACTGCATCCCAAGGCCGTCGCCGGCGAAAGCTTCCGGCAGCTCTGCAATCACCCGTGCGTATGTTTCGACATTCAGCCCCGGCTGCATTCTCTCGAGCCATTCCGCCGCAGGTGCTACTACCGCCCGGACCGGGATCCTGAACTTCCGGGCGAACTCGAGATCCCTCTGGTCGTGGCCCGGCACTGCCATGATCGCACCGGTACCGTAGCTGATCAGGACATAATCGGCGATCCAGACCGGGATGCGCTCTCCATTGACAGGATTCGTCGCGTACCCGCCGGTGAACATTCCGCTCTTCTCGCCGCGGCCCGCGATGCGGTCCTCTTCACTGGTTCTTGCAACGCGCTGCCGGTAATCGTCCACCTCTGCACGGTGTTCGTCCGTGGTGAGCCGGTCGACCTGCGGGTGTTCCGGAGCAAGTACCATGTATGTGGCGCCGAACAGGGTGTCCGGACGCGTCGTGTACACGCGAATGGCTTCAGGGCCGGGCTCTTCCGGAAACCCGGATTTCTTTCTGGAGGAAATCCAACTGTCGAAAGAGGCGCTTTCTCCAATAAAGAAATCCACCTCAGCTCCTTCACTGCGTCCAACCCAGTTCCTCTGCATCTCCTTGATCGGCTCCGGCCAGTCGAGTATGTCCAGGTCCTCGAGGAGTCGGTCTGCATAGACCGTTATCCTGAGCATCCACTGCCGCAGCGGGATTCTTTGAACAGGATGATTGCCGCGTTCAGAACGGCCGTCGATCACTTCTTCGTCCGCAAGCACTGTTCCGAGCGCCGGGCACCAGTTTACGGGCGACTCCGCCTGATATGCGAGCCGGAACGAGTCCTGGTAGAGCCGCAGAGCCGCTTCTCCCTGGCTGCGGATCGACTGCGGAATCGGCAGTTCCGAAATCGGTCGCCCCTTCCCCTTGCGCTTCCTGCCGGCAGGATCCACCCACTCGAATTCGCTGTCAAACCAGGTGTCGAACAGGAGCAGGAAAATCCACTGCGTCCACCGGACGTAGTCCGGATCGGTAGTAGCGAATTCTCTATCCCAGTCATAGCTGAAGCCGAGCTGTTTGATCTGGCGCCTGATATTGGCGATGTTCCGTTCAGTCGTGACCTGAGGATGCGTGCCGGTTTCGATCGCGTACTGCTCAGCCGGCAGCCCGAAAGCATCGTAGCCCATCGGGTGCAGGACGTTGTACCCTCTCATCCGCTGAAAGCGGCAGTACATGTCGGTTGCGCTGTACCCTTCAGGGTGGCCGACGTGCAGTCCTTCTCCCGAAGGATAGGGGAACATATCGAGTACATACAATTTGGGTTTGGAGCTTTTGTCTTCCGCACTGAAGGTCTTGTGGCGTTCCCAGTACTCCTGCCATTTAGCTTCAAGAGCACGGGGATCATATACAGGCATCTCAGAATCCTCCTCCGTAAACGAGAGAGAATATCGAGCTTTGCCCAATATTTAAAGTGCTATCTGGGTGAAAGCCCCGGAGTTCTAATCGAAGCGTCCGAGCGCGTAATAGGGGAATGTGGGGGCTGAAGAGCCCGACTCCGGCTCGATCGTGAGAATTGCTGATGAGGCATTCCCGGCTTGTTCCGGGATGGCGAACCTGACCATCGTGGTCCCGGCAGGATTTATCTGCAGAATTCCTGCAGGTATCGTCTGTCCGGTCGGCAGAAACCAGAATTGGTATGTCTTTCCTTCCGGCGGCTCGGGAAATGCTCCAACAACCAGACACTCGTTGAGTTCCCGATCCCACACGAGCGCTCCCATCGGTTCGGGTGCGGCAGGCTGTCCCTTGAGATGCGCCAGGCGGCTTCCGGGCTTACTCAGCGACTTGAGCAGCTGCTCCAACTCCTCGATTCTTGACTTGCGGCTGTCCAGTAAACTCTGGAGATCTGCCATATCCGAGCGGGAAGTCGCCAGCTCATTCGACAGCCGGACAGTTCTGTCCTGCTCAATCTTCCATGAATAGCCGGCAACGGCTGCGGCCACTACCAGAGCCGCCACCAAAACCCACGCAAAAATGGAGTGTCTTTCCTTTTCAGGTTGTCTGAACAGAGAGGATGGCACGGAGGCATTAGTCTCCTTTGCCGGTGGATTCGGTTGCCTGGAGGGCGCAGGATTCTGCGTTTCGCGCTCGATACGGGCCGAGAGAAGGTCGTGGATGTAATCGGGTGGCGCTATTTCGTCGACCGCGAACCCAATAGTGACAGCGGCGCGTCTGAATCTCCTTACCTCGGCCTCACATGTAGAGCAGCCTTCCTTCATGTGGATCTCGAGGCTGCAGGCTTCGTGCTGGGTAAGGGCTCCGAGCGCGTACAGCGATGCCGTCTCCCTCAGCTCTTCAGTAGCGCGTTCGTGCCTCACTCTTTCCCTCCGTCAGCCATGTTCTCTTTCTGCAGCGACTCACTCAATGCTGTCAGTCCGAGCCTGGCATGCGTCTTCACCGCTCCGAGCGGTCTTCCGGTCAGTGCAGCTATCTCATCGGAGCTCATACCGGAGAAATACGCAAGCTCAAGGATTTCTCTCTGGAGCGGAACCAGCGATTCCATACATGACTGCGCAAGAGTCTGCCGGTCAGGTGCGACACGCTTTTCGACCTCTCCCTTCGACGGATCATTCTTTACCTGTCGATTCCGTTCGATCCGGGCCGCCGCCATGTCGTGGCCCATCGCCATCAGCCAATCCAGAACCGGGACTCCGCCATCGTATGAGGCCGCATGCTTCCAGATGCCCGTATAAAGGTTCAGGAGCACTTCTTCTGCCGTACTCCTGTCGCCCAGAATCCTCACCGCAAGTCCGAAGAGGAGCGGACTCGTCCTGTCGTACAGCGTCATCAGCGCTGATCGATCGCCTTCCCCGATCCGATTCAGCAGCGCGAGGGCGGTTTCATCATTGAGCGGAGCCTGGCCGTCTTTATCCAAGTTTGTTCCCCAGGAAAGATGATTTTCAAGACGAAAACAATATTACACCAGGTGCGATGAAATCTCCCCATCGAAGAAGAGATTTAACATGACTACGGTGTCTTCCGGTTCCGGATGGCGGCATCAATGAAAGCCGCCAGACGCGTCAGAGCCCGTGTTGCGGGCGCGTCAGGGTTCGTCTCCCCAAGGAGCCGGCGTCGCATGACAGAATGTTTCACCGCGGTATCAACCGGAATGGAGCCTGCAAGCCGTATCCGCACGGGATCGGTTTCCTGACTCTCGAAGTGAGATGAGATGACTTCCTGCAGGTGAGCCGCAATCCGTTCACCTGCGTCTGCAGAAGCCGGTGATGGCCCGGATTGATTCACGACGAGAAGGAAGTCTCTTGTTCCATGGGTATGGTAAAGGACTTTGATGGTGGCGTAGGTGTCCATCAGGCAGGTTGGTTCCGGAGTGACCACGAGCATGATTTCATCCGCCAGGCCTGCAAAGAACATGACCACGTCTCCTATCCCGGCTCCGGCATCGAACAAGATCGCATCATAACGCTCTTCGAGTGCAGCAATGGCTGATTCCACACCGGCTGTGAGACGTTCGGTCAGGACCGTCCCCTCCGGCAGACCTGAAGCCGCCGGAACGAAATCGAACCCCCTGGTGGACTGCAGGACCTGTTCGATCGACTGCTCCCCACGAAATGACTCCTGTATTGTGGAAACGGGCGTGATACCGAGTATGACATCGAGGCTTGCGAGACCCAGATCTGCGTCAATGACCAGTATTCTGCGGCCGAAGGTCGACAGTGTTGCCGCGAGATTGGCCGTGATGATCGATTTGCCGACGCCCCCTTTTCCGCTCAGTAATGCGTATCGGCGGGCCCTTTTCCGCTCGCTACCCATTCAACCGTTCCTCGAAACTGATGTTCATCAATGCAGACTTTTCATGGCTCGAGACGAAAATCGGCTCTGTATGCCTGTAACACATACGCCCCCTGCCGGACCGTTTGGCCATGTACATTTCCTGGTCGGCCAGGGAAAGCATTACCGACGACGTGATCGACGTTGCGTTCGGGTCCGTCCATACCAGTCCTACGCTCGTCGTGAGTTTCAGGACGATGTCATCGATGGTTGCGGTAAATGGGTTGAGCGAAGCGTGTATCCTGGTTGCAGCCTTCAGAGCATCTTCCGGGGTACAGTCGGGCAATATGATTGCGAACTCCTCACCGCCGATGCGAGCGGCCGTATCCATGCTTCTCATGCTTTTCTTCATCTGAGCTGCCACGGATTGGATCACCTTGTCCCCGACGCTATGGCCGTACGTGTCATTTACGTTCTTGAAATGATCGATATCAATCACCATCAATCCACAGGTCCCGGCGGTGCGCATGCTGCGCTCGATTTCTCTGTTCAGGACTGCATGGAAGAAGGTGGCGTTGACCAGGCCTGTGAGTCCGTCATGCACCGACAGATCGCAGAGAGAATTGATGATGTACTGGAGCTGCTCGGACGGGTCTTTGCTGACGCTTGCGGGATCCCGCCGTCCCGCATTCTCCAGTATCCGACACGCAGCTGTCAGATCGAGATTTTTCCAGTCCCTCGGATGGTCTTCACTCATTGCCTATGTTTCCAACTCCTTCACCACCTATTCGGCATCCTTGCGACAGTTCGGCAGAGAAAATCTGAAAAAACTGTCGGTCCGAACCAAAAACGGCAAGGATATAGAAGATGTGATCACAAAGGGAGAGGAAAGCTCGAATATACTGAACTTATCGCGGCCCAAAAACTGCTATGATTGATCCATATACCGTGGCGGTCTGGATGATGACGAGCTTTCTTCCTTGGATGGAGACAAGATGATGAAAAGTGCCACCTTCCTTTCCATGCTTACGCTGGTTTTTGCGGTTTCGGTGTGCGCCGCGGCAGGCCAGAGCCTGCAGCCGGGTGACCCGGATCAGGCGGGCTTCGAATTGTCATGGCGGATGGATACGACCCGGGATGGCTTCGTCTCGCGGGATGAATGGGAAAGGTTCTTCACCGATCACGACAAGGACAATGACGGACAGCTCTCACTGGAAGAGCTTCGTTTGTCTCTGAGAGTTGACGAGGAAGAAGTGGACGATGCCGATCATGGAAGGCTGGCCGCGTTCGAACGCCTCGACGCCAATACCAGCGATCTGATTGAGCCCGAGGAATGGCCGGGGAAAGCCGTGGATTTCCAGTACATCGATTCAAACCGCGATGGAGTGCTCAGCCGCGAGGAATTCCTTTCAAGAAAAGCGAGATGGTGGAACGAAAGATTCGAAAATCTCGATTTGAATGGAGACGGGATCATAACTCGCTCCGAATGGCTTGACTCGACGTCCGTTTTTGACAGGCTCGACCGCAACAGGAACGGCGTTCTTGACCGCCGTGAATTCTACAATCCCCGCTGACCATCCCGGCCGTTACGCCGCATGGGCGGGGTACCGCAATACAAGGCCATCGCGACCCGAATCGGTGATGTCGCGCCAAAACCGGGGCTGCGGAGGGATGTTCAACTTTTCCTGTGCTGAATCGCCCATTACCGTGTAGAATTGGGCGATTCTGGTTTTCCGGTTCTTGAGTTCCTCTTCTCGCGCACCAGACTCTTCCAACATCCCGAACAACTGTCAATCGCCTGGAGGGATTGTCGAATGAGCCTTGTCCGAAACTGTTTCCTCGCAATTGCGGTGCTCTTCTTCCTGTCCCCTGGACATACTTCCGTTCAACCGAGAAGCCCCGAGCAGTTCTTCGGACATCGTGCTGGTGCGGAAAAGAAGCTGATCCAGTGGGACAGGCTGATCGCCTACCTGCAGGAACTCTCGGCAACGACGGACCGGCTCAAGTTTCATCACCTGGGAGAGAGCACCATGGGGAATCCCCTGGTGATGGCGGTGATCTCTTCCCCCGGCAATCTGAGGGAACTCGATCACTACAGGGAGATAAACCGAAGGCTCTTTGATCCGCGTACCATTTCCGACGAGGTCCAGGCGCGAAAGCTGATCAACGAAGGAAAGGTGTTCGTCCTCGTTACCTGCAGCATTCACTCTAACGAGATCGGTGCGAGCCAGATGTCGGTCGAGCTGGCGCATAGACTGGTGACGGAAAAGACGCCGCAGATCGACGCTATTCTGGATGGTGTGGTATTCCTGCTGGTTCCCAGCCTTAATCCCGACGGCCACATCATGATCACAGACTGGTACAACCGGACCGTCGATACTCCGCATGAAGACGCGCCCTTGCCATGGCTGTTCCATCCCTATACCGGCCATGACAACAACCGTGATTCGTTCATGTTCACCCAGAAAGAGACGCGGCTCATCGGCAAAGTCCTTTATCAGGACTGGTTCCCTGCAGTCTGGCTCGACCTGCACCAGATGGGCTCCGCAGGACCACGCATCTTCGTGATGCCCGCCATGGACCCCATCAATCCGAACGTGGATCCGCTCATCTACCGCAATGCCGGGCTGCTTGGTTTCTCGCAGGCGGCGGCGCTCGAGCGCGAAGGGAAGAATGGAATCATCTATGGCGACGTCTACACCTACTGGTGGGAAGGCGCCATGGCGTGGGCTGGACTGTGGCACAACATGATAGGGCTTCTGACCGAAGTCGCCTCAGCCCGGTTGGCGGGAACAATCGAGCAGGAGTTGGCGGATCCGCAATCCCCTCGGGTGAATACAACACTCCCGCAGAACGGCAAGCTGCTTCCGCCTCCCGCCGATCTGAACCCGCGGGTGCAGTATCCGCAGCCGTGGCGCGGAGGAAAGTGGTCGTTGCGCGATATTGTCGATTACGAGCTGATTGCGACCATGGGATTGCTTGAAAGCAGCGCCGGGCTCCGTTCGCAGTTACTGGAATCGCTGTACATTGTCGGCAAGCGCCAGATCGAGCTTGGAAAGAAAGGTGATCCGTACGCAGTCATCGTTCCCGCCGAGCAGGCCGACCGGCCCACAGCCGTCAAGATGCTGCAGACGCTGGAATACGCGGGGATCGAGGTGCACCAGGCGCAGGAGCCGTTTGCAGCCGATGATGTCGTGTATCCCTCCGGCACATACGTGCTGCTGATGAGCCAGCCTTTCCGGGCCTACCTCAAAGACATGCTTGAGCCGCAGACCTATCCGGCGGCTGCCCTTGCGAATTCGTCCTATTCGCCATACGACATTACCGGCTGGTCGCTCGGGATGCAGATGGGCGTCGAGACCGTCTTTGTCCGCAACCCGTTTGAGGCCAGACTCAAGAGGTTGAACCGGGTCAAACTTCCTTCCGGGAGACTTTCTGGTCAAGGCCGTGACTATGTTATCAGTCACGAGCCGAACAACAGCACCAGGGCGGTGAACCGCCTGCTCAAACTGGGCTACTACGTAACCTGGGTTGCGCATCCACTGTCGCTCGGCAGGCGGCAATACGGGCCCGGGGCGATCGTGGTACGCGGCGGAAACGATCTTCGTCCTGTGATGAGACAAATTACCGAAGAGCTTGGGATTGATGCCGTAGCTGAGGATCTTCCTGAACTTGAGGGGCTGCGCATTCAGTCGCCCCGTATTGCGCTCTACCAGCCGTGGGGCGGCAATATGGATGAAGGCTGGACACGCTGGCTGCTGGAACAGAATGAATTTCCCTTCGTCACCGCTCATCCGGAAGACATCAGGGCCGGGGCGCTGGACAACAAATTTGATGTGATCATTTTTCCGGATATGAGTTCGTCTGAGATAATCTACGGTCTGACTCAGAAGAACATGCCGGAGGAATTCCGCGGAGGGATCGAAGAGCCCGGCGTCAGGGCGCTCCACCACTTCATCAACCAGGGGGGGACTCTTATCACGCTTGGCCGGAGTTCGCTTCTCGCTGTCGAGAAGTTCGGTGCTCCGTACAGAGATGCGTTGCGAGGTCTGAACCGGGAAACATTTCTCTGCCCCGGCTCCATTCTGCGCATTTCAGTCGACAACACTCATCCTATCGGCTATGGCATGCCGGAACAGGCAAGCGGCTACTTCATCAACTCCATGGCGCTTGAACCCACCGCTCCCGAGTCGGCAGCCGGGGATTCCGTTCTCGTCCGCTATCCTTCGGCAGACATTCTCAGGAGCGGCTGGCTCCATGGTGAATCATATCTGCACGGCAAAATCGGCGCGGTCGAAGTGAAGCTCGGGAAAGGAAGAATGATCCTGATGCCGTTGAGGGTTCAGCACCGCGCGCAGTCGCACGGGACATTCAAACTGCTGTTCAATTCGATTCTCACGTCCGCCGCAGAACCGACGGCCGCACTTCTTACCACGGCCGCGAAGGGGCTTGAGAAGCCGTAGCGAAGCGTCCGCAACAATTCTTTGAAGGGAATTGAAGATTTGTATGTTGCATCTTGTGTGCCTGTTCTTGCATATTCAACATCATGGCTAAAATCAGGTTTCTAGGAGCGGCCGGTACGGTCAGCGGCTCAAAATTTCTGATCGATACCGGAGAAACTCGTTTCCTGGTCGACTATGGCATGTTCCAGGGCCCCAAACACCTCCGCCTTATGAACTGGGAACCCCCGCAGGTGAAGCCTTCATCTGTTGATCACGTGCTGCTCACTCATGCGCACATAGACCATGCGGGGATGCTTCCGGTACTGGTGCGTGAGGGTTTCCGCGGAAAAATCTGGACGACCGCCGTGACTGCGGAACTCTGTGAAATCAGTTTGATGGATGCCGCGCACCTCCAGGAAGAAGATGCACGTTTTGCCAACAAAATGAAATTCAGCAAGCACACGCCTGCACTCCCGCTTTTTACAAGCGAAGATGCTGAGCACGTGATGCCGCTTTTCCGCACAATCGATTACGACGAGCAGACGGAACTGCCTGACGGGACACAGATCAGGTTCCGCGACGCGGGGCACATACTCGGTTCCGCAACCGTCGAGGTCAACATGCTCAACGGAAGGCCCATGCGACTGGTGTTTTCCGGCGATCTGGGGCGATACGACGCCCTTGTCCTGAGGGATCCGGCGCCTGTCATCCAGGCAGACTACCTTGTCCTGGAGTCGACGTACGGGAACCGTGTGCATATGGAGGACGACCCTGTAAAGGAACTGACCGCGATCATCAAGGAGACCGCCAAACGCGGCGGGATGGTTGTAATCCCGTCCTTTGCGGTGGGCCGTACTCAGACGCTTCTGTACCTGTTGCGGGACATGAAAGTCCGCGGTCTTATCCCCGACCTCCCGGTCTTCGTCGACAGCCCTATGGCCCGGAGAGTAACCGACGTATTCTGCCGCCATATCGACGAGTTTGACGAGGAGGCGAAGAAGGTCTTCCGGGAAACGGGAGAGTGTCCCGTCCATTGTCCCGGCCTGCAGTTCGTGCACACGCGTGAAGATTCACAGAAGATCAACGACATCCGCTTTCCGGCCGTGATAGTCTCGGCCAGCGGGATGGCCACCGGCGGACGCATCCTGCACCATCTGAAATACCGGCTGCCGGATTCGCGCAATACCATCCTGTTTGTAGGCTACCAATCCGTCGGGACGCGCGGCCAGTTGCTGAGAGACGGTGCAAGAGCAATCAAGATCCATGGTGAAATGGTGCCGGTGCGTGCCCAGATCCGCACCGTTGACGCATTCTCCGGCCACGCGGATTCCATCGAGATTATGCGCTGGCTGAGCAAGTTCAGAGAGGCGCCGCGGCTCACATTCATCGTCCATGGAGAGGAGGAGTCGAGCAGGGCTCTCGCGCGCGAGATCGAGGGCACTCTCGGCTGGAAGACGCATGTGCCGAGGCTGCTTGAAAGCGTGCATTTGGCATAAGCATGTGAAGGGAGAACCGCAATGAGACCCGTTCGATTTGTCCATACCTCGGACGTTCATTTGGACACCAGTTTTTCCGGTTCGGGTTTTCCTTCCCGTCTTGGAGATCGCAAGAGGGAAGCCATACGCGGTACCTTCCGCCGTATAGTGGAGGATGTGCAGAACGAAGGCGTTGATTTCGTGCTGATAGCAGGAGATCTTTTCGAAATCGACCGCATCACTCCCGACACCTTCGAATTTCTCAGACTTCAGCTGGAGAGACTGAATCCTGCCCCGGTCTTCATTTCTCCCGGCAACCACGACCCATGTATTCAGGGATCGCCTTACAGGGAAGAATCATGGCCCTCGAACGTCCACATCTTCACTGAAGAGGAATTCCGTTCGGTTGAACTTCCGGATCTTGGCGTTCGGGTCACGGGCTTCGGCTTCAGCAGAAGCAGGCTCGACGAGCATCACTTCGAACGCCTACCCGTGCTCCCCGACGATTTCTTCAACATCGTCCTGTCCCACGGATCCGATCTCAGCCGTGTTCCCACCGGAAAGTCGCCACACGGACCGTTCGCGGTCGAGGAGATCGTTCGCAAGAACGTGCGGTACTGCGCCCTCGGTCATTATCATCAGCAGCGTCAGATCCCGAATCCGATTGATGAGACGCAGGTCTGGTATTCGGGCATACCTGAGGGGAGGGGATGGGACGAAGAGGGGAGCCGCGGCTATCTCGTCGGTGAGATAACAGATGGAGCCGTAAGAATCGACAGCAGGTCCTGCAGCCAGTACAACCTGAACACCATCGAAATCGAATGCGACGCGTTCTCAACACGCGAGCAGATCCTGGACGCGATTCTTCAGCGGCGCGGCGTATCGTTTGATGCCAACACGATTCTCCGGGTCCGACTTGCCGGGACTTTGGATCCCAGACTCGACCTTTCATTCTCCGAACTTGAAGAAAGGCTTGCAGGGGAGGCGCTTTACCTGCAGTGGGAAGATAGGACTCAGCCGGCGCATGATTTCGAATCTCTCGCACGGGAAAAGACGATGCGCGGGCGGTTTGTCCGCATCATGAACGAGCGGATCGCCTCGGCCTCGGAATCCGAAAGAACGGTTCTCGAACGAGCGCGGTTGTATGGCGTCCAGGCACTTAGTGGACGGGGAGTGAGGCTGCTATGATCCTGACACGCTGTCATATCCTTGGATTTGGAAAACTGCGCGACACGATGCTCGAATTCCAGAGCGGGCTCAATCTTGTTTTCGCCGCCAATGAAGGCGGTAAATCGACCCTCCAGCGATTCCTCACCGGAATGCTGTACGGCCAGTTACGGGCCGACCTTAGGGTCCAGCGGCGCCTGGATCCGTGGGTCGAGCACTACAGGCCATGGCATTGCCAGGAATACGGGGGGATCGTATGGTGCAGACTCCAGGACGGCCGTGAAATTGAAATACACCGGGGGTTCGGAAGAGAGGAAACCAGGATCGAGCTTCGCACGTCGGCTGGCGAGGAGATCACCAGACAGTACGAACAGCAGCGCAACGGAGAGGTGCTCTTTGCCCGGACCCATCTCGGAATGCCGAAGGAGCTCTTCGAATCCGTGGGAATCATACGTGAGAACAGGGCCGCGGAGATCAGCGGGCACGAGAGCATACGCGACAGGATAGCGAATCTCGCGCAGTCCGGCGATGAGGAACTCTCGATTCGCCGGAGCCTGTTGGAGATTCAGGACAAGCTCGATTCTATCGGTTCAGAACGGGCCCCGACGAAGCCTTACCGCCAGGCGATGGATCTTGTCCAGACACTGCAGAACGAGCGAACGGCGCTGGAAGAGCGCCGACGGCAATTTCAGGGTTGGATAGAGGAGCGGAGTCGCGCGGCGAACGAAATGTCCCGGTTGGAGCGGGAACTCGCCGCAATCCAGAGAGCGCTTCTGTCCGCTCGCAGACGCGAAGTGACCGCGAAAATCCGGATGCTTGAGGAACTCCAGGAAAATCTTTTCGACCTCAGGAGCGGAATCGGCGTTCTGGGCGCGCGCGAGGATTTTCCTGCGGAAGATCTCAATGAACTCAATGAGCTGATGGGCGCCCGCGACAGTCTGGGAAAACATCTGGACGAGATCCGGGCCGAAAAGGAAGAAGCGCTGGAGCGTCTCTCAAGGGCCGAACGGCAGAGGGAAGAACTTGCCGCATACGCGGAATTCGCCAAGGGCAATGAGACAGAGAAGATCACGGAATGGTTTGTGACCTATCTCAGCATTACGCTGCAGAGAGATGGTCAGCAGAAAACCCAGACCAGACTCGAAGGCGAAGTCACTGCACTGGAGAACCGCTTGAGCGAACTGAGCGCGGCCTTCAGGAATCCCGAAAGCGACTGGCAGCGCATTGCGCGCGAGGCCGCCGAAGAAGAACAGATCGCTTCCCAGAAGTGCACTGTGCTGGCGGAAAAGGCAGCGGTTGAAAAATCGGCTCTTGCCGAAGCGGAGCGCACCTCCTCGAGCAGAAAACTTCTTGCCGGACTGTCGCTGTTTCTGGGAATCGCGCCTTCCGTTGTCCGGTACGGATTCGGATTGGACGTTTTGCCGCAGGGTGCGGTGATCGGACTCGGGGCCTTGCTGGTGCTGGTTGCCATCATTCTCTTTGCCGGCGCCGCCCTGGCGCGGAAAACCGCTGCGAAAACGAGAGAGATGATTCGCAGCCTCGAAAAGGAGCTGAATTCCACGAGAGAGGAGGGCGGAAGGAAACGGCGCGAACTGGGCGAAGTTATGAAGAACTCGGGCTTCGTCAGGATCGATGATTTCCTTGCAGCTGCAAGACAGGCGGAGCAGGACCGGCAGAAACTCGGCGACCTGAGATCGCGCCTGGACGAAGTGCAACAGCAGAGAGAACGCCTGAATGCTCAGCTGGAGGAACTTTACCTTTTGCTCAAGGATGGCCTGGCTAAGGCCGGGCTTTCCTGTTCTCCCGGCAACCTCAAATTCCAGATCGATGTCCTGAGGGCGAATCTCAGGCGCTACCGCGAGCTCGATTCCCAATACGATGCCTGTGTTCAGAAGGCCGCTTCCCTGGAGGCAAGGGAGCAGGAGCTTGCAGACGAGCATGAAGCGAAATGTTCCCGCATTCAGTCGCTGCTTGATCACGCCGGTGTCGCCACCCCGGAGCAGTTTCGCGAGGAATGCGCCAGGAGGCAGAAGCTGCTCGACATGCTCGAAAAGGAAGCGTCGTACACGCGCGAATTTCGCCGGCTATCTGAAAATATGAGCCTGGAGCAGTGGAAAGAGCGACTCGATGAGCTGATGGCACAGTCATGTCCCGAAGGTGCACCGGAGGACTCACAGGATCCTGCGCCGCTTCTGCCTTACCTTCCCGATATCGCCGAAGCCGAAGAAAAAGAGGAAGAGATAAGATCGCAGCTGGTCCGGGCACGGGAAGAGCATGCCCGAGCTGTTGAGAGAGTGAAGCACGCGTTCGAGAATTCCCGGCTCTCTTCGGAAATCGAAGAAGACCTCGCTTTGGCGGAAGAGGATTTCGACCGGCTGCAAAAGAACAGGACTGCGCTGGAGCTTGCTCTCGAAACGCTGCAGAAGCTGTCGCGCCAGCAACAGGAGGTGCTCGCGCCGCAGCTAAATGCCTCTGTCGAACAGCGGTTCCTGCTGCTGTGCAACAAGCGATATGAAGAAGTAAAAATCGATCCGGATTTCCAGGTCTGGGTGCGGGAGACGAATTCAGGGGAACTCCGGTTAGCCGAGCATTTGAGCCGAGGCACCCAGGATCAGCTCTATTTCTCGCTGCGCTTCGGTGTTCTTGATCTGATTTCCAACGAGGAGGAACCGTGCCCCTGCCTGCTGGATGAGCCCTTCGCAGCTTACGACAGCGACCGGTTGAAGCAGGCGATCGGCGTCCTTACAGGAGAGGCTTCACGGCGCCAGCTCATGCTGTTCACCTGCCGCGACGATCTGCTTGAACTTGCCCTCGAAGAGAAGAACGTCAATATCATTGAGCTGAGGTGAGCCTAATTCGGCTTCCGGTTATTTGCGCGATTCTTTCGGCGAGGCGCGCAATGCGCGGTCATAAGCCCAGGACCGTATATGGTCCACCTGCTCGCGCATCGTTTTTGAAAGCGGAATGACGTTCTGGGCCGCTTCATGAAGGTCGTCAAACGTAAGCTCCCGGTTCTGCAGCCGCACCTGTGTCAGGGCGGAGACGACGCATTGTTCTATTTCGGCTCCCGTCCATCCCTGGGTGATTATCTTCAACCTGTGCAGCTGAAGCGGCACTGGATCGATCCCGCGTTTCTCGAGATGGATCCTGAAAACTTCAGACCTTTCCTCTTCTGTGGGGAGATCGATGAAGAAGACCTCGTCGAACCTTCCCTTCCGGATCATCTCGGCAGGAAGCAAGTCGATCCGGTTGGCTGTCGCTGCGACAAACAGGCCGCGCGCTTTCTCCTGCATCCACGTGAGGAAGAATGCGAAGATGCGGCTGAGAGACGCATCGTCAGTCGCCCTGCCCGTAATCCCCATCTCAATTTCGTCAAACCAGACGACTGCCGGCGCGACTGCCTCGACCGTACGGCACGCCTCGACAAATGCGGCGTCGGGATTGCCATGTCGCCCGGAAAAGACCTCGCTCATTTCGATCCGGTAAAGCGGCAGTCCGAAGCAGGATGCGATGGCTTTGACTGAAAGGCTCTTGCCGCAGCCTGAAACTCCCATGACCAGCAGCCCTTTGGGCACGATTTCGGCGCTCATGCTGTCGCGCTCGATGAAGAGTTTGCGGCGCTCCGTCAGCCATGCCTTCAGGTACTCGAGCCCGCCGACATCCTCTATCCGGGTCGAATCCGAAACGTACTGTACCAGTCCGGTCCTGTTTACAACGAGCTTCTTTTCGTCCACCAGGCTCTGCAGCGAGTTTATGTCCAGGGCGCCGGCGACCGACAGCGCCCGCCGAAGTGCGTGACGCGACTCATCAATAGTCAGTCCCTGCAGTGCCCGCGAAAGTGCAAACAGAACCGGCTCGGAAGTGTCAACCCGAAATCCCTGCCGCGCAATTGTCTCCGCTTCGCTGCGAAGGAAGTGGAGCAATTCTTCCGCATCCGGCGTGTGCAGCTCAACCAGGGCAATCTGACGGCCCAGTTCTTCAGGTATCGTTCGGCCTGGGGATGTGATGACAATGAACTTGCCTGAGTCCAGACAGAGCCCGTACAGATCGCGCAAACGCCTGCGTATGAGAGGATCGTCCATGAAATGATGGAAATCCTTCAGCTGGAATATCCCCTTTTGCCGGTGTGACGCGATAAAGTCGAGCACTGCATCGGGCCCGAGTTTCTCTCTATTCGTGCTCTCCGGGTGCGAAAGGCCGGTTGTGAGCGACCAGCTCCACACCGTGGTGGACCCGGCAAAAAGTTTGCGCCCAATCTCCTGCAGGAGCGTGTGTGCACGCGCCTCTTCGGCCGTGCGGATAAAGATGATGGGGCGGCCTGCCTGGAAGACTTCCTTCAATGCTGTGTATGCCCGGCTTTCAGCTCCGGCTTTGCTCTGATTCGTCATGGTAACAAAGATTTACCATGGATCGGAACTGATTCACACCCGATAATCTCTTGCTGTAGGCCGTTTGAAAGGTTAGCCTTCTGCTATGAAAGAAAGGATACGGCTTCTTGCATCGCTTGCGCTCTCCCTGATTGTGTTGCAGTGGCTCTGGCCGCAGCATGGCATCGAGGCGAGATATATAAAGAGTGAATTCCGCATTCCTATGCGCGATGGCAAGAAGCTGTTCACCGCCGTCTACCGCCCGCGCGATACGGGACAGCGCTATCCGATCATGCTGAACCGTACTCCCTACGGCATACCTCCTTACGGAGAAAAAAATTATCCCTACTATCTCGGTCCTTCGCAGGAACTGGCCGATTCCGGATTCATATTCGTTTACCAGGATGTCAGGGGCAGGATGATGTCCGAAGGGGACTTCATCTACATGACTCCGGTAAAGGACAGGAAGCTGCAGAATGATGTGGATGAGTCGACCGATACCTACGACACGATAGAATGGCTGCTCAGGAATATTCCGGATCACAACGGCAAAGTGGGGATGTGGGGAATCTCTTTTCCCGGTTTCTATGCCGCGTCCGGGATGATTGCGGCGCATCCCGCGCTGAAGGCCGTATCTCCCCAGGCCCCGATCGCGGACTGGTTCATCGGCGACGATTTCCACCACAATGGCGCCTTCTTCCTTGCACACGCATTCGGCTTCCTTTCGTCATTCGGCTATCCGCGGGCGAAACCCACTACCAGACTGGACAGAAGCTTCAATTTTCCTACTCCCGACGGATACAGCTATTTCCTCGGACTGGGACCGCTTCGGAACATCAACGAGAAAATCTTCAGGAATCAAGTTCCTTTCTGGAACGAAGTGATGCGGCACGGAAGCTACGATGAGTTCTGGCAGTCGAGGAATATACGGCCGCACCTGAAGGGTATTACTCCTGCCGTGATGACGGTGGGGGGATGGTTCGACGCCGAGAATCTGTTCGGAAGCCTTGCGGTGTATCAGGCAGTGGAAAGGCAGAATCCGGGCGCCTACAACATTCTCGTGATGGGACCGTGGTATCACGGCGGCTGGGCACATACAAACGGCAATCACCTCGGGAACATCCATTTCGGATCCAACACTGCCGTTTGCTATCGGAACGAAATAGAGGCGCCGTTTTTCAACTGGTTTCTGAAAGGAACTGGCGAGCTGAACCTGCCGGAAGCGACAGTCTTCCTGACGGGATCGAATGAGTGGCGCCGTGAACGCCAGTGGCCGCCTGCAGGGACGCGGGAGAGAAAGCTCTATTTCCGTGCGGGAGCGAGCCTCGACTGGGGACCCGATTCCGCGGATTCCGGTGATCTTTTCGATGAATACATCAGCGATCCGGCGCGGCCGGTGCCGTACACCAGGGAGGTAACCACCGGAATGGCGCGTACGTATATGGTCGAGGATCAGCGTTTCGCTTCCCGCCGTTCTGATGTTCTCACCTACGAGTCGTCCGTCCTCGAGCGGGATGTCACCATCGCAGGTCCCGTTATTCCGGTGCTGCACGTGTCGACCACCGGGACTGATTCGGATTTCATCGTGAAACTGATAGATGTATACCCGGACAGCGTGCAGGACGATCCTCGCAATCCGGACGGCGTCCGGATGGGCAGCTTTCAGCAGCTGGTCCGTGGAGAACCTTTCCGGGGAAGATTCCGCAACAGTTTTTCAAATCCTGAACCCTTTGTTCCCAACCAGATCACGAAAATCGAGTTTCGGATGCCCGACATTTTTCATACTTTTCGGAAAGGGCACAGGATCATGATCCAGGTGCAGAGCAGCTGGTTTCCTCTTGTCGATCGCAATCCGCAACAGTTTGTCGATATCTACCAGGCGAAGGCCGGCGATTTCAAGAAGGCCACGCAGCGTGTATACCGCTCGCGAAGCGCACCGTCGCACATCATTCTGCATCAGTTCGAATAGCCCGGATGGTGTCCCGCAATCCTTTCAGCGACCCGAAAGTGTCGTTTACGGCGCTGGCCTCAAACCCGCTGTGCACCATACAGCCGGCGCAGCGCGGATTGCCTGACCTCCTTCCGTAGCTCTCCCATTCGGTCTGCTCAAGCAGCTCGGCAAAGGTTTCGCAATACCCGTCCTGCAGCAGATAACAGGGCTTCTGCCAGCCGAAGATGCTGTAGCCGGGCATGCCCCAGGGTGTGCAGTCGTATTCTCTCGATCCTGCGAGAAATTCGAGAAAGAGCGGGCTCTGGTTGAATTTCCAGCTCTTCTTCCGGCCGCTCAAGACGGCTTTGAACAGCCGGCGGGTCTCTGCGATGCTGAGGAAATGCTCCTGGTCGGGCGCCTTCTCGTATTGGTATCCGGGAGAGATGGTCATCCCTTCCACCCCGAGCTCCATCACTTCATCGAAGAACTGTCGCACGCTTGCGGGATCGGAATCGCTGAAGACGGTGGTGTTGGTGGTTACGCGAAAGCCTCGCCTCACCGACTCCTGAATCGCTTCAACGGCGATATCGTAGGCTCCTTCGCGTCCAACGGACCGGTCGTGTTGCTTTCTCCCACCGTCGAGATGCACGTTGATAGTGAAGAACCTGCTTGGCGTGAACAGTTCGAGTTTCTTCTTCAGTATAAGGGCATTCGTACAGAGGTAGACGTAACGGCCGCGCGCAATCAGTCCCTCGACGATTTCTGAGATCCGCGGATGCAGCAGCGGTTCTCCTCCCGGGATGCTGACCATCGGGGCGCCGCATTCCTCGGCGGCATGGAAGCATTGTTCCGGAGTGAGTTGCTGTCTCAGGACCTCGGCCGGATATCTTATCTTGCCGCATCCGGCACACGACAGATTGCAGCGGAACAGCGGTTCCAGCATGAGTACGAGCGGAAATTTTTTGTTCCCGGCCGCCTTCTGTTTCAGCACGTAGCCGGCCACCGCCAGCATCTGCGATATTGGAATGCCCATAGCCACCCTTTCCAGGAGGAGGATGGTAACACAGAATCGTCAACCAGAAGCCCGCAAGTATTTCCATCCGGCCGGGGACACTAACCTGCAGTTGAACCCGTAATGCTGAATGAAGGCGGATTCTCCAGATGCTTCTTTACCAGGCATTGCTCGGCCGCCTTGATCACGGCCGACCTGTACTGTTCGGGAAATCCCTTAGGGAGCCTTATGTCCAGATTGATTTTGTTCGCCATCCCACTCTTGCTGTCGCGTTCAACAGTCTGGATCAGCCGTATTCCTTCTGAAGGGATACTGCGCATCCTGCAAAAACTCTGGACATAGACCCCCGCGCACGTCGCCAGCGAGGCCAGGAACAGCTGAAAAGGAGTGGGCGCGGATCCATCTCCACCGCCCGGTTGAGGCTGATCGGTCTTTACCGTGAAAGATCCGAAATGAGCGTCTACACGTGATCCTCCGGGGAACGCGACTGTGATTTCCATTGATTGTTTTCCTTTTCTTTCCTGTGGGTGAACTGTCCGGCGGATCGATTGTTAGCGGCCAGTGGGGGATTTCAGCAGACCCGGCCCCTAGGCAATTACCAAGCCTTGGAAATTCCCCCACCACTGACTCCCATTAAAGTTCCCGCGCCGTCACGGCTCAATCCGCAAAACCACGTAATCCGGTGTGAGTATAACCCGCCACCGCTTGTGAACTGCTAAAGGATTCTCAACTTGTCCCTGTGTATCCAGCCACTCAAGCCGTTGACAAGTCTTATCCTGTACCATTCGCCCTCTGATTGATCAACCCTGGCCCGTGTCCCCTCACGAATTGTCAACACTGTCGGGCTGTCCTGACCGGGGGTGCTGCGCACCTCAACGCCCGATTCCAGCACTACCCCTCTTGTATAGAAGTCCCGTTCGTAGATTCTCCAACTGAGCGATGCCGTACAGACAATGAACAGGATTGCAGCGACGGCTGCCGCCCGCAGTCTCCGGACGGAGCGCCGCGGGTCTTTGGCCGGCAGGTGAATCGAAAAGAATAGATTCGTTAGCACGAACAGAAACAGCACTGCCAGGCTCTGCCGCTCAATTGACAGGAACTCCTGGACGGCGGCTGACACGCGCGGCACCGCGGCATCTTGCGCAAATTGAGATCCGCCCTCGAGAAAGGAATCGGCCAATGCCAGGTTGGCGAGAGCCTCCCGATCTCCCGGTGATTTCTGCAGTGACTTCTCCCAGTAGTAGATCGCTTCCCCGAGTCGTTCCTCTCGAAAGCAGGTATTTCCCAGGTTGTAGTAGACGGCACCGCTTTCAAAACCCGATTCCAGCAGCCGCCGATAGCATTCCGCCGCTTCCTTGTAGTTCCCCTTCCGGTATTCGGAGTTTCCTTTCCCGAAAAGCTTTTCAGGAGACAGCTCCATTTGCGACGGCAGGCACAGTCCGGGCGCCAGCAAGAGCAGTAAAACGGCCGATGCCGCGCGCGCGGACACCCCGGTCTTTCCTTTCTTGTCGAGGGCATCGATGATCTTATGAATGCGACCCGCCAGTTCCCGCATCTTTTCCGGGGACCCCGAGGCCGCGACGAAGCGTCCGTAGTCGCACTCCTGCAGACAGGTCATAGTCTCCTGCACGACAGCCTCTTCAACGCGGTTACGCGAGAGAGCGGCTTTGACTCCATCCGTTGTCAGTTCGATTTCGGAGAGATTGAATGTCTTCGAGAGATATCCTGACAGGGCTGCCGAAGCCCGGTCATAGAAAAGACGGGGCATCGACAATCCCTCTTTCTCGGCAAGCTTCAGCTGCTCGACGGCGGTCTCTCTGGCAGAACGTGCCTTTCCGCCCGAAAAACGCTTAAGGTACAGCAATGCTCCGCAATTGAAGGCAAGCGGGATCGCCGCGATCACGTAGAACCAGTAATTCCTGTATAGAGGCGTGCGGTCTCCGCCCGGATCACCCAAGAACTCTTTCAACCGATGAATGTCCGCACTCTTCGCACTCCTCAGATCCGGCGCCGGCTCGGCGACACCTGGCGTCACCTTCAGTTCCAGTGCGGTTGTCGATACGGTTTCAAACTCCTCCCGCTCGGGATCAAAGTAAGAGAAGGAAACCGAAGGGATGGTCTGCTCCCCCGGCTCTACCGGCACAAGAACATACTCCCATATCCTGCTGCCTCCGATCCGCCCGTCGCCAGAAGCGCGTATGTCATCCGAGCGCCTGGGTGAGTAGACGGTGAAACCGCTAAAGGAGGGAAGGCCGATCTCCGGAATCATTTTCAAATTTCCTTTTCCTTCCAGCGCTACCTGGAGCGAGACAGCATCGCCGGCAGTAACCTCGTTCTTATCGATCTGGGCGCGCAGGCCGAAGGATCCGACCGCATGTGAAAAGCCTGCCGGACGCCCTTTGTCCGGGATCGGCTTTACATCCAGGATCAATTCCGGAGTTCTGCGGTAGACGGTCTCGGTCCTTCCGAAAAAGTCAAAGAAGCCGCCGGCCGAGTTTGCTGAAAGCGCGAACGTGCTCGAAGGTATGCTGACTCTGCCTGACGAGGTCGGAAACAGCGCCTGTTTCTTGACGGTAAACATGCGATATTCGCGGCCGTCGACGATCCGGGCAATCCCTTTGGGATTTCCGTCGATTTCGAGATCTTCCACCCAGAATCCGTTGAGCGGCGGGCTCTCGTGAAGATCGATGCCCGAAATCGAGACGGTGGTGTAGACCAGGTATGAAAGGGTTACCTGCTGCCCCTGATAAGCCATATCTCTGTCGAGCTCAGCTCTGACAAATACGTTCTCCGGATCCGGGACCGGACGAGGCATCTTTCGTTGAACCGGAGATCTTTTTTGCGGAGCCGAAGTAACGCGAACCTGCAGTGGCTCGGTTCTGAAAATCCTGTTTTCTATTGCGACTTCGATAGGCGCGATTGTGAACTGTCCTTCCTTTTCGGGAAGAAGAACATAGCTGAACGCCTTCCAGTTCCTCGCTTCTCCGTCGGCCCACTGGAGCCGGGAGCTGACATCGGGACCGGCGACGACTCTGAAACCCCTTACATCGCCGATCCTGGGAGCATTTACATTGCCGCTTTCTCTGCCGGAAACTGTTATGGTTAGGCGCAGCTGGTCTTCAATCCCGATGACTTCGCTGTCTATTGACGCGGTGACTCTGATGTGTTCAGCAAACGCCCGAATTCCAGGGAGCAGAAAGAGAACAAGTAAAATCACCCGTTTCACTCCGTTCCAATCGGCAGCCAGGGGTCTCACCAGTCCCTCTCGTTTGATGCCGGTCTCACCCGGCGTTGTATCAACCTGCGTTGTTCCTCTGTTTCCTGTTCCTGAATGGCATCCAGCAATTGCGCCGCCTGTTCTCTGGTAAATCGAGTCTGTTGCGGGGGGCGACTGTCTGCGGATTCCTGTTTGTGGCTTGCCGGCTGTTTCGCCTGCAATGCCATTTCCAGATTATGCTTGGCGTCCAGGTCCGAGGGATCCAGCTTGAGCGCCTCGATGAATGCATCCGCCGAGGCCTCGTAATCGCCCATCAGGAAGAGCGCGCAGCCGGCATTGAACCAGCTCTTTTGCTTGAGGGCATCGTCTCCCGTTTCGATCGCCTGTTGAAGCGCCCGGATCCCCGGGCCGTACTTCTTCTGCCTGATCAGCGAATTGCCGAGGTTATACAAAAGCTCCGGCCTGCGGGGATCCCTTTCGCGCGCCTCCATGTACGCTCTCTCGGCATCTACATATTTCCCCTCGGCGAAATAGCTGTTTCCGTCGTTGTTTTTCGCAGCCGCCGACCGGGACGAAGCCGATGCCGGCAATGCCATGACCGCTGCGACTGCCAACAGCCCGATCTGTCTTCCTGTCCACGGTCTCCGGCTTTCACTGATCCAGGATCCCGCAACCAGGAAAAGGACTGCGATCGCGAGGGGGTACTGGAAGCGGTCCTCGTAATTCCGGAAGATGCTCGATTCCAGTTCCTTCTTTTCCAGCCGGGAAATGTCATCGTACATTGCAGCAATTTCGGCTCCTGAGGCCGTTGCCCTGAAATAGCGCCCGCCTGTACTCTCCGCGATTTCGGCCAGGCCGTTTTCATCGAGACGGCTCACCACCACCTTCCCGTCCGGCCTTTTCCTGTAGTCCAGGATGCCGCCGTCCAGGCTTCGAACCGGTAGCGGGATTCCCTCAGGCGATCCTATCCCGACCGTGTAAATGACGACCCCAGCCTTCCTGGCCTCCCGGACTGCGTTGTCCACACCTCCTTTCAAATCCTCTCCATCGGTGAACAGCACGAGCACTTTGTACTTTGTTTCCTTTTCGACGAATGCCGCGGTGGCGGTCCTTATGGCCGACGAAAGCGAGGTCCCGGGTTCCGGAATCATTCCTGAGGCAGCCGCCTCGAGAAAGAGGTAGGCCGCGCCGTAATCAAGCGTCAGCGGACATTGAACGAAGGCGCCGCCGGAAAAAGCAATCAGTCCGATGCGGTCTCCTTCGGATCTTTTGATAAGATCTTTGATCGCGGTTTTGGCTTTCTCCAGCCGGTTCGGGACGACATCATCGGCACCCATGCTGTACGAAGTGTCGAGCGCAATGATGAGATCGATGCCGCGGCGGTGAACCGTTTCGGTCTTCTGTCCCCACTGAGGCCGTGCGGCTGCCAGTATGCCAAACAGGAAGAATCCGATGACGCACAGAACCCTGATGACGGCTCTGCCGGTCAGGGTGATCGGTAGAGCCGTGCCCACCATTGTCTCCAGCCTTCGCCGTCGTACCAGGAACGATCGATAAAAAAAGAGGGCGAGAAACGGGACCGCCCAGAGCAGATGAAGGTAATCAGGTCTGGCGAATATCATCACGGTATCCTGGAAAAACGGGAGTAGCCCGTGAGCGTTCCAAGGAGAACGAGCCCGAGCGCAGGGAGCAGGAAATAGTGGAATCGCTCACTGTAGCGTCGGTGCACCCTTGACCGTATCTCGGTTGTTTCGAGACGGCCGATTTCCGCGAAAATCTTCTCCAGGGAAGGCCTGTCGGTTGCGCGGTAGTAGATCCCTCCCGTGCTTTCAGCGATATTTCGGAGCGATTCCTCATCGATTTCAACCTGCATGTCTACATACGTTCTGCCGTACACGGGATCCTGAATGGGGAACCGGGCTGTTCCCGAGGATCCGATTCCGACCGTGTATATTCTCGCGCCGAGCAGTTGGGCCATCAAGGCTGCATCCGCCGGCTGGATTTCTCCCCGGTTGTTTACTCCGTCGGTTACCAGAATGACTACTTTAGACTTTGCCGTACTCACACGAAGGCGGTTGAGGCAGCAGGCCAAGGCATTGCCGATGGCAGTGCCGTCTTCGATCTCTCCCAGACGGGTCTCTTCGAGCACATTCCTGAGAGCTCCGTAGTCAAGAGTCGGAGGGCAGCGGGTGAGTGCCTTCCCCGCAAACACCACGAGCCCGGCCCGATCGTGACGCAGCCCTTCGATGAACGTGCTGATGACTGACTTCGCCACGAAGAAACGGTTGTGCGGCTCGAAGTCCTCGGCTGCCATGCTGCCGGACGCGTCCAGCGCCATGATGATATCGATCCCTTCCGTCAACACCTCTTCAATCTCGGTCCCCTTCTGCGGCCGGGCGAGGGCTGTTATCGTCAGCGCCAGAGCAACCGTGTTGGACACAAACAGGACGTGGCGTGCGTGAACCGTCCAGGATGGCCGCACCCCTTCGAGCGCCATTGCCGACGAAAACTGCAGGCCTCTCAGTCTGCTGCGTTGGAGTTTTATGTATCTCCAGATCACCAACGGTATGAGAGGGAGCAGCAATAGAAACTCAGGATTCTGCAGATGCATCAGAGCCCCCTGTCAGGCCTGTCACGGCAGACGGCAAGTAATCCGACCGCCTCTTTTGCTGCAGTTTCATGCTCAGCCGGGGATGGAGTATATCCGGCGAACTTGACCAGATCACAGCGCGACAGCAGCGATTCGACCCGGTCGGTGATCTCATCGGCAACATCCCGTCTTAGACGCATCCTCCCGACTATCTCTGATGTTGTTTTCTTCATAGCGGGGACTCCCAGACCGTTTTCAACAATCTTCCTGATGATGTTCGAGAGGAGTATGTAACATCCCCGGGCTGCGCCGGCGGTAAACCCGCTCGAGAGGAGCCGTTGCAGTTCAGCCTCGGCAGAGGAAAGCCCGTCAGGCGCAGGGGTCTTCTCTGCAGCGGATGCAGCCGCGGCAACCCTGCGCCGGCGCCTGACCGCTCGCCAGGCAAGTGCGCCCAGAATGCACAACGTCAGTGTTGCAAAGAGCCAGAGCCGCGCGTGCGTCTTGCCGGGAATCTCCTCCTGTCTCTTCAGATCTTTCAGCCGCGGGTCTTCTCCGGCGATCACGCTTTTGATTTCGACCACAGCTCCGGGAGTGAAGGCCGAGAATTCCTTTCCTTCAGGTGCTGTTATCCGGACAGGGATTGGAGGGAAGCGGAATGTGCCTGTCCTGTAGGCGGCAGCGATAATCTGTGCACGATGAGCTGTTGCTGATGACGTCCTGGTCTCTTCGAGGATTGAGAAATCTTCGCCTTCGGCCGGCGTCTGTATGTCGATCCGGTAATGGGCCGGTGCGGAAACGGTCAGGAGTATCCGGATACGATCTCCTACCGTTGCTGTGCGGGGACTGACGTCTTCCCTGATCTCAACGCCGTGCGGCGCGGCCTGCAACAGCAGAACTCCTGACAGAAATATTCCCGGCACTATGTTCATCTGGCTTTTCCGGCGCGCTGCATAAAGAAGCGTACGAGCGGGACATCGTAAGGCTTGTCGGTTTCGATCGTGATATGGTCGATCCGACTTGAGTCAAAGAGTCTTGAAAGACGTGCCTGATTACGGGCCCAGTTCTTCCGAACGACCTCTCTGACACCGCGAAGGGAAGTGTCGATGCACGTGATCTCTCCTGTTTCGGAGTCGCGGAGTTCCACGATACCCACGTCAGGCAGCTCGGATTCCCGTCGGTCAATGATCTGGATGACGACAATGTCGTGTCTGCGGTTGGCTGCCTTGAGGGTTTTTTCAAATCCCTGGTCCAGCAGGTCCGAAATGAGAAACACGACTGCGCGTTTGCGCACCAGCAGGTTCAGGTGCTCGATTGCTTTCCTGATGCTGGTGGCGCAATGGCCCGGCTCCTGGTAGAGCACTTCCCTGATGACTCTGAGGGCGTGAGTGCTGCCACGCCTGGGCGGGATGAATTTCTCGGTACGGTCCGTGAACAGGATTGCTCCTATCCTGTCATTGTTCTTTATTGCGGAAAAGGCGATCAGGGCCGCGATCTCGGCGGCAACTTCCGATTTGCTTTTCTCGACAGAGCCGAAGTGGGTTGATGCACTGACGTCGATCAGCAGCATCACCGTCAGTTCGCGTTCCTCAACATATCGTTTCACGAAGAGACGCCCGGCGCGCGAGGTCACATTCCAGTCGATTGTCCGGATGTCGTCGCCGGCCTGGTATTCCCTGACTTCGTCGAACTCCATCCCCCGGCCCTTGAACACTGAGTGGTAGTTGCCGGCCAGCGATTCATTCACGACCCTGTTGGTGGTGATCTGGATTCGTCTTATCTTCCGGACGACTTCTCTGGGGAGCATATCATCTGGTTATGGGACCTGCACCGTGTCGAAAATTCCTGCAATCACCGATTCGGCGGTCACTTCCTCGGCCTGGGCCTCATAAGTCAGAAGTATCCTGTGCCGTAGCACATCGAAACCCACGGCCTTGATATCCTCGGGAGTCACATAGCCCCTGCCTTTGATAAACGCGTGTGCCCTCGCGGCCTGCGCAAGGTAGATGGTTGCCCTTGGAGAGGCGCCGAACTGGATAAGCGCCCCGAGATCGGGCTTGCGAGTGGCATGGACGAGATGAACAATATAGTCCTTTATCCTCTCGTCCATATAGATCTCTTTGACCAATTCGCGCAGCCTGAGTATATCCTGCGGTCCTGCAACCCTGGCGACCTCGACCGGATCGTCGTGCGACATCAGGTCAAGTATGCGTCGCTCTTCCTCGGGTCCCGGGTATTCGATTCTAAGTTTGAGCATAAACCGGTCGACCTGGGCTTCAGGCAGAGGATAGGTCCCTTCGTGCTCAATCGGATTCTGGGTGGCAAGGACCAGAAAAGGATCGTCCAGGCGATACGTGCATTCGCCAATGGTGACCTCTCTTTCCTGCATCGCTTCGAGGAGAGCACTCTGGACCTTTGCCGGCGCCCTGTTGATTTCATCGGCCAGAATGAGGTTGGCGAAGATCGGCCCTTTCCTCGCGGTAAAGGTTCCGTCCTTCTGGTTGTAGATCATGGTGCCGACGATGTCGGCTGGAAGGAGGTCGGGAGTGAACTGGATCCGCTGGAACGTCACGTCAACCGTGGCTGCCAGCGTCCTCACCGCAAGTGTTTTGGCCAGCCCCGGGACCCCTTCAAGCAGTATGTGTCCCCTTGTGAGCAGTCCGATGAGCAGGCGCTCAACGATGTGTCTCTGGCCCACAATGACGCGATGAATCTCGCCGGTAAGCCGCCCGACAAGGTCGCTTTCCGCCTGTACCTTCTCGCTGATTTCGCTTACGTAAGTGCCTGTTTCCACAATGGAAACAACAATACTATAAAAAGGAGGCCGCAGATTACACAAATTACATTCTGTGCAATCTGCGGCCGGAGAGGAAAGAGGCTAGCCCTTGTTCAGGGAGGTCAGAAACTCTGCGTTGTTGTTGGATTTTCTCAGCTTGTCAAGCAGAAGATCCATGGCCTCATCGATTGAGAGCGGGCTGAGGACTTTTCTGAGTATCCAGATCTTGTTGAGATCGTTGCCTTCGACCAGGAGTTCCTCCTTCCTGGTTCCGGACCTGTTGATATCGATTGCAGGGAAGATGCGCTTGTCCACTAGTTTCCGGTCAAGGATGATCTCCATGTTGCCGGTCCCTTTGAATTCCTCGAAGATGACGTCATCCATGCGGCTGCCGGTATCGATGAGAGCCGTCGCCATTATGGTCAGGCTCCCTCCCTCTTCGATCTTCCGGGCAGCGCCGAAAAAGCGTTTCGGCTTTTCAAGAGCATTGGCGTCGACGCCGCCGGAAAGGACCTTCCCACTCGAGGGGACAACCGTGTTGTAGGCGCGCGCCAGACGGGTAATGCTGTCGAGCAGTATCACCACATCTTTCTTATGCTCGACAAGACGCTTTGCCTTTTCCATGACGATTTCGGCGACCTGGACGTGTCGCGAAGCCGGTTCATCGAACGTGGAGCTGATGACCTCTCCCTTAACGGAGCGTTCCATATCGGTCACTTCTTCCGGGCGCTCGTCAATCAGAAGCACGATCAGATAGATCTCCGGGTGATTCGTGCTTATTGAATTGGCGATATTCTGCAGCAGCATGGTCTTTCCGGTCCGTGGCGGTGACACGATCAGGCCGCGCTGTCCCTTTCCGATCGGAGTGAAGATGTCCATGACCCGTGCGGAAAGATTCTCTTTGACGGTCTCGAGCCGAATCCGCTCCTGCGGATATAGAGGCGTAAGGTTGTCGTAGAAAATCCGGTGGCGCGCCTCTTCCGGCGGCTCGAAGTTAACTGCGTCGACTTTGACGAGGGCGAGATACCGTTCGCCTTCGTTAGGCATACGTATCTGTCCCGAAACAATATCTCCGGTGCGCAGGTCGAATTTGCGAATCTGCGAAGGAGAGATGTAAATGTCATCGGGACCCGGCAGGTAACTGTAATCCGGAGAACGCAGGAAGCCGTAGCCTTCGGGAAGCACTTCCAGAACGCCCTCGGAGAAGATGAGGCCGTGCTTCTCTGCCTGTGCCTGCAGAACGGCAAAGATGAGGTCCTGTTTACTCATCTTGCCTGCTTCCGCAATCTTGTATTTCTTGGCTATCTTGGCGAGTTCCTTGATGTTGAGAGCCTGCAGTTCACTGATGTGCAGCTGCTCTCCTTCCTTATCCAGGGCTTCCTGGATAGTGATCTTTTTATCAGCAGGAACATTATTCAACCGGGTGTCCTTTTCTGCCATGTTACTCCTATTTTGGGATGATCTCTGCGCCGGTGCAAGTGTCAGTGTGGTTTACTAAGCACTGGAGAAAATCAATCTACACCCGCGCACAAGGAATTACCAGCATCTTTTGAGGAGAATGTCTCGAGGAGGCGACAGATGCAAGGAGACGCGGGCGTCTGTCGCGCCCGCGCCGACGTTGCGTTTAGATGCCGAGGTCAGCCTTTGCCTGTGCAAGCACTTTATCCAGCCCGTCCAGAGAATTGTTGTTCTGTGCCTTATAGAGATTCTCGAGGTGCGGCTGTGCCTTCGCGGCAAACTGTTTGTTCAAGACCACGGTTTTTGCCAGCGGCTCGATCGCGCCGGCCTGATCATTGTTCTGCCATTTGCACATGGCGATGTAGTAGTAAGCATCGTCCCTTTTCGAATCGAATTTGATGACTCTTTCGAAGAGCTGCTGAGCTTTCGTGTAATCCTTCTGGGAATAGACGGTCGAAGCCATCAGGCCATACGCAAACGCCCGTGTCGCGTTCCACTGGGCCTCCTGGACGTTTGGCGGCACCTTGTCTCCATATACCGCCATCACCTTGTTGTACAGTCCAATCGCAGCATTGATGTCCTGCTTTTCGATGTAGACTTGGGCCATCTGGATTGCCGTGCTGAATCCCTGGGGCTGCTCGATCGGGAACTGTGCAAGGATCTTCTGCCCGTACGACAGGTATTTGTCGGTGTTCTTCAAGTCGAAGTAGAGGCCGGCAATGACAGGCAGCAGCGCCTTGTCCGGAGAGAGCGCATAAAGCTTCTCTGCCGATTCGACGGCTTTTGGATAATTCTTCTCCTTGATGTATGCATCGGTGAAAAATGCGAGGACCAGCTTCTGGGTTGGAGCGATGTGTTCCTTTTTGAATTCATCGACGCCCGCAGGAAGCTTGGCTGCATCGATACTTTCGTTCGTCGGAACGAGAGCCCAGAGCGTCTCCGCCATTTTGAGCGCTTTGGCCGCATCGGTCTGCTGTCTGACTACATTCATGTAGTCCGCTGCCGCATAGGCCAGAATCCTGTTGATGGGATGCTCTTTGAGAAATGCGATGATTGCATCGGCTCTCTTCTGCGCATCCCCTATTTTCTTGATCTCTTCGTACTGGGCATAGTCTCTCTTGTATTGATAGTCGGAAAGCGGCGAGATCTCCTGCGCCAAGAGAGCTCCACTCAAAACGAAGATCGTAGTCGCAAGTCCAACAATTCTCAAGATCTGCTTTTGAGCGTTACGCGTCATAGGTATTACTCCTGAAAACATACGTGAATGACATTCCGGAAAGCTTCCGACCAACAATTTCGGAAACGAAATCCAACGAACCAGTTTTGGCTAAAGGTTCTAATGGATAGGGGTATTCTGTCAAGCCAATTTAACTCCTTTGGATCCTTACCCCGAAGTCTTCGTCAGGATCCATCGGTTGCCTGGATACCAATGCATTCTGCGAAACTCGTATTTCCCCGACATCCTCCTTCCCGTCAGCCGGAGAATGACCGTTCTTTCGGAAACCAGATCGAACTCCACGCTCCCTTCGTCCCAGGCCGAGACGCTCCCCCTGCCGAACGCCTGTTCTTCGAAGACCCTGTCGCCGATCGATTCCACCGGGAAATTCTCTCTTTCGATAGCCAACCTTCTCTCACCCTTACGGAGGGGAGGTTCTTTCAGCAACGACCACGATCGCAGAACCCCATCCTGGACGATCCGCAGATCATAATGTGATCTGCCGGCCCTGTGTTGATGTACCACGAATCGTGACGGCATAGGACCTATCAGGCGCTTGCTCCCGGGGTTAAAATATGACAGTATTCTGGCCTAAATGGCGATGGATATCCAAGTCGAATCTCGAGACGAACGTCACATAGTGAGGATAAAGGGAAAAGTGACTTTCGAGTACTGTCCCGTGCTCCAGACCCGGCTGAACCTGCTGCTCGATGAAGGAGCGCTCAGGATTGCGATAGATTTCAAAGACGTCCCTTTTATCGACAGTTCGGGAGTGGGCGAGGTCCTCAAGCTCTTCAAGCGCCTCAAGGAGCGGGGAGGAGAACTGACGTTGCTCAATCCGAATCAGAAGCTGCGCGATCTGTTCTCAATGTACCGGTTCGATCAATTCATGGCGATCAGCAGTGAAGCGGAGCCCGAATCAGATGAATAGACCGGCGGCATTTCTTCTGGCTGTGGCGCTGCTCGCCGCGTGCCCGGAAGCAGGCGCCCAGAGGTCCCGTAAGCCTGACATCCCCGCCTCCCGGCCGGCACAGCAGCAGCCCGCGAAACCTGCGGTGCAGCATATACGCGTCGAAGACGGCACCATCACCGCGGACATCACCAACAGCCCTCTTCACAGCGTTCTCCTGGAACTGGCGGAGCGGACGGGCGTCATTTTCGAAGTCAGGACCCAGAGCAATCCTCCGGTGTCGATTCATCTCAACCGCGTCTCCCTGCAGGAAGCTGTCGAAAGGGTGACTTCGGGCAACGATACCATGTTTGTGTACGACGAGGAGCCGCACGGCGACCGGATAAAGATGGTTCGGGTGTTCTCCCGCACCGCCGCAATCG
>Ga0123335_1000593_pt1 | contig 61291 bp, 55 predicted proteins | sample BiotimSIPDNA_2_FD_89707 | JGI IMG/M metagenome (GOLD analysis project Ga0123335, IMG submission 89707) | Anaerobic biogas reactor microbial communites from Washington, USA - Biogas_R2 time_0 SIP DNA | ecosystem: Engineered > Bioreactor > Anaerobic > Unclassified | place: Washington, USA... | reverse complement strand
CTTTGATCAATATACACCTCGATGTCTTGATATCTTATCCCCCATAACTCCAAACATCGATCACGGTACAACTCGTATGACTTATCTAAAAAGTGTATACCATGTGCTGACCTACTCACAACCAGGCTGAACTATACCCTCGTCCGGGATGATGTAATATGATACATCATCCCCCCAGCCAAACAGTTTTTGAGCGGAAGATAGCGATATCCAGGCATCATTATCATAAAAGGCGCGTGTTTCAAAAATCCCGATGACCTCAAAATCCCGCCCACGCAGTTGGTACACATCCCCCACCGCGATATCTTCCCTCTCTGCCAGGGTGCGCCCAACCATGGCAAGACGTTCATGGTCACCCACTTGCAGCGCTCTACCAGCGAGCATTTCAAATTGCTCCACATCCTGGTATTGCGCAAGGTCCACCCCCATAACGAATTGGAAATTTCGCCCCAGGGTACCTGTTGTACTGTGGAAAACTGGCACAACCTGGCTGCATCCCATAACCTGCAGGTCCCGTCCAATCTGTGTTGGGATACGACTGCCATAAAACTCCGCTTCCGTATCCGTTTCATGCACGATGAGATAATCCTGGTTTAGGGTCTGGAACAACCGTCGGGCACTTGCTTTGTAGCCATTGAGAAGCAGGTAGGCAAATACTGTGATCGCAAAAAAGATGATCATTAACAGGACAACCTTCCAAAAAGAGCGCAGGGTATTGAATGCCATCCGGATCATGCTGCGCATCTTATCCCACCCGACCCATAAATAAAGCCTTCAAGTCCTGTGACCGCTGCAGTGGATCATGGCGGAATAAGGACACGAACGCACTGAAAGCAGTAAGAAAGGTTGAGAGGACCAGGCCGATCACCACATCCCTAATCTCAAATTGCAGCAAGATTTGCACACCTGCCAGGGTATAGGCATCACCCATGCGCTTGATATTTATGATCAAAACAGAGACTAACAAACCGATCAGGAATGCCAACAACACGACAATAGTGGTACGCAGGAAGAGCACCAGGTTGACCTGTTTTACAGAAAAACCATTTACGCGGAGCAGGATGATCTCACGCTGGTGTTCAGCCAATACCAGGGCAGCCGCGTTGTAAGTACAAAAAGTGAGCAATAACAGGACAATAACCTGGATGATGCTGGATAGTGTCTTAAACCCCCTGAGGGCAGTTTGCACCTGCTGGTTGTAGTGATCATGAAGATATATGTTGCAGCAAGTCTCATCTTTCTGGATGGATTTAAGTGAATCATGCACCAGTATGGCACTGAGATCCTCTTTAAGAGAGAATGCGCCGATCTGGAATTGACCTGAGTACCCATACACGTCAACTGCCTGGTCAAATGAGAGCACAATTGCTGAATTGCGCCACATGGACGATTCACAGATACCCGATACAGTCATTTCCCTGCCATAGACCGGGAATTGATCGCCCACCTGCTTACCTGAAACACGGCTGTATTCCTTGTTGATGATCACTTCAGAAAATGAAGCAGGCCATGCACCTTCCAACAACTGCACCCTTGAGATGCGCTCCAGGGTCTCATATGAAACCCCGGCTACCATGACAGCTTCCCCATCCAGGTAGACCTGGTGGTATATCATCGGGATCACTTCACTCACATGGCCGGCACCAAAACGAGTGTTGATCTGATCAAGGTAGAAATCCAGGTCTTGCATGGTGATCATGCTGTCCCCGGGGAAAACAGAATTACTGGACATCACCAGGAGAACTGATTCAGGAAAATTGAACCTGGACTCTGATATACCATCCAGGTCTTTGACCAGGCCCCTGCTTAACAAGTAAACACAGACAATGGTGGCTAAACTTATCACAGTCAATATGGTGCGCATCGAATCATGAAAAATATGCACCAAAGCGTAGCGAAAAGCAGTCAAGAACTTCATAGCCGGTTCAGTTTTCCATCCCGTAAGTCAAAAACATGCGAGGCAATCGAACAGATCTCGTTGTTGTGGGTGGCAATGACAAATGTGATGCCTTCATTGTGGTTCAACCTCACAACCAGGTCAATCACCTCACGCGCAGCAAGAGAATCAAGGTTCCCGGTGGGTTCATCTGCCAAAACCAGTTGGGGCTTGATCACCAGTGCCCTGGCAATTGCCACACGCTGCTGTTCACCTCCGGAAAGCTGTCCCGGTCGGTGCTTTGAGCGACCGGACAAGCCAACGCGTTCCAAGGCTTCCAATGCCAGTTTGCGAGCAGCAGACTGTGAGTCTCCCCTGGCCAACAAAGGCAGGCATATATTATCCAAAGCAGAAAATGAGGGTAACAAATTATAGAATTGGAAAACAAAACCCACCTTTTCACGGCGGAACCGGTTGAGTTCCCTTTCCGAAGCCTGGTTCAAGCAAACTCCAGCGACTTCAAGGGAACCAGAATCAGGTCGATCCAGACCACCCAACAGGTGAAGCAGTGTCGATTTTCCACCCCCACTGGGACCTGTGATCACTGACAGGGATGCGTCTGGTAATTCCAGCGAAATATTGTTAACAGCCTCAACAATCAGGCCGTCTTCGCGGTATGTTTTTTTTAGATTATTGGCAATGATCATTGCAGGTGTCATTGGAAGTGCTCCAGTGCTGAATTGATTTAATTATAAATCCAGCCCAAACAATTGGGGTAGGTAAAAATTCAATTAATGCCTTTATGCAACCTTTTTAATTGATCCACGTAATAATTAGCATGGAAAATCAATCAGAAAAAACTAAAAAGAAGGTCCCCTGGTATCTTTACCCATTCTGGCTGATCTGGCGCCTGGTGGTTATCATCATCGAGTTTACCGGTCGTGTGGTCGGTGCGGTGATGGGATTGGTGCTGATGATCATTGGTGTGGTCATCAGCCTGACAATCATCGGTGCCATAATCGGCATCCCGTTGATCATTTTCGGTTTCCTGCTGACCATCCGGGCATTGTTTTAGGCAGTGGCTGAGTTTTTCAATTCAACTCGGATCCTTTTCTTGGCAGGGTAATAAACCTTCGATCGTCTAACATTAACTTTGTCAGTGCAAAGAAGTCAACTCTTTCCAGCAAGTTTGATCTATCTTGATACCACAGGCATATAGGTGTGCCAGTGAGTGAGTATAAATGTGCCTAGCTCGACCGTCGCACCTCCAAATACATTGATATCCTCGATGGTTATTGGTATATAGCCATTGAATTGAATGAACAAGGAGTAGGATCCTGGTAGCAAATTCAGCAGGGTGGCATAGCCATCTGCGCCTGTGATGACTGGCGGAAGTCCGACGTCACCTTCAGGCATCACCAATATGCCAGCCTGGGTGATCAATGAGCGTGTTATGAGATCTTCATCCAGAAGCACTTTTAGGTGGATGCTCCCTACCATACTGGACGGAAGGACATCCACTTCAGCATGATAAACTTCAGATTCGTTCCCCTCTGCATCTCTGAACTTGACATAGACAATGGCATGCCCATTCTCGTCGGGGTTTAATCCCCAGTCTGGCTCCGGGTTATAAGTCAGCCAAACAGAACCTGTGAAAAGTGGGTCGTTGCTGATCATCATTTGTATGGTAGCTCGATAGATTCCCTGGTCTGCTTCTGTGATTAAAAACGGGATGTCCAAAGGCAGGTTAAGCCTAACCCTGGTCGAAGTAACAATGACAGCATGATTGTTGATGCTGATCCCACCAACCGGTGGAATGGGATTAGCCCTTGGGACACCACTGAATTCTCCACTTGGTGCACTTATAGCCCCATCGCTGTTCACACCAACCAGGCGGTAATAGGTGCGGACTCCAGGTGTTAAACCTATGTCGTAGTAAAGACCGCCATTTGATTTGGCGTCGAATTCATCCACTAACACATAAGGATCGCTCAAGCTAAAACGGCGGAACAAGAGAAAGCTCCTGTAGGTTGCACTGGCTGGGTAGCGGATCAGGTTGGCATTTGCTCTTAATCCCGGGTCGCCCAAGTCGTTGGATACCTGGCTGATCACACCCACATCGATCGGAACAGGAAGAGCATCATCACTCCCATCCAGGGGATCAGAATTTCGCTTGATCTCAGAGGTATCACTTTCTCCACCACCATCGGTGTCGGGATTGCATGGATTGGTGCCAAAATTGAACTCATTAAGACTGATCATCTCATCGAAATCAGGGTCCTGTTCGCTATCAGCAACCAGATAGTCCAAACAGTAAAAGTTGTTCTCGTACAAATTACTTAAGCCATCCTTATCAGAATCGCTGAATTGCCCACCCGGTTCGAGTGGTTCAATCACACTAAACGATCCTCTGACGAAACGCTGGAATTGCTCTCCTTTGTTATCCCTGCCTTCTGCATGCAGGATAACATTGTAGCTTCCGCGTTTTTCATAGTATGTATCATTCTGACGGGTCTTGCTGCCTTCCGTGGTGCGATAGTACAAACCACCGTAAATTCCATCCCCTTCAAAGCTATCATAATGACTGCCATCATCGTAAAGCGGCAGGACCATGCTTGTGCCATCGGGATGCTCGACTGTGGCAGTTATTGTTGCACCCAAAAGCGGACCCTTTTTGTCGGTCAGGCTGGCGATGATCGGTATCGGCTGGTTGACCAGGAACTGGTTGGTGGATAACCCATCCAACACCCCACCATACCCTCCAAAGAACAGGCGCAATTGGGCACCATAGCGGTTGATACCAGACAGGCTGGCGGTATAATTCAGCCCGGTGTCTGCAGTAAGCTGAATGGTCCATTTCCCGGGATTCAAGTATGGGAGACGGAAGGTGGCATGATAATCACCACGGTTGATATCAACCCCTGACAGGTCCTCGATCCGCGTCCCATGTGGATCGTATATAGCATAATTCCTCATCGATCCGCCGCTCCAAGCCAGGGTATAGAGTGGGTCATTAATGCCCCCTTCCTGCACTTCAATCAATAATTCGACATTGGCACCCGAGGATAACAATCCCCTGGTTTCCCAGAGGCGCTCATGGGTCTGGATTCGCTCAGCAGAGAGGGCATAAACTTGGCTGAGGTCCAATGCAAAATCACCCACTGCCCGGGTAGGCGGCAAGTCAACATAGTAGTATTGCCCATCTGTATCAGCAGCAATCGATTGCATCAATGGCTGGTCACTTAGGGGTCCCAGGGCAATGGCAATGACTTTGATATGGTTATTATGAATATAATTACTTACATCAGCCCAGAACCGGGCTTCATTCTCCATCCCATCGCTTAATAGGACAATCCAGCGCTCCACTGGGGGCACAGGCCGGCCTGCGTTTACCAGTTCAAAATAAGCTTTGTACATGCCATCTCCGATGGAGGTCATGTTGAAGGTCTCAATCCCATTGATCGCTTTTTTGGCTTCTTCGCGGGTTTCAGGAGTAACCTCCTGGAGCTTGTATTCCAACACAGCATCATCATCTGTCTCGGAATTGTTACCACTAAAACTGACCACGCCTGTATAATCGCTACTTCGAGCGGAATCAACAAAAAGCATGCCGGCATTTTTGGCTGCTTCGATCTTTGTGTTACCTGCTGGATAATCCATGCTGCCCGATTTATCGATCACCAGCATCTGGTCGATGCTCTTCACAGCATATACCACAGAGGACTCTTTGGATGCTGTACTGATCGCACCTAGTTTCACTGTCAGGTTGTATGTATCAGGATCGGGGGATGCTTTTTCTGGTGCCTGTGCGACAAGCCAGTACTCACCTTGCACATAAGATCCACTGACCACAGGTGCTTCATTGTCTGGATCGGATGGGTCACCAACGAATACTGTAAATTCATCGGTATCCAGCCCTTCTACTGATGGTGTGCCTAAAGAGGCTGGACCCTGGACGCGCAGCTTGATCAAGAATCGTTCTGGGGCGTCATAAGCTCCGACATAAGCCAGAGGTTCCGGATACAGAGGTTCTCGAATTGTCATTTGCACCGGTCCACAGTCGAAGGTGTAGTTTAAATTCGCAGCGCTGTTACCTCCAGTCACCACCACCCCCAATTTAGTATATGGATTGACACTGGTCTGAATTACAGCACGAGCATAATTATCACTTGTCCCTTTATAAATTCCCTGGACATCGTCAGTGCCTTTGATCGCTACCAAGGCATATCCTGCCTGGTCACCCTCAGAACGAAAACCAACCACACCAACGCCACAGCTGGAAACATCCGCCTCCAGGTAGCGTGCAGCCCAGCGTACAACGCTTGAGTTGCCTGATTTGGGAGCTGCACCGCTCCAGTTTAATGAGACAGCATTAAAAACCAGACCATTACCATCGTTCTCATCAATGTATTTAAAACCTGGTGGGTTAGGCAACAAAGACAAATCCATCTGCTTGGTATAGTTGGCAATGGTGAAGTCCTGGAATAGAGACTCCATACTATCAGAGGTAAATTGGGCAATTGCTTCCCGCACTGCTTTAACCACGTCTGGCGGGTCGTTATTCACCCGGGCACGTGCCCACAAACTCTCAAGAAAATCAGCCCCCGCAATGGGCTCAGCAGATGATGTTCCAAGCTGTTCGGAAAGGTACGTCCACCATAGGGCTGAAGGATAAGTCAGATTCCAAATGTCTCGATTGGGATTAGCCAGGAAGCCATTGGTCTCGCCGACATAACCGCCGCCGCAGCCGGCAGCATTCCATGCGTCCAGGTCGGTGTATATTTTATCTTGCAGCATCCGGGCAGTACCCTCCAGAGGGTGAGCCCAGTTTGGCCATTTATCAAAGGTAATGTAGGCGAATTGGACATGGTGGAACAGCTCGTGCCCGACAACCGACCGAATGCACTGCTCGCCTGAGCTGACATAACTCGTCGCAGGTAGGCGGATCGCATCTGATGGCGCGTCCCCGCTATCGCAATTAGTGCAAGCCCATGTGTACAGATTGCGGGTCGATCCGAGGAAATCCGGCGCCAGAAAGCCAAGGTTCGTGTAACCAACATGCAAACCATTCGGGTTACCCACCGTAGCCGTGTTGCTATTGTTACAGGCATCAAGCATGCGTTGGGCTTGGGCAGCCGGCATGTAATCTGTGTCCACTGGATCGTCATCATCGTAATGAATGACATACCCAAAACTAGGTGAAGAAATTGAGTCTGGCAGGGTTGGATAAGCTCGGGTAGCATCTGAAGTTACCAATGGGACAAAGATGAATAGACTTGCCAGAATAATAAAAAGAAACCGTCTCATAGTACCCATCCTTTCAAGATGATCAGACTATTTTTCTTACTATAAATCTCTGGATTGTTGGAAAGAAATGTTGCATTAACCAGGGAATTGGCTAATTAATTATAATTAATTATTATATAGCAAAAAAACAAATTTACAACCTGTTTCACCCAGATTCCCGGGGATACTTTATTTTTTGTGGGTATATATATAAAAATCTCGTCGCTGCCTTCACTACTTCGCTCAATATCCAAGGTGTGATAAATGTGGGATGTCATTGAACATCCATTTTCTACCTGATGCCAACGATTAGATGACTTTGATAGATAGGATTTTCTTCCCAGTCTCTTGTAGACCTGGATCAGATGACGACTTGAACTGACCTAAGGCTTATTGGCTGAAAGAAATCCATTATTGAATGTGGAGTAATTTGTAAACAGCTTAGGAACTGCTTGCCTCCTTGAGCCCTTTGGTAATTCCCAATCAGGACAGAAGAAGGCAGACTGGCAGCTGCCTCTTCTACTCTTTATCCATCTTTTCCAAAATCCCCCCATTAAAATATTGACAGCACAGAAAATACTATTATAATAATGACATTATTTATTCAACTGTAAAAAATAATTAATTTAATCTGGTCTGAATTGAGGAATATGGCAAACCCGTTCCTTGGCAGCAACATCAATCTTGTTAAAGCCCACAATGTGCAGGCGCTCCTGCTCACCCTGCTATATGAAGATAACCTTTCCCGCATCCAGCTTGCCAAACGAACCGGTCTTTCCAATACCACCATCACCAACCTTATAGCAGAACTGATCCAACAGGGACTGGTAACTGAGGATGAATGCATACAAGGTGATCCGCAGGTCATTCGATCGGTTGGCCGCCCACGCACAGGTGTCTGCTTGAACCCTGATGCACGGTATGTGATCGGTATCCATATCGGGGTAGGCATTTTCCGGGTCGCGCTGACCAATTTACGTGATGAGATCCTTTTCAACAACCAGGAGCTATTTGATATCCATGCGCCTGCGAATGATGTTCTGGATCTGATCGTGCACTCAGTAAAAGACCTCTTAAAGAAAAGCCGCATCTCCAAAAAGCTCATCCTGGGAATCGGTGTAGGTGCGTCAGGGCTGGTTGACTTTCAAACCGGCGTGAATGTTTTTGCGCCAAACCTGAACTGGCGTGATATTCCCATAAAGGCATACCTGGAAAGCCATTTGGGTTTGAAGGCGGTTGTTGATAATAACGTGAGAGCCATGGCGCTTGGCGAAGCTTATTTTGGTTCAGGACGTTCTGTTGACTCCCTTGCATTTGTTTATGGACGCATCGGTGTTGGTGCCGGCTTCATTTATAAAGGACAGGTTTTCCGGGGCAGCGCCATGGGGGCTGGTGAAATTGGCCACACGAATTTGCTGCTGGAGGGTGGCGAGCGTTGCCGCTGTGGCAACAGCGGTTGCCTTGAAACTCTGGTTTCTGAACCAGTCATTCTAAAAATGGCTGAAAACATTCAGCATCTGGAACCCTTAGGTGTTCTGGCAGGACTGATCAACAAACACCAGGATGAAGACAGATTGTCCATAATTCTTGATGCTGCCAGACAGGGTGACACTGCCGTCCTTGAAATGCTCCAGGAACGTGCATTCTACCTGGGTGTTGCCCTGGCAAATATGGTCAACCTTCATAACCCGGAAATGATCATTCTGGGTGGGATATTCTCAGAAGGTCATGACATCTTTTTTGATCCTTTGATTAATACGGTACGCCGCATGGCATTTGCCGACCTGGGACTGCATGTGCGCATCCAACCAACCAGTTTTGGTTGGAAAGCTGGCGTGATCGGGGCTGCCGCACTGGCCCTTACCAGTTTCTTTTACTATCTTGATTGAAGTGAGGTCTTGTTGAAAAAACTTCAAATTGCTTTTGTCCCCATCATGCGCAGCACATTTGATATCGCATACGCAGAAGATATGGTCCAACAAACCAGGTCAAAGCTAATAAACTCCGGGTTTGATCTGATCGAGGTGCCTCATCCCATCACTGACCTGCAAGCAGTTGAACAGGCGATCAAGCAACTTCAAGACGAACCAATCGACCTGTTGCTTATATTCCAGGCGACCTTTGCTGACAGCACAATGATCACCAGGTTAAGCCAGGCTATTCAATCACCTTTGTTCCTGTGGGCAGTCCCCGAGCCCTGGACAGGAGGCCGTTTACGATTGAACTCCCTATGTGGCACCAACCTGGCAGCCCATGCACTGACACTGAAAGATCAAAAATTCGACTATGGTTACGGACTTCCAGAGGATGCTGATATCATCGCAAAGGTCCGTCTCCTGGCAGTGGCAGGCTCCGTCCAGCGCCAACTTCGCGCAACCCGACTGGGAGTCGTCGGTCAGCATCCGGATGGCATGGATTCCTGTCACCTGGACGCCCCGTTGATAAAAAATGTATTTGGCATTGAGATTGAATCCATTGACCTGCAGGAAGTTTTTACCCGGGCAAAAGCGACCTCTGACCAGGAAGTGGCTCAGATACGGCAGGAGTTGGATCGCACTTTACATAATTTACCTGACCTGGACCAGGCAGCCCTTAATGGCACCCTGCGTGTATACCGGGTGCTTTCTGACCTTGCACATGAAAAAGGTTTGTCCGGGCTGGCGGTAAGATGTTGGCCGGAATTTTTCACCCAGATGGGCTGCGCGGCATGTGGGGCCATGTCATTATTAAGTGATGGATTCCTGGGTCAGACCCCCATACCTTGTGGCTGTGAAGCGGACATTAATGGCACGATCACCCAGCTTATCCTGCAGACATTATCCGGGCAACCGGCTTTTGGAACAGACATGGTTGGTATCGATGAGAAAGAAGGGCTGATCGCCTTATGGCATTGTGGTCTGGCTCCCCTCTCCATGGCAGATTCCAGGATACCACCCCAAGGCACCATTCATTCCAACCGCAAGTTGCCCCTGTTGATGGATTTTCCATTGAGACCAGGCAATGTGACATTTGCACGTCTCAGCAGAGCTGGTGGAAATCTCCGAATGGTCATTGGTTCTGGTGCAATGATAGAGGGATCAAAACCTTTTAGTGGCACATCCGGACTAATCAAACCCTCACTACCAACAAGATCTTTCCTTGATCTACTGATGAGAGAAGGCCTTGAACATCACATATCCCTTACTTATGGAGACTTTTCAGCTGAACTCAAGGCGATTGCTGGCGTCTTTGATCTTCCCATTTTGTGGATGGACAGCAAGGAGGTGCCGCGATAGAAATTATTGATAAGAATTGATCCGTCTACCCATCTTTTATCAAATCAAAAAAAGGAGTTAGAAAAATGAAGGTCAGTAAATTGTTGTTGTTAGTTGTGCTCATGGCAATGCTATTAGCTGCTTGCAAGCCAGCTGCCCCTGTTGTCACTGAGGAACCAGTGAAACCAACAGAAGTCGTGAAAACAGAGGAGCCTGAGAAACCCGTTGAAACCGAAGCACCCCAGGAACCTGCAAAAGAACCTGTTGAACTGCGATTCACCTACTATGCGGATGGCATTGAAGCTGAAGTGATGCGGCCTTTGCTGGATAAATTCACTGCAGAAAATCCAACCATCACCGTTGTACTGGATGTAGTGCCTTATCAGACCATTGATGAGCAACTTCCCGTCCAGGTTGAGACCGGTCAGGGACCTGATCTGGCCCGTATCACCAATTTTGCAGCTTACAAAGGCAAATACCTGGACCTCAGGACTTTGGTCTCCGATCCCGATTATTATCAGGCCAATTTCCCAAGTCCCATCCTCTCTGCGCTTGATTTTGGCGGCTTTCCTGACACCTTGACAGTCACAGGCCCATACATCAATGTAACTTTATTTGAACAGGCTGGTGTGGCAATTCCCGGCGAGGGAACAACCTGGCAGGAATGGACAGCCCTGGCAACTGAAGTTGCGCAAGCAACATCCACCCAATATGCGATCGGTATTGACCGCACCGGGCACCGCGTTGCCGGACCTGCCATGAGCATGGGCGCAACCCTGATCAACGCAGATGGCAAGTTCACCGTTGATACCCCCGGGTTTAGGGAGTTCGTAACACTGCTGAAATCCTGGCAGGATGGCGGTTTGATGCCTTCAGAACTTTGGCTGGTTGGAGACAGCAAGAACAACTGCATCGACTGGATAAAAACCGGTGAAATGGTTATGTGCATGACTGGATCGTGGCAAATTAACGGTATGGCGAATGATGTTGGCGATGCATTTGATTGGATGGTCGTACCCAATCCAACCGGTGCTGGCGGTTCCACAGGTGTTGCCGGTGGTTCTGCAGTGGTTGCTTTTGCCGGTACAAAACACCCGGAAGAGACCGCCAAACTGATGGAATTCCTGTATGCTGAAGAAAATTATTCAGCTTTCTCAGCAGGAACGCTGGCACTACCCGCCCACAAGGGCGTAGCGGAAAGTGGCGTAGCCTTTAAGACTGAGAATCCTTCAGTCCTGAGTGCATTAAGTGCCTATACTGCTGAAGTACCCAAATTACAAGACCAGGCAGTTGGCTTGAATGTTCATCCATTCGCATTTGCATATTATCGCAATAGTGCCAACAGAATTGCCCAATATCTTTCGGGCGAACTGACATTGGATGAAATGTTGATCAACTTGCAATCAGATATCGACAAGGCGATTGCAGAAGCCGGAGGTTAGGCTCAATTAACAGCAGGAGGTGCAGTTCACTGGCGATGGATTGCACCTCTGCTTTATTTTGTGAGGTTTCCAATGAAGAAAACCTTGAAAATTAAGCGATTTTTTGAGGGTATCTCGAAAGGCCTGAGCACCTTTGTTGTATCCGCTACAGACCTTTTGTTCGGTTCCCTTCAAAAATTGATCGGCGTCAAAGGAATGCCATATTTTTTTGTGCTTCCCAATTTGCTGATATTTGGTATTTTTATTCTTTACCCCGTGCTTCTAAATTTTGTTTATGCCTTCACTGGTGGTCCATCCTTCTTCCCGGATGAACGCCCATTTGTTGGCACGGGAAATTTTGAACGCTTATTTGCTTGCGAAAGCATCCTCCAACCAAACAGCTGTACAGAAGACATTTTTTGGAGAGCAGTTCATAACACGATCTTTTTTGTGATCTTCCAGGTAAGCCTGATGGTGCTTTTTGCATTAATTACAGCGCTGGTTCTTAATCGAAAAATTAAATTCCGCGGTTTCTTTCGCAGTGTGTTTTTTTACCCCTGTCTGCTATCTCCCATCGTAGTTGCATTGATCTGGAAGTGGCTTCTACAGGACAATGGATTGTTAAATGGAATTATGACAAGTTTGGGTTTTTCCAGGTTACCCTTTCTTGTGAACGCTCAATGGGCTCAGTTTTGGGTGATCATTGTCAGCGTTTGGGCATCGATGGGATTTTATACCCTTATTCTTCTGGCAGGGTTACAATCGATCCCGCCAGATTTATATGAAGCTGCTTCCATGGATGGAGCAAATAAATGGAAGGCATTCACAAAAATTACCATGCCTTTATTGATGCCCACAATGTTAGTCGTTATTGTGCTTTCCCTGATCCGGGCAGTTCAGGTTTTTGAGGTTACTTATGCTTTCACAGGAGGGGGGCCGGGAACAGCAACCCTTTACCTGGTCCAGTTTATTTATAACTATGGATTTTCCAGCCCGAACAAGCAATATGGCGTGGCAGCTGCAGCATCTTTGCTTATGGCGGGCGTGTTAATTGTGCTCACCCTAGCACAATTTGCTGCCAGGCGGGAGGAGGCATACTAATGAATCCCATCCTGGAATTCTTAACCCGTAAAAGAGGACGAAAAAAACTTTTACTGAGTGACCTGCTTTCTTACTTATATTTGTTATTGGGCGTTGTCTTCATGTTCGGACCAGTTCTTTGGCTGGTGTTATCTTCTTTCAAGACACCCCTCGAAATCGTCAGATTTCCCCCGCGTATTTTTCCTTACCGACAACAGACTGTCAGCATTGAAGGAAACGAGGAGGAGTTGCCATTGTTCACTGTCACAATGGAAAACGGAATTACGCGTGAGCTTGCCCAGGTACGGCGTATCGGCCTGGAAGCTCAAATGATCGACCCCTTGGACCCCTCTGAAATTGTTAAAGTGCCAATCGACAAACGGGTTCCTGTCGAAAAGATCAGCTTCGATCTCGAGAATTACATAACAGGTGCAAATCGCTTCAACTTCGGACGGTATTTGTTCAATAGTGTTGTGGTAACGCTTTTTGCCACCCTCTTAACCCTTCTGGTAAACAGCATGGCTGCCTTTGCTCTCAGCAAGTATAAATTCAGAGGAAGGCAGACAATTTTCCTTGTGATGATCAGCACTCTGATGGTACCTCTTTCAGTTGTGCTGGTGCCAATATTCCTGGTGATTACCAGGGTTGGTTGGAATAACAACCTGTTGGGGATCATTGTTCCTGTTGCAGCCACGCCAACCGGTGTGTTTCTGCTCAGGCAATACATGCTGACCATACCCAATGAATTGATGGATTCTGCCCGCATCGATGGTGCCAGTGAATGGCGGATTTACTCCCAGATCATCCTGCCACTGGCAAAACCCGCGCTTGCTGTATTAACGATCTTTTCGGTCATGTGGAGATGGAATGACTTCCTGTGGCCTTTGATCGTCATCAGCCGCAGCGAAATGTTTACTCTCCAGGTTGGCCTGGCTTCTTTTCAGGGGGAGCTAAACGTGCAGTGGAACCTGATCCTTGCCATGACCGTTTTAACCTTGCTGCCCATAACCATTGTTTTTGCCCTTTTGCAGAGACACATCACTACGGGAATTGCCACCACGGGGTTAAAATAGGGTTATGGTTGATCAAGATCGTAGCGATTATAGCTATTGACATTTGAATGCTATGGTCTTTTCCCGGTTGGGTTAAATTGGATAATTGAGCATTAGAATTAAACAAAGAAAAATATCACTGGAGAATTGTTCTTATGTTATCTGAGCAAGAGTTGATAAGATTGAAAGCAAAAGCCAACGAGATCCGCATCTCGACCCTCGACATGATCGGATTTTTAGGCGTCGGTCATGTTGGTGGGTGCATGTCCATCGTGGAAGTACTGACCCTGCTTTACTACCGCCACATGCAGGTTGATCCACAGGATCCGCGGAAACGCGATCGGGACCAACTGGTCCTTTCCAAAGGGCATGCCGGTCCCACCCTCTACAGCGTTCTGGCAGACAAAGGTTTCTTCCCCAAAGATTGGTTGCATACCCTGAATAAAGGCGGAACCTGCCTGCCCAGCCACTGTGATCGCAATTTGACGCCCGGGATCGACATGACCACCGGTTCGCTTGGTCAGGGCCTTTCAGCCGCCATCGGCATCGCCCTGGGCAACAGGCTGGATGATATCGATAGCACCGTTTATGTCATCATCGGTGATGGTGAATCAAACGAAGGACAAGTCTGGGAAGCTGCCCAGGCAGCCGCCCAATTCAGACTGAACCATATCATTGCATTTACCGACAGCAACAGGCTGCAATTGGATGGATTCATGCAAAATGTGATGAACATTGAGGACCTGGCTGCCAAATGGACCAGTTTTGGCTGGTCTGTGCAACGGGTTGATGGTCATGACCTGCAGCAAATGGACCACGCCATCGAACTGGCAAAAGGTGAAGTAATCAAGCCATCCATGATCATCCTGGACACGATCAAGGGTAAAGGGGTTGATTTTGCCGAAAACCAGCCTTCTAACCATAACATGAAGTTTGACCATGCCACCGCACTCCAGGTGATCGCTAAATTGCAGGCTGAGAATGGAGATAACCATGACTGAACAACTTGAAATGCGGGCAATCTATAATGAAACCCTGATCAACCTGGCTGAGGAAGATCCGCGCATTGTCCTGTTGGAAGCTGACCTGATGCGCGCCACTGGGACGCGTACGTTCGCTGAAAAATTCCCTGAACACACCTTTAATGTGGGTGTAGCCGAAGCTAACATGGTCAGTATCGCTGCTGGGTTATCCACCACCGGGAAGATCCCCTATGCCAACAGTTTTGCAACCTTTGCATCGCGGCGCGTCTTTGACCAGTTTTTCATATCAGCCAACTATGCCCACCTGAATGTCAAGTTGGTGGGCAGCGATCCCGGTATCACAGCAGTGTTGAATGGTGGTACGCACATGTCTTTTGAAGACCTGGGCATCATGCGCACCATCCCCAGACTGGTGGTATTTGAGCCTTCAGACCCGGTATCCATTCGAAAATTGGTTCAATGCACAGCCAGGTATGAAGGTTGTTCCTATATGCGTCTGCACCGCGGCATGGCGAACGTCCTGTATGCTGAAGATGAGTCATTTGAACTTGGAAAAGGCAAGCTCCTGCGAACAGGCAAAGATATTGCGCTGATTGCAACCGGCGTGGTCATGGTAAACGAAGCACTGAAAGCAGCTGAGATACTGGCAAATGATGGCATTGCAGCCAGCGTGGTGGACATGCATACCATCAAGCCCATTGACCGCGAACTGATCATTCAGCTGGCAGGTACCTGTGGTGCAATTGTGACCTGTGAGAACCACCAGGTGACCAATGGACTGGGTTCGGCTGTCGCCGAGGTGTTGGTTGAAACATTATCCGTACCCATGGCGCGCATCGGTGTCAAAGACATATTTGGTGAGGTCGGATCCCTGGATTATTTAATCGAGCGCTTCGAATTAACTGCTGCGCATATTGTTTCCCAAGCCAGGCAATTATTACTGCGGAAATAAAGCTGAACAAGAACATTTGGAGGATGTATGACCGATAAATTGACCATTGCCATAGCCAGTGATCTTTCTGGATTTACCTTAAAACAGGCGATAGTAAGCCATTTACTGCAAAAAGATGATCTTCAAGTGATTGATTTTGGCATTCCATCAGAGCAGGAACCCAAGCCCTACTTTGAGCAAGCCCCAAAGGTGGCTGAAGCCATCCAGAAAGGCCAGGCACAAAAAGGCATCCTGATCTGTGGCACCGGGCAGGGCATGGCGATCGTTGCCAACAAGCATAAGGGCATTTATGCCTGCGTGGTGGATGATATTTTTGCTGCTGAGCGTGCCAAGATCATCAACAACGCCAATGTCATCACCCTGGGAGGTTGGATCACAGCGCCTTTCCTGGGTATCCAGATCGTTGATGCCTGGTTGAGCATGCAATTTACTCAAAAAATGGAGTTCAAGAAGGATTTTCTCACCAATGCCTTTACCCAGGTCCAGGCAATTGAGCAGATCAACTTCAAGTGATCAGGTTGACCCATGCCCGTGGTAAAAAGGGTATGATTGCATTGTGATAATTAAAGGAGAGAACCCCAATGAGTGAATATTTTGACCGAGTTTCGCTGCAGGTACAAAAAGGGTTTCACCGCATCGCTTCCATTAAGCCACTGCAACCAATTCCCGGCGGCATGCGCTTTCTTTGTGAAGCGGGACAACTGGACATCTGTTACGTTGCCCGGGGAGTCATCCGTTTTACCTTCAATCATGGGGATGTGGTGGATTATGGCTTGCTGACCGCAGAACCCCAGCAGATCGCCTGTCAGATCGAAACCATGAAACGCGATTTGGTTTTAAAGTCCGGCGATGTCTCACTTGAGGTGATCCTGTCACCTTTTTCTTTCAAGCTGAAGAGATCAGGCAACCTGGTCCTGGAAAGCATCACCGATTGCAGCATGGAAGGACCGACCCGCTTCCATGCCTTCGCTTACAATCCAAAACCTGCCTGGCAGGTATCCTTGGCATTAAAGAGCGGGGAACCGGTCTATGGTTTGGGGGAGAAATTTGGACGCCTGGATCATCGGGGTGAGCTGATCACCAACTGGAATTCCGATGCATTAGGTGTGAATGCAGAGCGTTCCTATAAGAATTCGCCCTTTGCCTGGTCACCTGAAGGTTGGGGGCTTTTCATCAACACGCCCAGCCGGGTGACCCATGCCGTCGGTTATTCACCCTGGTCACACCGCAGTTACATTACCCAGGTGGAAGATACCAATCTGGACTTCTTCCTCTTTGCAGCTGACACACCCGCAGAAATTATCGCTGCCTTCACCAACCTGACTGGCAAGACCCCAGCGCTTCCCATTTGGAGCTATGGGCTCTGGATGGCACGGGCATATTACCGCACCGCTGATGAGCTGCTGGATGTGGTCAAAGAGATGCGTGCCCGCCAGATCCCGCTGGATGTGATCCTGCTGGATGGACGGGCGTGGCACAAAATGGAGACCCGCTTTGACTTTTCCTGGGATCCCGAGCGCTACCCTGACCCGGTTGGATTTATCAGGAAATTGGATGCGTATCATGTGCGCCTGTGCCTGTGGGAATATCCTTACATTTCCACATTCAATCCACTTTTTAACGAACTGGCAAACAAGGGATACCTGTTGAAAACTGTCAATGGACAGACTTACATCCATCAATGGCTCCCGGAACCCTATGAATTGATGCTGCCCCAACTCTGCCCGAGCGGGATCATTGACTTCACCAACCCGGATGCATATGCCTGGTACCGCGATCAGCACAAGCCCCTTTTCGACATGGGGGTGGCGGTGATGAAAACCGATTTTGGTGAAGCTGTGCCTGAGAATGTCGTCGCATACAACGGTGACAGCGGAACCCGCCTGCATAATGTGTATTCCCTCCTTTACAACCGCTGTGTTTATGAAGCAACCCAGCTTTATGGTAAAGGTCAGCCTTTGGTTTGGGGCCGATCCGGATGGACCGGCAGCCAGCGCTACCCGATGGGTTGGGGCGGCGATCCCCAATCTGACTGGGAAGGCCTGGCAGCCAGCATCCGCGGTGGGCAATCCTGGGGCATGAGCGGCGTTCCATTTTATGCCCATGACATTGGTGGATGGTATGGTGCCTTGAAAGACCCAGAACTGTTCGTCCGCTGGACCCAAGCAGGGGTCATGAGCTCACACACCCGGTTCCATGGCGGTGGACCCCGCGAACCCTGGATATTCGGACCGGAAGTGGAAGCGATCATCAGCCAGTGGATCAAATGGCGCTACCGCCTGATCCCTTACCTGCGAGCCTGTGAGCGGGAAGCCGCTCAGAACGGCATGCCCGTCATGCGTTCGATGGCATTGGCTTTTCCAGGGGAACGGGCGAGTTGGTCCTTCGAAGAACAGTACATGCTGGGTCCTTCATTATTAGTCGCACCTATCATCCAACCTGGTGGACATGTGGAAGTCTACCTGCCCAAAGGTGGTTGGTATGACATCATTAAGGGGCAGCGATATGAGGGTGGGCAGGTGATCGCCCTTGAAAATGTGCCCCTGGACCAGTTGCCGATCTTTGGGCGGGAGGGAAGCTGGCTGCCCCTGGGACCGGTTGTTCAGCACACGGATGAACTTTCTGCAACAAATGAGGTTGAAGAATTGTGGGCGTTCGGAGATCCGGACCCTGCATTCCGCATTAGCTGTGACCATATCACACTGGAAGAGAAACAAGGTAAGGTGCAATTTACATTGCCAGAAGGTATGGTGCTAAAACTTTTCCAGTGAGATAAATGGCATAATCGCTCACAAAAGCAAAGATGCTCTCGATGGATAAAATTATGAAGGGTTAAGGTTATGTCCAGGCAAAGATTTTCTTGACAATCTCAGGCCAAACCCGGAAGCAGTTGCCAAAAATATAACTACACGCATCCCACACTGGACGAATAGCTCAATGTATATAGGTTTTACCAGACACTGCTGCGGAGAATCAAGAACAGAACATAGTTCGTCTTTTCAGCCCTCTTTTAATTAGGATAATTTCAAAATACCAATCACGGCTGTTTACCCGGTCAAACAGTAATAATGTATATAGTCTGTATAATGTTTGCTTGTTTGGATAAGGTAAATGCAATATCATTAAGATATGGAAAATTACGTGGCCAAACAAATCGCTAACAAAACTACACATGATATGAAATTAACTAAACTTGTGCTCTCCTAAGCTTGATTTCCATGTCATGGATGTTGGTCTACGATTTTACTTTCGCCGATTTTGCCGCTGAGAGCTAAAAATTGTCCGGCAATTTCTGGGTCATCCTGATAAAGACGCTGGGTTTCTTTACCGCATCTTTACATGTCCTGATATCATTGACCCAAAGCAAAGGAAATTGGTTACAATTCTTTCTTGGCAAACGGAAGAATGATCTATTGAGAAATCATAATTAAGTAAAAGGAGCAACAAAAAATGAAAGCAAGACAAATTCTTAACCTGGTTGGACTGGTCATCATGATCACGGTCAATGTCCTGGCCAACGCACTTCCCATCAACGGCATCAGCACCGCTGCTGTCAGCGATTCAATTCCCTCTCTCTTTACACCCGCCGGGTATGTATTCAGCATCTGGGGCATCATCTACCTGGCACTGATCGGTTTCGGCATCTACCAGGCACTTCCCAAACAAAAGGACAATCCCCGCCTGGAACGGATCGGCTTGTGGTTCTTTATCTCAAGCATGTTCAACAGTGCCTGGATCTTTTCGTGGCATTACCAGAAATTCACCCTTTCAGTCATCCTGATGTTGGGCTTACTGGTTTCATTGTTGATGACCTACCTGCGGGCAGGGATCGTCAACCGCAAGAGCTTAAAAAACAGCGACAAATCACGTCCAGCAAGATTGGCAGAGTACATTTTCATCGATCTGCCCTTTGGCATCTACCTTGGGTGGATCTCGGTCGCCACGATCGCCAATATCTCATCCCTGCTGGTTGTCCTGGGCTGGGGTGGCTTCGGTTTGAGTTCCAATGCCTGGACGATCATCATGCTGGCGGTCGGTGCCCTTTTGGGTGTTTTGATGATCTTATTACGTCACGAAGTGGCCTATGCACTGGTGATCATCTGGGCTTTCCTCGGCATTTATGTTTCACGGGTGGATCAGCCATCCATCCAGGTCACTGCCCTGGTCACGGCAGCCATTGTGCTGCTTGTACTGCTGGGTTCACTGCTTGGAAGATTGGTCAAGAAAAGCTAGGCATCGAAATGGAAAAAGTTGTCTGGTGGATCAGGCGGGACCTACGCCTGGATAACAACAATGCACTGAAACTTGCCCTGGAAACCGGGCTGCCTGTTCTGCCAGTCTACATTATCGATCCGAACCTTGAGATCTCACCATCCATCCCGAGACAATCATTTATCTTTGCCGGGTTGGAGGTACTGGATGATAAACTCCATGACCATGGTTCTTACCTGATCCTGCGCAGGGGTGAACCCGTAGAGGTCCTCCATGACCTTGTCCGGCAGCACCATGTTACCAGGATCTTTGCTGAAGAGGATTTTTCACCCTACGCGACCAGGCGCGATAATAAGGTTGCCCAACAAATACCTCTGGTGCTGGTTTCCGGCTTGACGATCAACCACCCAGCGGTCACGCTGAAAGCAGACGGCAGGCCTTACACCGTCTTTACCCCCTTCAAGAATGCATGGTCAAAGCTGCCCAGAGGAAAGACCTCCGCCTGGCAGCCTGGCAAGTCCCTGGAAACGCCAAAAAACATCAGCACCCTACAGATCCCGCAGTTCACTGCAAACCCGCATTTTCCCGCCGGCGAAGAGGCTGCGGCAACGCGTTTGCAGGAGTTTTTGTCTGAAAAAATCTTTGCTTATCATCAAGATCGCGACATGATGGACCGTGATGCCACATCCATGCTCTCCCCATACCTTAAAACCGGCATGCTTTCGATCCACAAAGCCTGGGACATGGCTGAAGCGCTCCTGTTGGACCCGCAAAAAGAAAATTCCAGCCAGGGCGTCTTAACTTGGCAAAATGAGTTAATCTGGCGCGAATTTTATCAATACATCCTTTACCATTTTCCGCATGTCAGGCATGAGGCATTCGATGCAGCATTTCGCGCCATACCCTGGCGCGATTCATACCAGGACCTGCAGGCCTGGAAGTCCGGGGTGACCGGTTTCCCGGTGGTGGATGCCGCCATGCGCCAGTTGGTTGGCATGTCATGGATGCACAACCGGGCGCGCATGATCACCGCCTCATTTTTAACCAAGGATTTGCTGATCAACTGGCAGGAAGGCGAAAGCTGGTTCATGCAGCACCTGGTCGATGGGGACCTTGCCTCAAACAACGGTGGTTGGCAGTGGAGTGCCGGCGTTGGCACAGACGCAGCGCCTTACTTCCGCATCTTCAACCCCATCCTGCAGGGGAAAAAGTTCGACCCGGCTGGAAAATACATCAAAAAATGGGTCCCTGAGCTAAGAAACGTGCCGGAAAGCTTCATCCATGAACCCTGGTTGATGCCGCTGGACTTGCAGGAGCAGGTCGGCGTGTGCATCGGCAAGGATTACCCACAACGGATCGTTGACCGCAGCGTTTCACGAGACAGAACACTGGAAGCATACCGACAAGCCAAAAACAAAAGTCAGAGTTTGTAACTTTTAGCTGGAACATCCTCAACAGGATAGAAGGAGAACGATGTCAATTAAAGAAATTAACACACCAGCCCCGGATTTTTCCGCCATCGATGTGGATGGCAACCCCATCTCCCTGTCGGATTTTAAGGGTAAAAAGCATGTCATCCTGGTCATGAACCGCGGTTTTGTCTGACCCTTCTGCCAGAGGCATATGGCGCAGTTGCGTCATGACTATGATAAATTTGTGGAACGGCAAGCAGAAGTGATCGTGGTTGGACCTGAATCAGCTGAAGCTTTCAGAAATTACTACAAGAGTAATCATCTGCCATTCGTCGGCATTCCTGACCCCCAGCATAGCATCCTGAAATTATTTGGCCAACAAACGAACATTTTCAAATTGGGGCGCATGCCTGCCCAGATGATCATTGACAAGGATGGCATCCTGAAATATGTACACTATGGTCACGACATGACTGACATCCCTGAAAACTCGGAGATCATCACGTTACTAGACCAGCTGAAAGGGTAATTAGAAGTTCTGACTTAATCAGACCTGAATTCTTGATATTACGATGCCAGCCCACGGGGCTGGTATTTTTTTAATGACCAGCCAGGAATTGCTTCAGCGCAACCAGGGCTTCAATGGGTGTCGGGTCAACCTGGTAGTGCAAAGCCAGGTAGTATGACACATAGTCTCCAAAGTGCAACAAGGTCCACATCTGTGCCAGCCGGGAATTGCCACTGGCATGCACCTCGTCCACGGGCATGCCAGCCAGCATGCATTGCTGCTTGGTAAAGTCCAGCCGCAGTTGGTTGCGGGGATGGTCGTATTTTGAGCGCAGGAAAACCGTGGCTACCTTGGTGACCGCTTCTTCCGGGTTTTGCAGACCAGCCAGTGAATTATGGTCCACCTCGGGCAGGGCCTCGAACTGTGCCCAGGCCTTGGCCAGTTCGGCGATCTGGGTCTTCCAACGGCGAGCAACAACTTCGTTCTCACCAGCCGCCATGATCGAAACATACCTTCCCACCAGTTGGCCAGCAAGCCGCCTGGCGGGGTTGGCATGCAGGGCAATCGAAAAACCGATCTTTTCCTGCTGGGCTTTCATGGCATTGACTGTTTCAAGAATTTCCGCTTGGGTGGTTTCAATCATGCCCAGGCGGGAAACCAGGGCTAAAAGGATGCCAAATGAGAATCCCACCGCTGTGCGTGGTTGACCCTGGTGGTTAAAACGCCAGGCAGGAGCACCCACCTTTTGAGCAATTTCGCTCAACTTGCCTCCGGTGCTTAGGGTCAGTACGGAGCACCCATTTTCAAGTGCTTTATTAAAAGATGACAGGGTTTCTTCAGTGTTACCGGAATGCGATGAACAGATGACCAGCGTTTCCCTGCCCCTTGCCCAGGCAGGCAGGCCATAATCGCGATGGCTGAACACCGGGATATCTGCCAGGGGGCGCATATACGCAGACAGCAGGTCGCCGCCAATAGCTGAGCCACCCATTCCTGCAACAATGATGTTCTTTACTGTGCCAAAATCCGGCAATGGTAGTGTCTGACCCAGGTCCCAGGCATTAAGCAGCTGGTCTGGCAGCGTATCGATATGAGCAAGCATGTTTTGCGGGTCAAGTTGTTGCAGTTCCTGTTGATTTTCCATATTCACCGTTGAAAATTTGATCACTGGGAGGACCAGGTCTTGAAATTGACTGAGAGAACGCCTGTTGCACTGTCAAAAGCCAATACCTGCAGGCTTCCAAAGCGACCTTCGTCTGTGCGATAGCACATGTAATCTGTACTACTGATGGTCACAAATACGATGCCATTGCTTCCCATTGATAATCCCTGGCAGGTAAAGTAAGTAGGGGCTGTCAAACCATAAGACGCAATGCCAGACTGGGTACCTGGCAGGAAGACATGGCTGTTGTTCATAAAGGCATAAGATAGGTCAAATTCGCCATCCTCACTGACAACCTGGCCTTCATCCAGGTCCAGTTTTTGATCCGTTGCAAGGTTCAGTGTGCCCTGGCGGTAAACCTCTATGACCGGCGTGGGGGTCAGGGTGGGTGTTTGGGTCGGGGTGGGAGTCAGGGTTGATTGTTGGCTAACATCGATGATCACCCAGAAAGGGGCATCAGAATTGGGTCCAATACCAAAGACTTCCCCTTTTTCGTTCTGCAGCATCCAATTACTCTGGTAGGTGCCAGGTGTCAGGGGAGCGTTCATTGAAACGGAGAGATCGACTGAACTGCCTGGCGGCACTTCACCCAGCAGGTTTTGTTCATAGCTTGCGCCCAGCGAATTGCCTGAAAAGAAAACCAGTTTGTAAAGCCGGGTCCACTTGCATGAGCCGGAATTGACCAGGCGCCAGGTTTTGGTAAAAGCCTGCCCGGGTATTATCTCGGTATGGTCACGGATGGTCACATCAAAAGGTGACCCGGCGCTGGCCGAGTCACAATCTGGCATGCGGGTCGGGGTGGCATTGGATGGACGGGTGCGGACAATGGTTGGAATGGAAGTGGGGGTGACATTGGCAGTCTTGGCGGCTGAGATGGCGGTATTCTCGATCGCCTGGATGGTTTCGGTCTGGGCAGACGCTTCAGTAGCCTGGGATATGGATGTCTGCATGAGCATTGTCGCATCCAGTTGTATTTGCTGGGTGGGCTCTGCTTCGATCGCCTGGCAGGCGGTGATCACTAATAAAAAGAAGATCCAAATGACCTTCCCCGTTTTTTTGAGCATCAAATTTTCAACTCCAACAAGGATTTTACACCATATTTTAAGGAAAATTAGTGTCTTGAGGTGCCATCACCATCCTCCTCTCCAGGAAGCACGCTGCCTTAGGATGGGGTAAAATATGCAGGATTGTAAGTTTATGCCAAGATTTTCAAAACGGAGAATGCATGACTGCTGAACAACCTGTTGCAAAGATCAAGAACAGCATGGATCGCTGGCTGGACAAACCGGTGTTTCACTTCTGGCCCAATTTTTCGATCGAAAAGCTGCTCATCATCCTGATCATCAGCCTGACCATTGTCAGCCGCTTTTATGACCTGGGTGCGCGGGTGATGGCACATGACGAGGTCAACCATGTGGTGCCATCCTTCGATCTTTACGAGGGACGCGGCTACAGTTACGACCCGGTCACGCATGGACCTTTCCAGTTCCACATGATCGCGCTGTCTTATTTCATGTTCGGTGACAATGACTTCAGTTCCCGCCTGCCGCATGCCCTATTTGGCATTGCTGTGGTGCTCTTCGCCCTGTTCGCCTGGCGACGCTACCTGGGTCGGGCGGGTGCGCTGGTTGCCGGTTTATTCTTCATGATCTCTCCCTTCATGCTTTTTTACAGCCGCTATGCCCGCAACGAGATATTTATCGTTTTCTGGGGACTGGTGATGCTCTGGTCGTTTCTGCGGTACCTGGAGGATGGCAAAACAAAGTGGTTGATCCTTTTAACCATGATCACCGCGCTGCATTACAGCGATAAAGCCACTTCATATATTTTTACCGCTGAAGCGCTGATCTTTTTGGCAATCCTTTTCATTGTGCAGGTCATCAAGCCTGCCTGGAAAAAAGCCCACCTCAAACCGATCTTCCTGGTATTGGTGGCGATCGTCATCCTGGCAGTAGCAGTAAGTTTCACCTTGAACATGACGGCAGATGGAGCTGCAGACCTTGCCAGCAGTACCGGGGCAGAGACGATCACCGATACCACAAGCCGGTTGCCGATGCTGATCGGGTTTGGTCTTGCCTTATTAGCGCTAGTTGCCGCCCTTGTCACACTGGTGCTCGGGGCAGGTTTCCCCAACATCCGCAAGGTCAGGACCTTTGACCTGCTGATCCTCCAGATCAGTCTGGTGCTGCCGCTGCTCAGCGCAGCAGTCATCAGTTTGATCGGTTTTAACCCCCTGGATTACACCCAGGAAGGCATGATCCGCTCTGCATTGGTGATCGTCCCGATGGCATTGCTTTCAGTCTTTATCGGGTTGCTGTGGAACCGTAAAGTCTGGGTCAAGTGTGCGGTGATCTTCTGGAGCATATTCCTCGTCTTCTACACCACCTTTTTCACCCGTGGCGACGGCTTTTTTGTTGGCCTGATGGGCGCCCTGGGCTATTGGATGTCCCAGCAGGCAGTGCAGCGGGGAACCCAGCCACTCTATTATTATGCGCTGGTGCAGATCCCGATCTATGAATTCCTGCCGGTGATTGGCACCACCATCGCCCTGGTCATTGGCGTCAGCAAACGCCTGATGATCAGCACTCCCGGTGCACCTTTTGTCCCATCAATCGATGAATCACCGTCAGACACACTAACACCTTCGATCATTGACACTGCACAAAACCTGGTTGCTGGAGAACCCGAAGAGCCTGAGACAGAAGCAGCTTTGGAACAAATCCCTGAGTTCCTCCCCGCAAAGCCAAGGAAACACCTGTTCACTGACCCACCCAGCACCGCAGGTGAACCCCAGCCCGTCCCAACACTGATCCTGCTGCTCTTCTGGTCACTGATCAGCCTGGTGGCATTCAGCCTGGCTGGCGAGCGCATGCCCTGGCTGACCACTCACATTGCCCTGCCGCTCATCCTGACCGCAGCATTCGGAATAGGCTACCTGTTGGAAACCACCGATTGGCTGGAAATGGCTCAAAGGAAAGGCTGGCTGGTCTTTCTACTCGGTGTGCTCTTCATCTTTGGGTTGAGTTCCGCCCTTGGCTCACTGTTGGGCAGTAACCCACCCTTCCAGGGTAAAGACCTTGCGCAGCTTTCGGCAACCAGCACCTTCCTTTTTGCCAGTCTGGCGATGATCGCCAGCGGGGTCGGCATTGCCTTCCTGCTAAAAGGCTGGAAATTCCGCCAGGCAGCCCGTATGGTCGTGTTGGCATTTATCTTGATCCTGGTGGTGATCACCACCCGCGCTTCCTACCGCGCCAGTTTCATCAATTATGATAATGCCAAAGAATTCCTGGTCTATGCGCACGCCACGCGGGACCCCAAGGACATCCTGGAGCAGGTGGAGGACATCTCCTCCCGCCTCTATGGCAGCAAGGACATTGCCGTAGCCTATGACAACAACAGTCTCTACCCCTACTGGTGGTATTTCCGCGATTATCCCAACCGTAAGTGGTATAGCGACACACCCACCAAGGACCTGCGCGAGTCCCCCGTCATCCTGGTCGGCTATGAAAATTATGCCAAAGTGGAGCCGGTGGTGGCGGATGATTATTACCAGTTTAATTACAAACGCATGTGGTGGCCGATTGAGGACTATGACAACCTGACATGGGAGCGCTTGGTCAGCGATCTAAAAAACCCCGAAATGCGGGCTGCTTTATGGCAGCTTTGGTTTGACCGAGACTACACCAGGTATGCCCAGGCAACCGGGCGTAACAACTTTACCCTTTCGACCTGGTCACCCTCTGCCGATATGCGCATGTACGTGCGCAAAGACGTTGCTGCCCAGATCTGGGAGTATGGCATCTCACCCATCCCAACCGAACCCGAGATCGACCCCTACGAAACGGGCACGATCAGTCTCGAAGCTGACCTGGTTATGGGTTCTTTTGACGGACAAACCCTCGCCGGACCCAAGGCAGTGGCAGCCTCAGCTGATGGCACGCTTTACATCGCTGATACCTTCAATCACCGCATTCTACACATTACATCCGACGGCGAATTGCTGCATTCCTGGGGTGGGTTTGCCGACGTACTGAGCGGTTCGGCACCCGCCGGTATGTTCAACCAGCCCTATGGCATTGTGGTCAACCAACAGGGTTTTGTGTATGTGGCTGACACCTGGAACCACCGCATCCAGAAATTCACAGCCAATGGGACGTTCGTCCTTATGTGGGACACATGGGGTTCAAATGAGGCACCGGATGGTTTCTGGGGTCCACGCGGTATCGCCCTTGATAACAAAGGCAATGTCTATGTCACCGATACAGGCAAGCAGCGCGTGGTGGTCTTTGACCGCGATGGGGTTTACATCAACCAGTTTGGCGGGTTGGGCATGACAGCCGGCTATTTTGACGAACCGGTGGGCATCGCGGTGGACAATGAAGGGCTGATCTATGTGGCAGACACCTGGAACAACCGCATCCAGGTTATCCGACCGCTGGGCGAACTTGAAAATTTCTTGCCCTTCCTGTCTTGGGAACTGAACGCCTGGAAGAGTCAGAGCCTGGAAAACAAGCCTTTCCTGGCTCTCAATGCCAGGAACCAGGTGCTGGTGACCGATCCGGACCGTGGTCGCATCCTGCAATTTGACAACCAGGGCAATTTCCTGCAGTTGTGGGGCGGGTTTGACAATGCCACCCTGATGGGCATAACCAGCGGCATTACCGTGGACAAGGATGGGCATGTGTGGGTCACCGACTCAACCAACAACACCCTCCTGCGCTATTCTCCACCCGAAAAATAGGCATAACCCTTCCTTAAACTAAAAGACACTCCCGCTTTGAGAGTGTCTTTTTTTGATTGTGTGAGGATTAATTGCCAGTTGCTTTTTGCACGATCGCAGTAAAAGCCTTGGGATCCCTGATAGCCAGGTCAGCCAGAACCTTGCGGTTGAGGATGATCTCACTGTTGCGCAGTGCATTGATCAGCTTGCTGTAGGAAATGCCATTCAGGCGGGCAGCAGCGTTGATGCGGGCGATCCATAACTTGCGCAGGTCGCGCTTGCGGGTGCGGCGTCCGACATAGGCATACCACTGAGCCTTCATGAAGGTCTCATTGGCACGCTTGAACAAATGATTACGCGATCCGAGGTATCCCTCGTTATGCTTGATCAGCCTTTGGTGCCGTCTTCGGCGATAAGGCCCACTTTTTACTCTTGCCATCTATTACTCCTTTGCAGTCCCCTGGGCGTCAGATTTCTCATCCAGTTGCGAACACCCAGCAGCCGCACTAAAAAAATTGGATCAACTTGAATAGCCTAGCTATTCTTCCTCATATAAGGTGCCAAACGTGCGATATGCTTGCGCAGACCGGAAGATTTAACTTCGATCGTCTCAGCCAGCAAATACTTCGTCCGCTGGGGGGTGTTGCGGCGCAGGTGACCTTTACCGATCTTTGTGCGCACAACCTTCCCTGTTCCAGTCATACGGAAGCGTTTGGAGGTCGCTTTATGAGTCTTCATCTTGTAATTGCCTTCTCTTTGTTTGCGAGCCACAATCAAACTCCTCTCATGAAAATTCTGCGGCTGTTATGAGCAGCCGTAGGTATTACCTTTGTCTTCTCTGAAGATCAGTGTTATTTCTTGGGCGCCAGCATCATGAACATGGTACGCCCTTCCATGTTGGGCGCTTGTTCAATTTCACTGACTTCCGCTAACATGCCTGCAATCTCGCGTAAGTCTTCCATGGCGATCTCGGGGTACGTTATCTCCCGACCACGAAAGCGGATGGTCACTCTGACCTTCATTCCCGATTTCAACCATCTTTCTGCATCCTTGACCTTGAAATCACGGTGGTGGTCCGTGGTCTTTGGACGCAGCTGGATCTCTTTGATCTCGATCTTGGTCTGTGCCTTGCGGGCTTCGCGTTCCTTTTTCTCACGTTCGTAAAGGAACTTGCCAAAATTCATGATCCTGCAGACCGGGGGCTCTGCGTTAGGAGCCACCTCCACCAGGTCAAACCCGGCGATGTCTGCCCGGCGCAGGGCATCTTCCCGTGTCACAACGCCAACGTTTTCACCCGTCTCATCGATCAGGCGGACATTGGCTGCCCGGATGGTTTCGTTTATGCGAAATTCTTGTTTACTACTAATCTTCTTCTCCTTCGTTCGCTTTTTAACTTGGCGTGGCGAACCGGTCCTTTTCAGAACGCACCATATCATACCATAAGGCAGGTAAATGAGTCAACGAATTTTATGGGCAATAATGTGAGTAGGTCAGCACATGGTAGAGAGCAAAGACAGGACGCCCAATCATTGCCTCCCCACAGCAATTTTCCAGTTTCGCAGTTTCGCAGCTTCGCTGCACATGTACTTTATTGCGAAGCTTTCCAGTTTCCCCACAGGGTATATGTGCAGGGAAACTAGGAAACTAGGAAACTAGATTTCTCATCGACACACGCCTGCAAACCCAACTTCGCACCGCTACCACATGTGCAGCGATGCCCCGAGCGCCATCGAGGCGCATCGGGGTACACTGACTTCAAGAGAAGTCAGTGAGGTGCGATCTTTGCGATCTTCTTACACAGCCAGGTTTCACTCCACTAAATCATTGATCGCGCCGATCTTTATTATCCTCTAAGCACAGCCGAGTAGGACCAGATCGAGCGCGATCATGTTTGAAAATCCACAATTAATTCTTAATTTCCTTTGCCAGTTAATCAGGCAACCCTGCTGGCAACCTCTTCCTGTGCCAGCCTGATGAAGTCCGCCACAGGCATGGCGCCCGGGTTTTCACCACTGCGCTTTCGCAAGGCCACACTGCCTTCTTCCATCTCGCGGTCACCGATCACCAGCATATATGGGATCTTCTGCTTCTGGGCGTCACGAATCTTGGCGTTCATTCGTTCAGCACGCTCATCCACCTTCGCCCTGATGCCAACTGCTTTCAATTCCTGTACCACCTGCCTGGCAAAATCCATATGCCGGTCAGCGATCGGGATGATCATGGCCTGGGTTGGCGCCAACCACACGGGGAACGCACCGCCGTAATACTCGATCAGGATGCCAAAGAAGCGTTCCATGCTGCCAAGCAATGCCCGGTGGATCATATACGGACGGTGGGGCTGACCATCTTCACCGATATAACTCAGGTCAAAGCGTTCTGGCAGGTTGAAATCAAACTGGATGGTCGATAGCTGCCATTCGCGGTCCAGGGCATCACTCACCTTCAGATCTATCTTGGGGCCGTAAAAGGCACCGCCGCCGGCATCCACCTCGTATGTCATTCCGGCACGTTTGAGAGAGGCTTCGAGAGCCTGCTCAGCGGCATGCCAGTGTTCCGGGTCACCAACCGATTTCTCAGGCTTGGTACTCAGGTAAGCTTTGATCTTGTTAAACCCGAAAGCCCGCAGGATATTCAGGCTGAAACCGAGTACAAAGTCGATCTCCTCCGGCATCTGGTCTGGTCTACAGAAGTGATGGGCATCATCCTGGGTAAAGCCCCTGACGCGCATCAAGCCGTGCAGTACACCCGATCTTTCATAGCGGTATACCGTACCCTTTTCAGCCAGGCGCATCGGCAGGTCGCGGTAGGACCTCAAGCTGTTCTTGTAAATATGCAGGTGGAACGGGCAGTTCATTGGCTTGATGTAATATTCCTGCTCATCAATGGCGATGGGCGAGTACATGTTCTCCTTGTAAAAGCCCAAATGACCGCTGGTCTCCCACAGGCTGGATTTGCCAATGTGAGGTGTGAAGACAAAGTCATAGTCGTTGGCCAGGTGTTCATCCTCCCAGTAGCGCTCGACCAAAAAGCGGATCTTGGCACCATTGGGATGCCACAGGATCAGGCCTGCGCCGACCTCGTCATTGACGCTGTAGAGGTCGAGTTCCTTGCCCAGCTTGCGGTGGTCACGTTTCTTGGCTTCCTCCAATTTCCAGAGGTAGTCTTTGAGCTGATCAGGCGTCTCCCAGGCGGTGCCATAGATGCGCTGCAGCATGGGATTGTGCTCATCGCCCCGCCAGTAAGCCCCGGCAACATTCATCAGCTTGATGGCTTTGGGGTTGATCTGGGCGGTATGTTCGACGTGCGGTCCGCGGCACAGATCCACGAACTTCCCGGACTTGTAAATCGAAATGACCTGCGGCTCACTGGTCGGGTTCCCATCATCATCCAGCCCACCATGCTCGAGACCATCGATCAGTTCCAGTTTATAGGGCTGGTCGGCAAAGATGGCGCGTGCCTGGTCTGCACTTACCTCTTCGCGCACAAAATTCTCGCGGCTGGCGATGATCTGGCGCATGCGGTGCTCGACCTCATCCAGGTCCTCCGGGGTTAACGCACGGGGAAGCTCAAAATCGTAATAAAAGCCATCCTCGATGGGTGGACCGATCGCCACCCGCCCGGTGGGGAATTTCTCCAGCACTGCTTCCGCCATGATATGGGCAGTTGAGTGCCGCACCCGGTAAAGGAAGGACTCTGCATAATTTTCTTTCATCAATAGTGTCATTTCAACCTCCAAAACTTCATTTTTAATACAAAAAATCTCGCCCACTGGGGCGAGATCTAAATCACGCGGTTCCACCCAGATTGATACCCGGGGGTATCATCTTGTTATGCCGGTAACGGGGCTGCCGTTCGCCTTACTGCATTGCTGGTTCAGGTCCATGCTGGCGGGGGGTTTTCAGTTCAACCTTTCCGGGTCTGTCTTTCAGCATGTTTCAGACCTCTCTGTCGGCGGTAAGAACCTACTCTTCCCGTGTCTTAGCAAGTAAAATAATGATAATACCAAAATGGTCAGGATGCAAGCCCAAGATTAGACCTCTACCTTATAAGCAGTGGCAGGTAAACCCTCCAGGTTGAATACGGGCTTTCAACTGCCCCCAGGTCACAGGCATAGCCTGCCTTTCGCAGTTCACCATGTTGATCTTCAGGCAACAGAACACCATCAGCATTCATACAGCCTGCCGGGTTGCCGGCATCGATCACCCGGCTGTCCTGAAAAATGGGGAAGAATGGGGTGAAATAGGTATCCTCATCAAATACATCCAATTGAGGGTCAAGTGGAGAATTCTTGGTTCCTTTTTGCAGTCCAACCAGGTCACCAGTCACATTGCACTGCCCGGGGGTGACTGCCCCAACCAGGTTATAGCCTTCAGAAGTGATCGTCCCCAGGCAATCCGGAGCAGTTACACCAAATTCGCCACCCGAATTGTCTTCATTTTCTGCCAAGATTGAATTACGCATGTATATCGTCCCGGATTCCTGGAAGATACCCCCGCCGTTACCATCGCCATCGTCTCCAAAATCAGCAATGTTCCCAACAATGGAGACACTGCTCAGTTCAAGAGAGCCTGACTTGTTATAGATCCCGCCGCCAGAATTGGATGCATGGTTTTCACCGATCGTTGTATTCTCAATTTCCAAATAACTGGCAGTGTAAATTCCCCCACCATTGACCCCTTTATTCCTGGATATGGAGCTATCTGTGATGGCCAAATCATACTGGACATGGTAAATTCCTCCCCCGCTACCTTTAGCTTCATTGTTGATCAAGGCCACATTATCGATGATATTACCAGATGTCATGTCACCGGCAGTGAAATAGATGCCTCCTCCATGGAAGGTGGCAACGTTTTGATCAAAGTAGGCGTCTTTCAAGACCATCTTTTTTCCTGAAAAGTAAATTGCCCCGCCATTTCCGTCCGTGGTATTGGATCGAAAGAGCGTGCCTTTTCCATCAAATTTTTCAATAATTATCGAGCATATGGAATGGATGGCACCCCCATTAACCGCATTGTTGCTCAAAAAACTGCCCCCAAATATTGAAATCTTGGAAGTAAGGTCACTACATGATATGGCACCACCATTTCCCAATAAATTATTATTGGCCTGGAAGACCACATTGGTGAAGCGAACGTAGCCTTTCTTCACATAAACACCAGGTTTCCCATTAGTAATTTTTATGTTTGAAAAACTGACAAAGGCATCTTCTCCACCCCCGGTTATGGTGTCGCTATAAAATAAATCGCTGGTCGATTGACCATCCACGATGGTTCTGGTTGGTCCATTTCCATTGATATGTGTCATCTTGTTAATGGTCATGGTGCCATTGGTAGTAAGGATCGTCCCGTCAACAGAAAAATTGATCTCACTTGTCGGCCAGGAATTGCCTTCTTCGATAGCCGCACGCAGAGAACAATGACCTGAGCCATCATCGCATGTCCCATCACCGGGAGAGCTATCATGACTGTCATTCAATGTATTTACAGTATATGTGCCCGCTTGAACTGGTCTTGGAGCAGAAATAAGTGACGAAAACAGGAGCGAAAGGATAAAAACTGTGCTGGCGATCTTGATGAACCGGTTTACCATGATTACACCTCCTGGATGTTGGGATCCGATGATTAATGGTTCAATATGATGTTGAGACTGTTTGATACATTTTTTGTGGTTTAATTACATATGTAATTGTATAACAAATTGGAGATTTCGGATACTCAAAGATAATTGTAACCATAATATTTGATTTACGGAGGTGGTGTGATGTTGGAAATACCGGAAGCCATAACCATAGCCAATCAATTGGAAAAGGAGTTGAAAGGAAAGCGGGTAGAGAATGTGGCAGCCGGGTATTCCCCACACAAGTTTGCCTGGCTGATCAATGGCGGCGTGCATTACCACGCACTGATGGTTAACAAAGTTATCGAACAGGCAATAGGAGTCGGAGGCATGGTGGAGGTCAAGGTCGGCGATGCAACTCTCGTCTTTGCGGATGGTGTTTCACCGAGATTCTTCAACCCTGGTGAGTTGCTACCAGAAAAACATCAATTATTGTTGACATTTGACGACCTGTCACACTTGAGCGCAACGGTACAGATGTATGGTGGTATTTCTTGCTTTATTGAGGCTCAGGGTTATAACAATGCTTATTACCAGGTTGCCAAACAGAAACCTTCAACCCTCTCGGATGCCTTTGATATGACATATTTCTGGGAGCTGGTAAAACCTGAATCAGTGCAAAAATTGAGTGCCAAAGCCTTCCTCGCAACCGAGCAACGTATCCCCGGGCTGGGTAACGGTGTCTTGCAGGACATCCTGTGGCATGCCAGGATCCATCCCAAACGGAAGGTCTCGAGGTTAAGCGATAAAGAGATGGTGCAGCTTTACCATAGCATTAAGACTGTTCTGCAGGAAATGGTCCGCCTGGGTGGCAGGGATACCGAAAAGGACCTATATGGCAAGTCGGGCGGGTACGAGACTGTGATGTCGAGCAAGAAAGCGGGAGGTTACTGCCCTGCCTGTGGTGGATCGATTATCAAAGAAGCATATATGGGCGGCAGTGTGTACTATTGCACCTCCTGCCAACCTCTTTAAGAGCAAAATTTCTGCTGGTTTGGGTTACAATCAGCCGATATGAGTAAATTTAAGCATGGCTTATTGTGGTGCATGGTCATCCTGTTCACTCTGTCTGGATGCACCGATGGGTTGGTTATCACCTGGAAGGGCGAGCGGGGCAAGACAGCAGTGGCTGAGACAGCCATCTCTGCCGTTTTGCAGACGCTGGCAGCAACAGGAAATGCATCCACCCCGATGCAAAGCGAAAATGCCACCCTGACAGTAATGGAAACCACGCCCATATTACCGGAAACCATAGACCCAAGCAGCACGCCCCCACTCACAGGGGAAATCACGCCAACGCCCGGTTTTACCTTCACCCCTGAAGCAACCCAAACATTCTCTTCGACTGCAGAAATATTTAATTTTGATAACAACGCACGAGAGATGATCCGCAACCGAATGATGGATTATGGTCAAATCGAGGAAGAGCAACTTTCCATTGCATACTGGGAACGCATTACCGATCGCATCAGCCTGTATGGCAGCGCAAGGAACATTTTAACCCTTGAGTACCATGGCGATGACTACACAATGTACGATGGGCGTTACAGCATGTCACCGGCATCCTTTTTTGACCAGGTGGCTTACCTGATGAGCCAGGATTACCACTTCGTCACCATGCACGAAGCAGAAGGCTTTGTTTATGGATGGCTTGAACTGCCGATGCGCTCAGTTATCCTGACCACGGATATCAGCGACTTACATGTCAATTCTATGCTATCAATGGTTGAAACCTTTGAAAGTCAGTCACTTACTTTTGGGTATGATCCGCACATGCTGGCATTCATCTGGACAGGGGCAATGAACGCCGGGGCATGCGCAGACAGCACCTGTTGGCAAACGCTCAACCAGGCCAACCAGAGCGGATTTTTCACCTTCGGGTCTCATTCCACCACCCACCGTGACTTCGGGCTAATCAGCAGTGAGGATGGCGTTTGGGATTTGCAGGAATCCATGCGGGTGATGCAGGATGAAATGCGGATCAACGCCTATACGCTGGCCTGGCCTTTTGAAACATGCAGCCCTTTTCCTGATTCAATCGCCAACCTTGGGTTGACATTGGCATGGGGTGGAAGCACCAAACCGCTGAGCCAGAACTTCACCGCCTGGATGGACAGCCGACCTTTCTGCCTGCCGAGGATGCTTCCACCCAACATGCAAGGCATATCAATGCGTCCACCGGGTATGAACTTCCAGGACATGCTGGATAGTGCACTAAACGTTCCTTAGAATAAAAAAGTGCCTGCATCTCTACAGGCACCTGGTGGGCGGTATAGGACTCGAACCTACGGCCTTTACGATGTCAACGTAACGCTCTAACCAACTGAGCTAACCGCCCAAACGTTCATGCATTATACATAATGCCCTTGTATTTATCAAGGGCAATCAGGGCAAAGTTGAAAAATGGTTTCGATTATAATTTTTGGGAGCTATAATAAATCATGAAAGACACGCCCCTGGTGGAAAACCCGCAAGATCCCGAAGAACTGAACGAACAGCAGTTAAGGCAGCTGCTCCTCAAGCGATACCAGGAAAAGCACGCTGAGCGCCTGGCAGAGTTTTTACAAGGCGAAAAAGATCAGCGCAGCAATCCTGGCGAACACGGACTCACCAGGACAAAGCACTCACAACTGATTGAAAAGTTCAAAAAGCGATTCCAGCTTGGCAGGCAAAGGCAGCGTAGCAAGGCGCAGAAAACGATTGACCGCTGGTTGACTGTGCTGGAAGTAATCGGGGTAATCATCCTGGCTTTGTTAATTTATAAAGGCTTCCAATCGATCCAGCGCATTAACGCCCAGGCTGAGCTATCTTTTGACAGGCTTACGCCGCCAGCTCCTGGAGTCACCCATGCCGTTCCCACAGCAAAGCTGACTTTTACCTCAATTCCCACCAACACTTTGACGTTCACGCCTACTCCCCTGCCAACCTTAACACCAACATCCACACTGCAGGCAACAAAAACAGGAAGCATTACCCCAGAAGCAACTTATACACCCGCAACCACTCAAGCGCTATTACCTTCAGGGCATGAACCACCAACAGTCGAACACACAACCGGGATAACACCGACTGAGGGCCATACCAACTCAAATGTGGCAGATATGACGCCAACACCCACACCACAACCTGAACAAGCACTGTGGATTCGGATCCCGGCGATTGGTGTGGACCACCCGGTGGTGATGGGTGATGACTGGGAAAGCCTGAAATCCGGCGTCGGGCAACACCCGGGCAGCGCTGACCCCGGTGAAGATGGCAACCTGGTACTTTCAGCCCACAATGACATATATGGAAGGATATTTCAGCACCTGGATCAATTAGATCTAGGCGATGAGATAACAATCCTGACCACCACCCGTTCTTATGTCTACCTTGTGGATGAGATCCATATCCTGAAACCCAGCGAGATCAGCGTTCTGGAAAGAGGGGATAAAGCCGTGCTGACCCTTATTTCCTGCTATCCCTACATGATCGACACCCATCGTATCGTAGTGAGGGCATCGCCCAAACCCAACCTGGATTGATAATAATTAAAAGGGTCATTTTTGAAAAACAGGATACAATATAGTCAAGTTACTTAAATCATTTAAGGAGAGTCCAATGACCCATATGTTTATACCTGGTCCTGTGGATGTTGCACCCGAAGTGATGCAAGCCATGACCAAACCCATGATCCCCCACCGAAGCAAAGAGTTCGATGAGCTGTTCAAACGCACAGGCGAGGGCATGAAAAAGGTTTTTCTCACCGAAAACCGCGTTTTTCAGCCACCAGCTTCCGGGTCCGGTATGCAGGAAGCTGCCATACGCAACCTGGTTGATAAGGATGTACTGGTCTGTACCAATGGCGCGTTTGCCGACCGCTGGTTTTCAGTGGCTGTCAGCAATGGCAAGCAGACCACCCGCCTGGACGCTGAATGGGGTAAAGTACACACCCCGGACATGCTGCGTGAGGCATTAAGGGCCAGACTCTATGAGGCTGTGGCTATCGTACATAATGAAACATCCACTGGTGCTGAAAACCCGATGAAAGAGTTGGCGGAAACCGTAAGGGAAGTAAGTCCTGATACCCTGATCATGGTTGATGCTGTCTCGTCTTTGGGCGGTGCCAAGATTGAAACCGATGCATGGGGACTGGATTTTGTATTGACCTCCTCACAAAAATGCCTGGCGCTGCCGCCTGGCATGTCCTTCGCTGCAGTCTCTGACCGTGCACTGGCCAAAGCTGCCACAGTGCCCAACCGCGGCTGGTACTTTGACCTGCTACTGCTGGAAAAACACCGCATCAAGGACAGCACTGCCATGACGCCAGCCATGCAACTGCTGAATGGGTTGGATTTTCAACTGGAACGCATATTTGCCGAAGGACTGGAAAACCGCTGGGCAAGACATTCCGCCATGGGAGAGCGTGTACGCGCCTGGGGTATGGCGCATGACCTGCCGCCACTGACCGAACCCAGGTACTCTTCCAAGACAGTATCGACACTCAGGAATGACCGCAATATGGATGTTTCCGCGCTTAACAACTTCCTGAAGACCCGCGGCATGCGCATTGCCAATGGCTATGGTGCGCTTAAGGACAAGACCATCCGTATAGCTCACATGGGTGAGACCACAATGGGCGACATTGATGAACTTCTGGCAGCCATGGAAGATTACTTCAAACAATAAATTATACTGAACTGACAAAACGCCTGGTGTCATGTAAAATAGACACCAGGCGTTTTATTTTGGAAAGCATGGTCATGGATAATGAATTGATCGTAAACATCGAAAAAATGGTCTTTGGCGGTGACGGGTTGGCCCACCTGCCGGATGGTCGGGCAGTTTTTGTGCCATTTGTTTTACCGGGCGAGACCGTTCGCATACAAATGATAGAAGACAAACCGCGTTTTGCCCGTGGAAACCATCTCGATGTTATTGTTACTTCCCCTAAGAGGATAAAACCTCAATGCAAGCATTTTGGTAATTGTGGCGGATGCCATTATCAGCACATTCCCTATGATGAGCAATTAAATATTAAAATGGAAGTGCTGAGGGATCAGTTAATGCACATTGGCAAGCTGGGTGATCTGAAAGTTGATGACATCATCCCATCGCCAGATCAGTGGCATTACCGTAACCATTTGCAGTTCCATGTGTCTGGTCAAGGAAGTCTTTGTTTCACGGGGACAAACGGCAGAAACCTGGTCGCAATCGAGGAATGCCATTTACCTCAGCCAGGAATAAATGATACCTGGCCACAAATCAAACTGGAACCGGGCAGCGGAATCGAACGTCTTGCAATCCGGCAGGACAGCCGGGATGAAATCATGTTACTGTTTGAAGGAAAAGAATATTCCATCCCCGATTTTGAGCTCGATATGCCCATTTCAGCGACCTACTTGAGCCCCGAGGGACTTACACTCAACCTTGCAGGCGAAGATGCACAACTGTTCTTGTCTGGTATCCATGAACTGCGTGTCTCACCTGAGTCGTTTTTCCAGGTGAATAATGCCCAAGCCGACGCGATGGTAGAGTATGTAAGAAGCCTAATCGGGATTGTTAAGGAAAAACGCTTGTTTCTAGAATTGTTCAGTGGTGTAGGACTTTTCAGCGTTATTTTGGCGAAGGAAGCTGATAAGTTGGTGGCTTTCGAATCCTCACCGTCGGCATGTTATGACTTCGTTGCCAATCTGGATTGTTTTGATAACATTGATCTTTATGAAGGGCTGGTCGAAGAGATATTGCCCGGTCTTGAGTTGTCACCCGACCTGGTTCTCCTGGACCCGCCAAGAGCAGGGCTTGAAAAAGCTGCCCGCATGGCGTTGGCCAACCTGGGCTGCCCCCAGGTGATATACGTAAGTTGCGACCCTGCAACCCTTGCCAGGGACCTGGCATACTTATGCAATGCAGGTTATGAGGTGCGGTCAATGCAACCTTTTGACATGTTCCCCCAGACATACCACGTGGAATGCATCTGCCACCTGGTCAGGAAGTGAGTGAGAGATGAGTGTTCCACCACCTCTGTCTGAGATCAGGGAACTGCCCGAAGCGACCTGGAAGGGGTTTGTGCTTGACTTTAAATATTCAACCTCAGAGTATTATGACATAGATCGAAGAACTGACACGCCTTTTTCGATCAGGCTGGTGAGAAAGCCATTCGAGAATACTCAAATCAAACATTTTGAGGGGCATCTCTACTCTGATTACCTGGACGACCCGACAGCTTTTGTGCTTTATGAAAATGGAGAAATCGTAGGATTCCTTGAAATTGAGCGCGAAAAGTGGCATAACCGTCTCAGGATTACCGAGTTATTGATCCTGCCAGGCTACCGGAATATGGGCTATGGTAAGTTATTGATGGAAAAGGCGAAATCGATCAGCAAAACTGAGGGGTTTCGAGAGATTGTCCTGGAAACCCAAACCTGCAACACAATGGCAATCGATTTTTATTTTAGCCAAGGATTTCAAGTCAATGGCATCGACCTGAGTTCATATACGAATGAGGATATCCAGGCAAAAGAGGTCCGGTTGGAATTAGCTTACCAGGATGAATTTGGAAAGAATTAAGGATTAGAAATATGGCAAGCATCGACCTGCATCTGCACACCCTTTACAGCGATGATGGGCAACTCATCCCCACTGAACTGGTGCAAAAATGTATCAAGAACGGGATAAAATACGCCGCCGTAGCTGATCACAATACAACAAAGGGAGTGAGCGAAGCAATCAAGGCGGCACGGTGGAAAGACCTTGAGATCATCCCTGGAATAGAGTTGGACTGCATGCATAAAGGCACCAATCTGCACATTTTAGGTTATGGCATAGATTATGCCAGCCCAGTTTTTGACGAAAACGAAGAGAATATTCTCAAACAGGAACAACAGGCATCCAAGACACGCATCAGGCTGCTCAGGGAAGCTGGTTTTCAATTTGATGACGACATGATCGCCTCTCTGTCGAGAAATGGCGTCGTAAACGGTGAAATGATCGCAGAAGCAGCCATGGCATTTGACAAAGACCACCAGAATCTGCTGTTGCAACCTTATTTTGAGGGCGGGTCAAGGAGTGACAACCCCCAGGTTAATTTTTACTGGGATTATTGCCACCAGGGAAAACCAGGGTACGTGGAGATAAAGTACATATCCCTGTCAGAAGCGGTCAGGATGATCGTTGAAAATCATGGTGTACCCATCCTTGCACACCCGGGGAAAATGGTTAATGAGGACCGGCAAATATTGGAAGAACTTATTGCCAATGGCGTTGAGGGACTGGAGGTTTACAGCAGTTACCATTTACCTGAACAAACCAGGTTTTACAGGGATTTTTGCGTAGAACGAAAATTATTGATCACATGTGGCAGCGATTTTCATGGCAAAACAAAGCCCAAGATCAAGATTGGCTCAACTGACTGCGAAGGTCAGGAATTGACGATCATTCAAGCCCTGAAACAGGCACTTAGGTTACATGCAAAGATATAAGTTAATCTAGGTCCACCAGGATGTTACCCTGCTCGACCTTGACAGGAATTGACTTGGCGTTTTTCACTTTCATGCTGATAAAGGCAATTCTGGCGTTACCCAGGCATTCACCCGTCTTCAAGTCAAAGATCGCATGGTGGCGTGGGCAAACAATCCTGCCTTTTTCCATCATCCCATCACCCAGTGATCCGCCAAGGTGAGGGCAACGGTTGTCCAGGGCAAAGAACTTACCATCAAGATTAACCAGGAGGATTTTCCGCTCATTAACCTCAGCAATAGCCTTCTCGCCTGGCATCAACTCATCAGCCTGCATTATTGAAACAAAACTCATCTTTACTCTCCCATTCTGAAGATCACACAAACTAAAAAAGGACATTGGAAAGATCACTGCGGTATTGACGGACATCCGGGTGTTGATCACCCAAAAGTTCCAGCAAACCAAGATAGACATCCTTTACTTCTCCATCCCGGTAAGATTGATCTCGTTTCAAGATATCCAGGAAACCATCCAGGGCAGAAAGAATGTTTCCCCGCATGGCAAGGCGCAGACCATTTTGAAAAGCCGCCTCCAGGGGTTGCCCGATGGCAGTTTTTTGAGATTGCACCCATAGATAGGCTTTTGAGACAGGTCGAAGACTTTTTGCCCGGTTGTATTCAGCGCTGGCTGGAAAGTTCGCTAGGATCTGATCGGCCTCGCGCGCTTTTGCCTGGTGCAGGTAAGCTTTTGCCAACCCCAACAAAGCCACCGGGTGGTTTGGAAATCTTTGCAGGAATTCGGTAAAGGTCTCTTCAGCGTCGCTCCATAACCTGTCCCACAAAAGACTCTTTCCTTTTTCCAAGGTCAGGTCACCCTGGGACGGGGTGATGCGAGAAAGATATTCCCGTAAATTTGTTTCAGATAGGACGCCAGAAAATTCCGAGACAATACGACCATCTACAAATGTCTTAATCGTGGGAACGTTGCGCACCTTGAGACGTTCAGCAAGCTTCGGGTTGTCATCTACATTGACTCTTGCGAGCCTGAACCGACCTTCTGATTCATTTGCCATGCCTTGCAGTAAAGGTTCCAATACGCGGCAGGGCACACACCAATGTGCCCAGAAATCCACCACGACTGGGGCATGGAAAGAGTAATTAAGTACTTCCATCTCAAAATTATCTTCAGTGATGTCAATGATGAAATCGGATGTCATTTTTGAGTCCTATAGCTGATTAATTGTATCAGAAATGATCATTCCTCTCCATCAGAGGCAATTCCAGGTTGCTTTATCTCCAGGACATTGCCATGTAAATCAATAATCACCTTAAACCCCATCATGCCCAGGTAATCGCGGCTTGATCCGGGGATACCGGTAGACGCCAGCGCTTCGAATTGTTTTTCGCTGTTCTTTAACTGGGACTCGATCATCGCCACTGTAAAAATGTCCTCCTGTCCCATCATCTTGGCGGCCTGTTCACTTAAGAAATCTTCCTTACCCTCGATCTGTTTGAACATATAATCCCACACCTGGCGGTCTACGTCACGCGAGGGGATATGTCGCAGAAAGCCACCATCGTTGACAACATAGTATGGCTCGTCACCAACGATTGCTGTGGAAACTTGTTGATCATCCTGATCAAATACTAAACCTGAAAAAATCGCAACTTTCGTCAAAACGCCTCCAATTTTTATACCATTATTATAGTGAAGTACTATAAAAATTGGATTAACACCCTTTACAATCCTAAATGATTATATGATCTGAACCCGGGTGCCGTTATCATCAGCAAAAATGTATTTGTCAACAGGTACGTGGGGAACTGTCCAGAGGTAAACCCATTGGGCAAGTTTTACCGGCAGATGAATGCACCCATGGCTATGCGGGATACCCAGATCGTTGTGCCAGTAGACACCATGAAAAGCAATGCCGCTGCCCGCAATATAGCTGACCCACGGAACTCCAGGCAGGTCAAAACCTTCACCTTCCATATGGCGGCAGGGACGCTTGCGAGTGATGGTAAACCAACCGCGTGGGGTGCTGTCATACAATCCGGTAGCTGTCTTGCTCGACCTAACCAGTTGGTCACCTTCATAAGCATCCATCCTCTGGTTCTTGATATCAACCAGGATCCATTTCTCGGCAGGCTCAACCATTGGAGATACTGGTTGCAATTCCTCATAAGGGACGATGCGCATCGCACGGGTGGGGATGTAATAGGTAGAATAATTCTGATCATCCATCAGTTTGTACCAGCAAATGCCAGATTCATCCACCTCAACAGCTTTAACCCAGAACATCATGGCATAATTTAATTTATTGGCACGGTTCATGCGTTTAATATTGTAATAAGATTGGACCACTGGAACAGTGATCTCACCGACTCGTCCGCTTTCAGGTATCTCAATGTAATCGTGTTGAGGGTTATGTTTAACTTCCTGGATGTAAGCTGAGTGGGCATACCCGATATCATCCAGCATGTACCAGATCTTATTGTGATGAGAGGGATCATTACTCCTGATCGTTTGGGTGATGGCATATACCTGGTTTTTGTAAAGCCTCTTGATCCGTTTTGACGAAAAGTCTGCTGCTTCATACAATGGAATACCATCAAAAGTTACCCGACCCAGGGATAAATCCCGATAAGGCAATGCATGGGTCAATTGCCAGGGAAGGCAAGCACCCAAAAATCCCATACTGACATTCTTGATAAAATCCCGTCGGGAAGGGTCAAAATCGGTCAGATTGAACTTCATGGGCGATCAATAATGAACGTTCACAAGAATGCCTACATATGCCCAATAAAACAACCACTCAGCCTCTGAGGTACGCATATTGACACAGCCATGGCTCATGGGCGTCCCAAAATTATCGTGCCAGTAAGTACCATGGATGCCATATCCATCATAAAAGTACATGGTATATGGTACATCTGGCAGGTAATATCCCGGTCCTGCCATATCTGTATAGATATATTTTACGTAAACATGATATTGCCCCGTCACGGTAGGTGTAGCTGAAGTACCGGTTGAAACCAGGAAGGCGCCCACGATCGTGTTGCCCTCATAGGCATATAACATCTGGGCTGAGAGGTCGATATCGATCCATTTCTCGCCATAAGAGATCTCTTCAGTTTGTTCTTCGGTTTCCGGGATATCGGTGTTGGTAGCAGTTGGTACAGGGGTATCTGTTAAGGTGGGTGTTAAAGTGGCTGTGTCTGTCGGTGTCGGTGTATCTGTCGGTGTCGATGTTGAGGTGGCGGTACTGGTGGGTGTTGGCGTCAGGGTCGGGGTGTTGGTAGGCGTTATCGTCGGAGTATTGGTCAAAGTGGGTGTATGGGTTAAAGTCGCCGTGGCTGTGGCAGTCGGCGTGCGTGAGGGAAAAATCGCACCTACCACAGACATCAGGTTGAGCGGGCTGCCCTTAACCTCTGACAGCATAGATGGAAGCAGGCTTATGCCTAGTATTAGGCCAACCACGAGGATGGCTAAAAGGAGGACATATGCCCATGGCATGCGTTGTCGGCTGGCAGACTTCTGCAAAGAGGGTTGAATGGAAGGTGCAGGTATGGCAACCTGGCGGGTGACCTCCTGCTGGATCTTGATTGGGCGGGTGTGATCTGGGACATAGTCTCTTAAGCGTTCCTGAGCCCAGGCAAGTCCTTCTTTTGCCCGCAAATCCTGGGGGTTTATAACTAAAGCCCGTTCCAGGTAAGCAACACTCTCAAGCGGTGCAGATAGACCACCAAGGATAAGTAATGCATCAATATTTTGTTGATTAAAGGTTAATGCACGTTTCGCGAGTGCACGGGCAACCACATGGTCATTGCGCTTCAAAGCGCTTTTTGCAGCAATTATTAACTGGGAGGAAAGAACAACGTCATCACTCATGGATTGGTTGGAGTTGGTTGTGGACTTTGCAATTGCTCGTTGTTCAGATAACAAACCAACCCTGCAACAACTCCTTCAGCCAACAATTCGGCTTTGTCAGTCAGCATTTGCCTGTCCAGGTTCATGAACCCGGTCTCAATGATCGCGGCTGTTGTTTGAGGGTTGATCTCATCAAATGCATGGTAATAGGTCATATCAGTTGTGACAGATTGATAATGAAAGGTCATGCCGGTTTTTTCGGTATAGCGTTGTGAGATGCAGCTAATCAATTTTTCTGAATCTTCAAACTTTGATTCAGAAAGAGCCGCAGCAACCTTAAAACCAGTTGCTGTGTCATTAATATATTCACACGAATCAGCATGAAGGGAAATCAGCAGAATACCTCTGAAATCAATTAACCGGTCATCAAACTCATCAAGTAGAATAACTTCATACCCAAGTCCTATCAATCTTTGCTGAACATAAGTGGCTATGCGGCTGTTGATCTCAACCTCGGTTAATCCATCCGGGCAAACTGCACCACTATCATTACCCTGATGCCCGACAACAATGCCGATCCTGTTAGCAACAAGAGGATCGAGAGTTGCTTCAACAATGGCTGGAGCTTCTTCTGGCAAACCTTCAACGCCCAGGGCTGCAGCCATGCGCTCTTCAAGGCTTTGCGACACCAGGCTGATCGGTGACCAAATGGTAAATAGAGTCGCAACGATGAAAGCCGCGCTGATCACGGTGGCAAGCATCTTCCATGCTCCAATTCCATTCTTTTTCCTGGTAACAGGCACAGGTTGAACTGGAGATAATTCCTGTTCTGTCCTTAATGCCTGTTTTTCCTCTTGTGGAGGTATATCAATGGGATTCAAATCTTCATCCATGGGCATTCATCAACCTTTTTCGTTTCACTAACTGTCCTATTTTAACACCTTAGCGCTATAATTCATATGCAATTCTTAATCCATGCTGAACCTTTTTGATCTGTGAAAGGTTTTTTGGTTAAGCAGATAAGTGAGGTGCAATCACTATGCCAGGAAAACTCAGTTTTGATGAAAAACGGACTTTGTTACAAATTGCCCGCAGGTCAATGATCGAAGCAGTAAGTAGAGAAAAGGTTACACCAATCCAATTGGAAAACCTACCAGCGAGACTCCAACAAGATGGGGCCAGCTTTGTCACATTAACGAAAGAGGGAGAACTGCGTGGCTGCATTGGCACACTTGAAGCCTATCAACCACTCGCCCTGGACGTGCAGGAACATGCCATTGCTGCAGCCCTGGAAGACTACCGTTTTAACCCTGTAACACCAGGGGAACTGGACCAGATCGAGATGGAGATCTCATGGCTCAGTGAACCCCAGGATATTGATTATGATAAACCTGACAGCCTACCTGATCATTTACGACCAGGAGTTGATGGTGTTATTCTGCAGGATGGTTTTCGAAAAGCAACCTTCCTCCCCCAGGTCTGGCAACAACTCCCCGACCCGAAATATTTTCTCAGTCATCTTTGCCAGAAGATGGGTGCTTCAGCAGACCTCTGGCGCAGACGTAAACTGCAGGTGAAAATATACCAGGTCGAGGAGTTTAACGAAGGCCACACACTATAGAAGTGAGGGGCTAATCATAAAATCTACAATCTAAAGAACGATCTCTCCTTGTTGAGGGGTATGACTTACATTATAAGCCTGACCAATCAGATGATTGGTGAACATACCAGCATAAATTGAAGTCAAGATCACACCAATACCACAGGCGATGCTTCCAAGGGGAGCGATCAATCCTGCCAGCAAACCTCCAGCAAATACCAATAACCAGGACTTGAAGGATTTTTTAACCATTCCAAGGATCTCTTTAAATTTAAAGGCTGACTTAAACTCACCTTTTGCCGCATAATTGGCAATGGCAGGGGGAAGGATGAAAGCAATGAACAAGGCTAAAAGTCCTGCAAAAATACCAACACAGGCGGTTAATATACCAAGAATAATTGCCATGGTTTCATTTGCACCTGCAATTGAGGCGCCGATCCCGCCAGCAATCCCACCAAAAATAGCTACGGGCAGCATATAGATCAGGTTGATCAAAGTTACCATGAATCCTTTTCCGAGGTCTCCACCAAAATCTAGTACAGGCAGAGGACTGTCTGTACCCTCGATTATTAATTGCTTGGCCACTTTGAACACATAGCCAACTACAATAAACTGACCGACGACCGGGATCAACCCACACAAAGCGGGAATAATGATCTTCTTGAACCAATCGGGGTCTTTGAATATAAAACTGAAAGCCTGTCCGAATTTCATAATGAATTACTCCTTTATTAAAATGGTCTGGTAAACGTGAAACTTGACTCGATTGATGAATAATACAACTAATGATATTACATTTGTACAAATTCAGCAACATTTAACACAAAGATGGTTGCTCTTTTCTGATTGGCTTCAACAGGGGAGACGCAGCATTCACGTATGATTTTTAATGCCGTTTCAACCCGGTTATCATCCACACCAATCAAAAGGGTGCTTCTCCCGCTTCGTAAAAAGCCACCGGTCGAAGCAATAAATGTGACTCTGAACGATTCCTGGGTTAATGTCCTTGAAACCAGGTCATTATCTTCGTCTCTGATGATTGCAATGATCAGCTTCATGGTTAGAACTCCTCAAAATGCTCAATCTCCAGGTTGAAAAGGCTGACCCCGCCAATGGTGACCGGGGTTGGCGCCGGAACTGGCAAAGGCATATTTTCTATTGGCATCGATATGTAGGAAATGCGTTTACGACAGGTTTGCTTTAACAAATCCAGAACTTTATCAGCTTCTGATGCATTGGTTGTGATCAAGAGGGTGGCGTTGCGTTTGCCAAGGAAACCCCCAGCGCTTGGTAACCTGGTTACAGAAAAATTGTTTTCCTGTAAAAGATCCGATGCCAGGTCACAATCCTGTGCCTGAACTACAGCTAACAACAAACGTGGTTCATTTGTTGGTTGAGAATCTGGTGCTTCCATCGTCATCTTTTCTCATTCAGATAAATTTAGCTGAAACCATCAACAATGATAGTATACACCATTCAATACTCGGACATGGATATTTTCCTACATAAACCATTCGACAACCATGTCCTCCAGGTCATCAAGATCCACTTCATTCTCGCTGGTCACCTTTCCGAGAATGGAATTGCCTGACCGGATGACAGTTTTTGGATCACCCGAGACAAGTGGATGCCACCATGCAAGATCTTCTCCCCGGGCTACTTTGCGGTAAGCACAAGTTTGGGGCAGCCAACTGGCTTCGCGAGCCATTTTGGGGGTTAAATAAACGCAGGAAGGGACATTGATATGCCGATCTTCGTAATCAGTACACAACCCGGTCTGCGAATCGCTAAACTTGCAGACAACATTGGTGAAGTAGATCTTTCCAGTCTCAATATCCTCCAATTTATGGAGGCAACATTTGCCACAGCCATCACATAAAGCTTCCCATTCTGTGGGATTAAGATCTTCCAACCGTTTTTCTTTCCAGAATTGTCCTACTGTCATTTGCCCAAGGGTCCTGTTGGTTTTAATGAAAGATTATACTTGAAATTATTTCAGGGGAAAGAAAAACGGGATACATTATAATTTTGGTATGAATGGACACACTGTGAGATGGAAATTTACTATAATTTTGGTGGCGTCCATCCTTACATTGGTCGCTTGCTCACCAAATATAACCTCAACTGTCATGACTACCCAACCAATTCTTTATGCAGTGGAGCCCACTGAAACAGTGCAAGCAAAGCCCCCTATCCCAACACCAGTAGAAATCCCCACCGCGCAGGCAATACCTGCATCGACTCCCCATCCCTCAGGGCAGGTGAGCATTATGGCAGTTGGTGATGTGATGCTTGCCCGCACAATTGGCGAAAATATTCTCTCCCAGGGAATTGAATTTCCATTCCAATTTACGGCACACACCTTGCATAGAGCAGATATCACCCTGGGAAACCTTGAATGTGTGATCAGTGAGAGCGGAGAGCCCGAGAATAAAACTTATAACTTCAGAGCTCCTATAACCGCAGTTGATTCCCTTATCTTTGGGGGATTTGACCTGATGACATTGGCAAACAACCATGTTCTGGATTATGGCGAGGTAGCCTTGGTTGACACGATCGACCTATTACAATCAAACCAGGTCGCTGTGGTGGGAGCCGGTAAAACAAGCCTTGAGGCGAGACAACCGGTATTTATCGAGGAGAATGGGCTCAGAATTGCTTTCCTAGCATACCTGGATATCCCTATGTGGAATTATGACTACCTTTCATGGATCGCGCAGCCTGAAAAACTGGGGATAAACTGGGGATACATTTCAGACATACAGGCAGATGTCGGTTCAGCTGCCTATAAGGCTGATGTTGTTATCGTCCTGATGCACTTCGGTGTAGAAGGTCAAGCATGGCCATCAACGCAACAGATCGCTTCAGCCCGCAGTGCCATTGATGCCGGTGCAGACCTGGTTATCGGGTCACATACACATTTATTGCAAAAAGTGGAAAGTTACAAAGACGGCATCATTGTCTATGGCTTGGGAAATTTTGTTTTTGACGAATTTTCAGAACCCGAGAACCTGAGCGCCATTTTTATGGCAAGGTTAAACAAAGATGGAGTAATGGCACATAAACTGATTCCCGTTCGCCTGCAGGATAATGGTGTTCCCAGCATCAAACGCTGAATGAATCGATCAGGTGTAAAGTGACTCGTTTCGCAATGGTATGAGCGCCAGGATCACCCCTTCTGTATAGAGTTCTGCCCGTGTTAATGCATTATCAGTCAATAATCCGACAGCACCGTTGGCCTGCTTGGAATTATTGGTGCCAAATACCACATCATCCGCCTCCCCCAGCTCCATGCCACTTTCCACCAGGCGGGCAACCTCCAGAGGCAGGGTAAAAATTCCGGTTCGTGCGCTCCCTTCCATCGTCGTGGAAAGTATCACAACCCAGGCATATCCCACCCATGAACCCTCAAAGCGATCGAGACCACCTTCCAGTCCTGCCCAATAATCTGCCTGCGGGAAGGCGAGCCTGGCTGAATGTGCACGGTTCCTTGCGCCTTGCAGGGTTTCATGGTCACCGATCGGTTGATCAGGCACATTGGACGAAATACTTTTTCCCACAATTGAAAACTGCTGGTTAGGGAACATGCGCTGAAATCCCTTAAAAACCGCTTCAGATTTAACCGGGTTGGATGAAGCCACTATGATCTTCTTTATCATGGTACCCTTATCATCAGAAAGGTCGTCCTACCGGAGCGTATTGATATCGTTGTCTCATATAGCTTGCCATTGACAACCGAGATGCGGTAATCACCTTCCGGGAGGTCAGCCAACGAAAAATTTTCGTGGTAGGGGGAAACAGAGGTAAGGGCAGGATCGGCATACGTTGTAGGGTAGTAGCGTTTGTATCGACCGCTGTCATCCCTCTGCAGGGCTTCGACTGTCATCTGTTTTTCAACCACCAATTCACCCCAGCGGTCAACGACCACACCGACCAGGTTACCTAGGATATCTCCTGAATCAGTGACCCGTGGAGAAAGCCACAGCACAGGGTTTACAGTATGGTCATATTGATTTGTGCCAAACCGCACCTCAAAATGCAAGTGAGAACCAATCGCATATCCGGTTGCCCCAACAAGACCAATAACATCCCCTTGCTGAACCTCCTGACCTGCTTCGACCATAACTTTGGATAAGTGACCGTACACCGTGTAAAGTGGTTCAGAAAGGGCATCAAGTTGGTGTTCAATGATCACCAGGTTGCCATAAAAATCGTTTGATAAACCATTTGGTATGGCACGGTCATTTCCAGCCACCATAACAATCCCGGTTTCAACTGCCCTGACTTTTGTACCGGAGGGATTGATGAATTCAACACCATGATGGACCTCATATTTCCCGCTGGCGGTACTCCCAAATGGGTAGGTCTGATCAACCCAATCGACAAATCCGCTGGAGATGGGTCTACTAAATTGGACTGCTTGATCGAACTCACAGGGATTTTCACTACACTCAAAAATGTAAAGCAAAGAACTGGCGTTCTCTTCCTGACTTTGACCCTCAATCGGCTCTTCACTTTCCTTTGTTACCGGGTCTGATTCCTCAGGTCGGATCATCTCTGTTGGAGCAGTTGTCTGTGAAGGAAGAATATTAGTGAGCGATGGGCCGGGTTGCATTTCACTGCCACCCAGTGTGCACCCAGTCAATAACAATAATCCAGCTACCAGTAAAATGAAATGCTTATGCATTGTTTGTTTAACAAGGATTACATCGTCAGTTGACTGCGTTGCTTGAGGTACTCCTTCACAATGGAGATTAAGTCATCTGCTGATCTCCGGATGACTGTGATTCGTTCCAACAGTGATGCAGGTTCATTTTCATTTTCCATGCCGAGCAGGTTGACCTGCACGTTGAGTGCAGCGCCTTTGATCGCAGCATAGGCCAGGTTGGCAGCAGCACTTGCGTCAGTGATGGCATTCAGGTTGCCAATCTCGACCATACGGGCAGCCATTTCAAGCACCTGCAATGCTTTCCCGGCGACATCCAACGGCACAACTGCGGCATGAATGGTTGCATTTAGGATGGCTTGTGCTCTTTCAAGCTTTTTTTCGTCAGTATCCCTGGGTAGACGTCGGGCAGAGACAATGCTTTCATAAGCTTCTGCATCCAACTTGACCGCTTCCTGCAAGTATTGCCGCAAGTCTTCTGCCTTTTCGATCATGGGCCACATTTCAGGTTCAACTTCAAGATATTTTGGCTTTCCAATCGTTAACCTGCCAACCATAGCCACCAATGCGCTGGCAACCGCCGCAGTATGAGCTGAAGCTGACCCACCACCAGGGGTGGGAGAAGCTGAGGCAATAGCATCCAATAAGTCTTCACCTTCCCGTGTGTTAGCCTCACCTGGCTTGCCGGACTCTTCAAAAAGACGGGTTTCAAGCAATTGTGGTGGTTCAAATTGATCCATTTGCATATACCAGCGTGCCGCATCGATCAAGGCAGCGTTGGGAACCAGACCAACCAGTTCGGAGTGGTGAATACCAGTGCCGTAGCGTTCAGCCTCACGCCTGACCATTTCAGTTACCTGGGCCATGGGTGTTTTTTTGAAATTTGTCAGGTTCATCGAAACCTGAGCCCGTCCCTCAACCAGAACGCCCATGGCTTTCACAAAGTGCAATCCGCCTGATGAATTTCGCACTCTGCGAGCAACCTTCTCAGCGATTGTCACATCTCCGGTCGTAAGATAAATGTTGTACGCAATTAATGGTTGTCGTGCCCCAATGACAGTTGCACCTGCCCGGCCCATTTGTTTGGGACCAAAGTCAGGAGCCCTCAGTGGATCCGTCCCTATAACCAATTTCAAGTTCTCATATTGACCACGGCGGATATCTTCAAGGTTCTTGCATTCTGGTCGAGAAGTTGCGTCTTCATAGAGGTAAACAGGAATGTCAAGTGTATCACCAACCTTTTTTCCCAGCCGCCTGGCAATCTCAACACAATCTGACATTGTCACGCCAGAGATGGGTACAAAAGGCACTACATCCGATGCGCCGATGCGGGGGTGTTCTCCACGATGCTCCTCCAGGTTGATAAGGTCTGCCGCCCTGGCAATCGCTTTGTAAGCAGCCACCTCAACCGCTTCCGGGTCGCCAATAAAGGTAACCACGGTGCGATTATGGTCAAGATCGGAATGGACATCCAGGATGCGGATGCCCTCAACTGACTGGATCTCATTCTTTATGGCGTCAATGACCTCAGGTCTGCGAGCCTCAGAGAAGTTGGGAATGCATTCTATAAGTTTCACGGTCATATGGGTATCCTTATTCTGCTAATTGTCATGATTATACCAAAGCAATAATTTAAACCCAAAAGTACCTCATTATTGTACCGTCTCATCGCCAAAAATTCCTCAAGCGCCAGACTCGATATTTATGCCTATATTTATATTTTCAATATATTCTTGTAATATATTCAATAATATTGATGTAAATATTGACATTTCTAGAAATATGTACTAAAATATGCTTATCAATGAAGGATTATCAGGAGCGAAAATGAAACGTTTACCAGAAAAATGTCCGATCTGCGATTCAGAGATCCTGGTTACCAGGTTCGTCTGTCCCACATGTGATTCGGTGATTGAAGGTCACTTTCAACCACATGCTGGTGATTTCGCTGATCTGACTGAAGAACAAAGACATTTCGTCTTAACCTTCGTGCGTTGTGAGGGCAGGTTTAACCGACTCGAGGATGAATTGGGCCTTTCCTACCCTACACTGCGTAACCGTCTTTATGAGATCATACGCGCTTTGGGCTATGAACCCGGTAAAGATGAAGACAGGGTGCTGACCGCTGATGAGCGAAGGCAGATCCTGGATGACCTGGAAAAAGGCAAGATCAATACAACCCAGGCGCAACAGCTCCTGCAAGGGTTGGAGTTGGAAATAAAGAAAGGAATGTGAACCATGGCCTCAACAGAAGAAAGAATGAGAATTTTAATGATGATCCAGGAAGGCAAGATCAGTGCTGAAGAAGGCGCACGGTTGATCGAAACCCTGGATGTGTCCGCTGAAAAGCCAAAAACAGGCCGGGGCGGCAACGAGACCACCACAGCTACTGCACCCTCAACAAAACCACGCTTCATGAAGGTTGTGGTCAGCGATTCGGTTTCCGGGAAGGTGAAAGTGAACGTTCGCCTACCAGTCTCACTGATCAACTCCGGTTTACGCATGGGGGCCAAATTTGCGCCCGAGATCGAAGGACTTGACCAGGAGACCCTCAACACGTGGTTGACTTCAGGTGAGGTGGGTCAGATCATCGATGTGTATGACGAGGAAGACGGTGAACATGTTGAGGTTTACCTCGAATAGATTTCTTGCTGTCATCACTCCATAACCTCTATTTATTACTTGTGATCAACTTTTGACAGGTCCTGCCATTTGACTGCTAATGCCTGGCAGATCCTGTCATCATGGAAAAGAACATGGAAGAACATGTAAAAAAAGCGCCGCTGCTTTCACCACTGCTCATAGTATTCATGCTCACCATGATCCTGGCAAATATTGCCGGCAGCATGTATGGCAATCTGTTACCCCTGTACCTGAAATCATTGGATGCTAATGTCGTGCAAATCGGCATCTTCTTCACAATATCGCAGATCATTCCCCTCTTTTTGCAGATCCTTGGTGGTTGGATCTCGGACAATCTCGGTCGCCTTAAAAGCATTGCCATCGGCAGTGTAGCAGGTGTTTTTTCCTATGTCGGGTTGATCCTTGCACCGACATGGCAATGGGTTTTGGCCGGTGAAGGACTTGGGGCGGTCACACGTTCGCTGGTAGGTCCCAGTTTTGGAGCTTTTATTGCGGAAGAATCGTCAGAGGAAAATCGTGCCAGGGTGTATGGGATCACCCAAACCATATTCACCGTTGTAACCATCGTCGGACCTCCTTTTGGTGGATTTTTGGTTGACAAATTTAGCTTTAAGTTCATGCTGATAATTGCTGGGATTATTTACACAATTGCCACAGTGATGCGGGTATCCATGGCAAGAAAGGCAGTTACCAATGAAAAAGCCACAAGCAGCGGTACGCTGAAATTTAGTTCCTTAAAAGCCAACCTGTCTGCCATGACGGGCATTCTGCTGGCTGGTGGCCTGATCACCTGGGCACTGATCACGGATGGGGTGCGGGATGTGTCGTTTTCCCTTTCAGGTTCGCTTCTTCCTATCTATATGCAGGATTTCGGCGACCTTTCTGCGCAGCAGATCGGATGGCTAATGTCGATCTTTGGGATTGCGAATATGCTGGTCAACATACCGGCTGGTTGGCTGGCGGATAAAAAAAGCGACCGCCTGGCAATCGTTCTTGGCTTTGTTGTCCAAGCTGGTGCTTTGTTTTTATTGTTAAATGTGGGTTCTTTCTGGGGTTATGCCATCGTCTGGGCTATTTTTGGCATCGGTGTTGGTTTGATGGGTCCTGCGTACCAATCCCTGATCAGCAAGGTCCTTCCGCAAAAACTGCGTGGTACCGGCTTTGGTCTCATCCAATCCAGCCTGGGTGTGTTCTCCCTCCCCGCTCCAGTCATTGGTGCCAGTCTTTACCAGAATGTCTCTCCCAAATTGCCATTTACAATCACTGCATGGGCATCCCTGCTGGCGATCATCCCGGTCTGGTTAAAATTCAAAATTACCCAGAAGGATGAGGTAGCCAATGCCAAAGCTTTACTCAAATTGGAGCCATCCGCAATTAATCCTCAATCCGAACCTGTGAATCTTGAAAAGTAAAGATATCTTAATATTTGAGAAAATATGGAAACTACAAATTTAGACCAATCATTGTTAAAATGGAAGAAACGCTTCTTTATGATCTGGAGCGGCCAGGCTGTTTCTCAATTGGGCAGCCGCCTGGTGGGGTTTGCATTTGTCTGGCACCTGACATCAACTTACCATTCTGCTACCATACTTTCGATAGCAACCCTGGTAAGCATACTTCCAGATGTGATCATCAGCCCGATTGCCGGTGCATTGATTGACAGGTGGAATCGCAAGCGTGTGATGATCATCACCGACATTCTGACGGCAATTTTGACCCTGGTACTGGCTTTGTTATTCGCATTCACCGATGTGAAGATCTGGCAGATCTACCTGGTCATGTTCCTCCGTTCCGCCTTTGGAGCCTTCCAATGGCCGGCGATGTTGACCTCAACCTCGTTAATGGTGCCCAAGGAACAACTCTCACGTATCTCAGGTTTGAACCAAACTCTTGCAGGTGCCATGGGTATTCTCGCACCACCCCTGGGAGCTTTCCTGGTCGCACTGTTACCGATGTGGGGAGTACTATCGATTGACATTGTCACAGCCCTGGTCGCTGTCATTCCTCTTCTCTTCTTTCATATCCCCCAGCCCGAGATCAAACTTGAAGAAAAAGATGCCAATGGGAAGAGTCAATCAAACCTATGGCAAGACCTGGCGGAAGGCTTCAAGTACGTGGTAACTCTGCCGGGATTATTGGCGGTGATCCTGTCAGCTATGCTCATAAACTTCCTGGTATCCCCGGCTTTTTCATTATTGCCCTTGATGGTCACAGATTATTTTAATAAAGGTGCGATTGAATTGGGACTCATCGAATCTGTGATCAGTATTGGATTTCTTGTAGGTGGATTGCTCCTCAGCATATGGGGAGGATTTAAGAACAGGTTGGTTACCTCCTTCACCTTCCTTATTGTGTTGGGTTTAAGTATAGCCCTGTTTGGGCTTGTCCCAAATTCAAAGTTTTACCTGGCATTAGGAGTTTTGGCTATGGTAGGAATTTCCAATCCCCTGGTGAACGGTCCTGTGCATGCTGCCTTGCAAGCCCGTGTGGACCCCGATAAACAGGGAAGGGTTTTTACACTCCTCAGTTCTGGAGCAACACTGGCAATGCCGATCGGGTTGGCTATTGCCGGACCTCTCTCGGATGCGGTTGGGGTTCAGATCTGGTTCATTATTGGGGGTATTGTATGTGTGATTATGGCTCTGCTCATGATGTCAAATAAAAAAGTATTGCAATTGGGAAAAGACACACCTACAGCAACTTCCCAGGTTGAGCCAGCACCTGTTAATTTACCCTGATCAAATTCGCAGGAACATTAACAACCTATTTATCGTCTTTAAGCTATAACTAATGTGAAACAAGGACTGTTTTACTAAGATTTGGTGAATGGTTCGCCAGCTTAATCAAGAGGAGGTTAAGATGTCGCACAGCAATTATCTTAAAAGCTTATTTACTCTAGTTGTTTTCTTGCTGGCATCGTGTAGTGGTTTGCAGGAAAAGCAAGTCATTGACATGCCCAACCCAGCATCTGTTTTCTGCGAAGAGAACGGTGGCAAGCTGGAGATTAGTGCAGATGAATCTGGTGCTCAATTCGGGGTTTGTATCTTTGATGATGGTAGCGAATGTGATGAGTGGGCATTTTTCCGTGGTGAATGCAAACCCGGTGACTCGCTCAAATCAGAAGCACCCCTGGCCAACCTGCCCAACCCGGCTTCTGTCTTCTGTGAAGAGAACAGCGGAAAACTGGAAATCCGATCAGATGAAACTGGTGCACAGTCCGGTGCCTGTGTCTTCGATGATGGCAGCGAATGTGATGAGTGGGCATTTTTCCGTGGTGAATGCAAACCAGGCGACTCGCTCAAATCAGAAGCACCACTAGCCAACCTGCCCAACCCGGCTTCTGTTTACTGTGAACAGAACCAGGGTAAAGTGGAGATCATCACAGCTCCAGATGGATCCCAGTATGGTCGCTGTATATTCCAAGATGGTAGTTCATGTGAAGAATGGGCATTCAACCGCGGAGAGTGCAAATCGGGAGAGGATTTTGGCGGTATTGTACTGGCAGAAGATGGTTGCAGGCTTTATCAAAACGCACAATTGGGATACAGTGTCCACTTCCCAGCTGATGCTATTGTGACCTCTGCAGATGACCCTCAATCAACTCTAACGATCCGGGGACCAAAAATAGATGATGAATATTGGCCAATGATTTTCATAAATCATCCGTTGGATCGGGCAGATTTCAAACCCCCACTGGATGTAGTCCTTGAAGATTGGCTAATTGAGAATAACCTGCTGGTCGAAGAACGCCTGGCAGACGGTGAGATCGCTGGTGAACTTTCCATCCACACCAGGCACGCACGCAGTGGTCAATCGTATGCCTCCGATTCTTTCTGGTTTGCCCATGAGGGTCAACTCTATAACATCGTAATCCTGCATGCGGGAGACAAAGAGGATTGGAAACTTTACGAACACATTTTGCAAAGCTTTTCATTTGACCAGGTACCCTTGTATCCTTAATTATTGATTGAGATATAAATATCTACCCATGAAAATTAAATATCATGGGTAGATTTACTTTAAGCTATAATCTTATTAAATATTTTAATCTGCTAATAAATGGAGATTGTATGAAACTAAGAATCCCTCTCAAATTTTCCCTCATCATTCTGACGATTCTTATAAGTTTACTATCCTCCTGCAATCCAACTCAAGCCAAATTAAACCTTGAAGAAAAAGTGCCTGATGTCAAAACGGAATACAAAACCGGGTTCTTTAATATTGATGAGGTCTTTCAAAACTTGGAGGTAGTGTCTTTCGTCAAGGTCACTTCGGGCACCCTTAAATACACCCTGTCTGATCCGGGTGGTAACGCCATTTATGCTGGCACCCTGAAGTCTGGTGATATTTTGGATGAAACGATTTCGTTAGCCCCACTCAAAGGTAATTACTTCCTTAATCTTGACCTGGTCGAATTTAGCGGTGAGTATCGATTTACTATCACCCCAAGGGATTGATAAGCAGATTCAAAAAAGTTAGAAGTAATCTCAATTTGACATCTCTAATATCCTTCTACATTGGCCTGTATTAATATTGACAGCCCATGGATTGGTAGTATGATACGCGCTTGAATTTAATGACCTAACCCAATGAGTATTATCAATTATTAGTTTTCACAACAGTAAAAAGGTTTTACATAAAAATGTCCCATAATCTGGAAGGATTAGATTTGTCATTCATCCAAAAAATCCACGAGCTTCCTGTAAATGAAGTTTTCGAAGGACTCGCTTCAAGCCCTGAAGGATTAACCCAGGAAGAAGCAGAAAAAAGGCTGGTAGTTTTCGGTCGCAATGTGCTCAAGGAGCACAAAGGCAAACCGCTGTATAAAAAATTCCTGGCCAATTTCACGCACCTGATGGCGATCCTTCTTTGGGTAGGTGGAGTTGTTGGAATCATCGCAAAAATGCCCCAACTTGCCATTGCCATATGGATGGTGAATATTATTAATGGAGCGTTTAGCTTCTGGCAGGAGTTCAGAGCTGAAAAAGCCACAGATGCCCTTAAAAAAATACTCCCGACAACCTCCCGGGTCATGCGCGAGAGTACTGAAATCCGCATTCCGGCTGAAGAACTGGTACCTGGAGATGTAATCTTTTTGGCTGAAGGTGACAGTATCCCGGTGGACTGTCGTTTGATCAACACGGCAGAAATGCGGGTCAATCAATCAACCCTGACAGGAGAATCAAGACCTGTAAGCAGAAGTGCAGAACCAATAATCGCAGAAGGTCTAACTACCACCGAAATTCCCAACCTGGTTTTTGCCGGCACGAATGTTGCTGCCGGTTCAGGAAAAGCAATCGTCTATCATACGGGTATGAATACAGCTTTCGGGAAGATCGCTCAATTAACTCAGGATGTTGGTGAGGAGCTTAGCCCTCTCCAAAAGGAAATGAAAAGCGTTACCAAGATCGTCACCCTGATCGCTGTTCTCACTGGTGTCATTTTCTTTCTCCTTGCGATCTCACTGACAAAGATCACTCTTGCAGAGGGTTTCATTTTCTCTTTGGGCATGATTGTTGCTTTTGTACCAGAAGGTTTGTTACCCACAGTGACCCTCGCCCTGGCTATGGGAACTCAACGCATGGCGAAACGGCATGCATTGATCAAGAAACTCTCTGCAGTCGAAACCCTGGGTTGTACCAACGTTATCTGCACCGATAAGACCGGTACATTGACCCAAAATGAAATGACAGTACGTCATTTATGGCTGCCTTCCATATCTGCCGGTGAGTTAAAAGGACGTGACTTATTTGTCGAAGGTACAGGATATACACCTGTTGGCAATATTATGGATGGCCAGGCTCTACTCAGCATCGGGTCAGATAATGCCCTTCGACAGCTATTGGTTACCGGAGGTCGCTGTAACAATGCCCGTTTACTCGCACCCGATAATACCAAACCAGGGGAAGAAGAACGCTGGAGTGTCCTGGGTGATCCTACAGAAGCAGCGCTGATCGTCGTTGCTCAAAAAGCGGGGTCTAAATCTGAAGATTTGAATGGTTCCCAGATCATGGCTGAAATGCCTTTTGATTCCCGTCGAAAACTCATGTCGAAGGTGCACATGCAAAGGGTGGATAATGGATTTTCACGGATCGCCTATGTCAAAGGGGCACCCAAGGAGTTACTAGCTCAATGCTCACAGATCTTGATCAAAGATCGGGTCGCTCCGCTCACAGATGAATGGCGGATTAAAGTCATCGAACAAAATGACGCGTATGCCCGCAAAGGTCTGCGTGTTCTGGCAATGAGTCAACGCTGGTTACCTCAGGATTTTTCTGATTATTCGATCGAATCCATCGAAACTGATTTAACCTTCATCGGTCTGGTAGCCATGATGGATCCGCCCCGCCCTGAAGTTCTGGATGCTGTGATTAAATGCCATGATGCAGGCATTAGAATTGTGATGATTACCGGTGATTATGGGCTTACCGCCGAAAGTATTGCAAGGGATATTGGGATAGTCACTTCCCAAAAGCCACGCATTATCACTGGATTTGAACTTGAGACGATGTCTGAAGAAGACCTGAAATTGGCTTTGAAAGAAGAAGTGATCTTTGCTCGGGTGGCCCCTGAACATAAACTTCGTGTAGTTTCTGCCTTACAAGAATTGGGAAATATTGTTGCGGTCACAGGTGATGGAGTTAACGACGCTCCAGCCCTTAAGAAAGCTGATATTGGGGTTGCCATGGGTATCTCTGGTAGTGATGTCGCCAAGGAAGCAGCAGATATGATCCTCACGGATGACAATTTCGCTTCGATCGTCAATGCAGTCGAGGAAGGTCGTGGCGTGTATGAGAATATTAAACGATTCACAACCTACATATTTACCAGTAATACTCCTGAAGCAATTCCTTTCATGTTGTTTGCATTTACTGCAGGCAGAATCCCTATCGCGCTGAATGTGATGCATGTATTGGCGATCGATCTGGGTACCGATATGGTGCCTGCCTTGGCGCTTGGTGCCGAACCGCCTGAACCTGGTTTGATGACCCGCCCACCTCGAAAAATGAAAGAACATATCATCACCCCTGCATTATTGGCAAGGGCATACCTGATCCTTGGCCCTGTCCAATCATTAGCAGCCATGTCTGCTTTCTATTTTTACTTCTGGACAAATGGTTATGCCTTTACATGGATCGACCTTCCCTCAAGTGGACCAATCTACCTGGGGGCAACAGCCATGGCATTAGGTGCGGTTGTCTTCACACAGATTGGCAACTTATTTGCTCAACGCTCTGAAAGTCGTTCCATCCTGAAAATACCCTTCTTTAACAATTCTTTGATATGGATCGGTATTGCATCAGAGCTCCTTGTCCTATTGGCAATTGTTTATATGCCAGCCATGAATCACTTTATTGGCACTGGTCCTTTCAATTTTAAATATTTCCTATTCCTTATGGCCTGGATACCAGCCTTGCCAGGTGATGAGCCAGCAGATGGTATCCACTCCAATCACCGAGCTGGACTGCGATTTTGTCCAGAAGGATGGGCGGAACGAACTTTATTTTAGCATCCAAATGAGGAGAGGTGGAAACAAGATG
>Ga0123335_1000591_pt1 | contig 61344 bp, 61 predicted proteins | sample BiotimSIPDNA_2_FD_89707 | JGI IMG/M metagenome (GOLD analysis project Ga0123335, IMG submission 89707) | Anaerobic biogas reactor microbial communites from Washington, USA - Biogas_R2 time_0 SIP DNA | ecosystem: Engineered > Bioreactor > Anaerobic > Unclassified | place: Washington, USA... | reverse complement strand
GCCCGCCCCCACCTGTTCCGTTGCTTCTGCACTCAACACCGCGTTAAAGACTTGTTCGAGCAAATGACGCATCGCATCGTCGTAGCCTTTTTCGCGATCTCCCAACATCAGGGCTTTCAAAAAGCCGTCATCCAGTGTAATATTCATTTGAGCCATCAAATTCTCCTCCTTCGATGTTTTTATTCAAACCACATTCTACAGGTAGGGGATGAGATGGCTCCTTTTTGTTCCATTCTATTTACACCACTTTAACGGACGTTATCCTGTCAAGTTGTATGATGTATATTTAGATTTATGACGCTATAATGGGTACATTCACTAAATAATCGGGGAGACGCCATTTGGGGAGATATGCAATAATAAGGAAGAGGTATGATCATGCACGAACAACTGGATGCTTTGAAAAATTTACTGAAAAACTGGCTGGATGAACAAGAGGCGGAGGCCGATTGCCTGCTCCCTCAGATGTGGGCGACAATGGGTCAATTGGTGGATGAGCTGGAAGCACAACGCCCTCCTCTCACCAAAATCTCCGCGGAAGAAGTAAAGCTCCTTGTCACGGACGATGAAACGGGCCGGACATTCCTTCGCAAGATTCCGCTTGACTACCTTGAGACGAGCAACGGCATCACGCTGGCAGGTGAGACCTATGCCGCGCAGCCGACTCAAATCGTGTTTTTAACAGAATTTGCCTTAGGTAAACTCATGGAACTTCAAGGTGAAGAAGGCGAAGAGCACGATGATGACCATCATCACCACCACGACTAGGAGTAAAAGCGTGTGACCGGAAAATACTTCTGGATTTTCTTTATTTCAATGCTGCCCCTGATCGAAATCAGGGGCGCTGTCTTGTACGCGAGCGCGCAGTCGATCCCCTTATTACCCGCGCTCATTGTAGGCCTTATCGGGAATATGCTGCCGGTCCCGTTTATTTACTATTTTGCGCGCAAATTCCTTTCTTGGGGAAGCGACAAACCCTATATCGGTAAAATATTTACCTTCTTTTTGGACCGGGGTGAATCGGCAGGCCAAAAGCTCATCCAAAAGGCGGGGCGCGGCCTTTATGTCGCTCTATTTCTTTTTGTCGCCATCCCGCTTCCCGGCACAGGTGCCTGGACCGGCATCCTCGCGTCAAGCATCCTTGACATGGATTTTAAAAGGAGTGTAGTCGCGACCATCGGGGGTGTCATTTCGGCCGCCATCATTGTCTATCTGACGACGAGCGGTATTCTTCAAATCGGTCAAGCGCTTGCTTCATAAAAAACATCCCTAATAGTAACGCCGCAAAAACGAGACATATCCCCCCTTGGGCCCCCGTTCGTTCGCCCGGGACAGGGATTTTGTCCAAGGTGTCCTCTCCTTCATCTATTCCAAGGACAATCTTATGGTTTTCAAAAACAAGCTGAACCGATGAATGCTCCTCGTCAATGTCAAACATGAGTACATCAGGATCGATGGCGTAACCCTCCGGCGCCTCGCATTCCACCAAACGGTAGGCACCCAAAGGGATATCCATGAGCTGAATTTGACCCCTCGTATCGCTGACAAGCCGCGTGATCGTCCCCGCATCATCTGCGACATAAGAAGTCCCGTCATGGCTAAAGCAAAGCGCGTGCACATCTTCATCTTCAGTGTCCGGATAAAGCTCAAAAACAGCACCTTCTAAGAACACATCCGGCGCCTCGGCATCTATTTTTTGAATCAAGATATTGGTCACAGTAGGGTCCGGACGAGAAACAGTCTCACCCACTTGTGGTCTCTCTTCCATGCCCTCGCCTTCCTCGATCTCATCCTCTTCTTTTTTCGTATTGACGATCTCGACGGGATGAGCTTCATCTGATAATTCATCCACTGTCAATGTCACCGCCGCTTCATTTCGAATATAGCCCGGCGCTTCTTTTGTTTCATAAAGTTCGTAATCACCAAGGGGTAAACCGCGCAGGCGTATGAACCCCTCTTCATCCGTTACAAGTTGAGAAGAGGCGCCATTCACCATCGCGTCCTTCCAAATATAGACTGACTGAGTTTTGTCCCAAACAAATAACAGGGGCTGTTCACCCGAGGAATAAAGTTCAAATTCAACCCCTTTAAGCTCTGCGCCAAGCTCATCTGTCTTATGAATCAGGCAACAAGTCAAAGAAGTCTCCATGGCAAATGACTGAGTGTCTGAAGTGTTCGCCACTGTGAACACGCGATCAATGGGAGGTGTATAACCTTCAGGCACTTGCAGCGCTCGCAAAATATATTCACTCCCTACTTCGAGCTGCTTCACCATCCGCGGGGCGGCGGCAGAAGTCCATTCATCCACAACCTGTCTGGTATTTCTTTTGAGGAGCTGCAGATTGGCACCCAAGAGCATCTTACCGGTTGCCTTGTCACGGATAGACAACGCGGTTTGGGTCGGCTGATTGGTCATCGAGACCGTGCAGGTCTTAATCCCATTATTTAAACAATAGTCCGTTTCACGATCAATCGTAAAAATCACGTCTTCACTGCTCACATATCCGTTCGGCGCCTTTGTTTGGCGAATCGTATAGCAGCCGATCGGAAAACGTTCGCAAAAGAGGACGTCCCCCATATCGTCTAGAATTTGAAATACACCCGCTTCAAGTTTTTCCCCTGTAGTCCCGTCTTCCAAGAGAATATCGACACAAAGCAAAACCCGCTCATTACAGACCTCCACAATCACGGTTTCTGTGTCCTCCAAAAGCAACCCCTCGATGGTTTCGTCCATGGGATAGAACGCGTCGGGCACCGACAATTGCTGTAGCAAATAGCAACCTGGGCGCAACGGAGGCGTCACCGCCATGCCGTCTTCTTGGCTTTCAAGAATACCCACCGGTTCACCGTCAAGATCTAACACGGCCTCTTTGTCAGCGCCCAAAAGCTTGAAACAGGCGCCTTGAATCGGAGTTGTTGTCGCTTCATCCATACAATTAATCGCGATGTAACCCGACAAGGGCCTGTTGGTAATCTCAATATAAGACTCGGTGACCGCCGTGTCCCGATCCTGGTAGATCAGTTGAACCGGATGCGTTTGGCTCTCCAGTACATAGCCGTGAGGTGCGGTATGCTCTTTCAGCGTGTATGTTCCAAGGGGAAGTTTTTTTGACACGCCTTCACCCGTTTGACCGGTCGTGATCGTGTCCACCTGTTCTTCTTGGTCATTGAAGACATAGAAGACGGCCCCCGCAAGGGGGGTTTCATCGATTGCATCCTTTTTTCCCACACGAATACATCCCTGGACCGCGGTGTTGACGACTGTACGTGATTCTTGGACAAGCGGCGTGTTCATATCTCGGTAGGAAAGGAAAATCGTCATAGCCGAACGATTCAGAATAAACGGCTTGGGCACCTCGATCTGTTGGAGCGTATAAGTCCCCAGAGGTAAACCCTCAAAAATAACGACTCCCTGTTCATCGCTCACGCCGGTGTCCTCCTCAAGGTCACCTTCTTTTAGGATATTGAAGGCAACACCCTCAATCGGTTGGCCTGTTTCATTTTGAACGGTGACTTTTATCTGTCCTCGTGCGCACTCATTTTTAAACAAGACGGTGTTCGTCTGATCCACCACCACCGCGATTGATTTCGTTGAGTCATCAAGAATATAGGGTGAAGGCACAGACACTTGCCGCGCGTACACGGTGACGCCCTTTTCACAGTCAAAGCTTATTTTTTCTGTATTTCCATCCTCCCCGGTTGTCCGCTGGATTGTATCTTCCGAGGGAAAAGAGGCACACTGCGAAAGCTCAAACACAGCTCCCTGAATCGGTGATTCTGTCGCTGTATCCCGATTGGAGACTTGAACGTCACCTGCCCCATATTCGTTCACAATCGGAGTATCCCAGTATTCAGAATTGATAGTGTCCATGGTGATCTCAATGGTGCGCGGTGTCTGATCCACTCTGTAACCCAAAGGAGCCTTCGTCTCGGTCAGGGTGTATGTACCGGGAGGCAGTGTTTTCTCGGAATGATACTCAAAAGAATCCATCACGATCGTCCGTCTGTAGTCATTTGGACCTTCGAATAGGAACGTCGCTCCGGAAAGTCCTTTGCCTGCGCCGTCAAGAAGCTGAAAACGAAAACCTCCCATGTCTTGATCAACGATCGAGTACAGGGGCCGATAGATCTCCTTCACATGATGGCCCAGGTGAGGATCGTCATAGTGCCAGGTAGTATTTAAAGCGCTGATCGCACGATAGTTTGCCCGTTCCGAGGTTCCCATGGTGATGAAATAGACTTCGTCTGGGTGATGATCCGGGATATTCATGAAGGCGTTTTCCGCTTCCGTAATCGTGCCGAGCACGAGCACCGAATGGCCAATATTGTTGCTACTACTTGGCCCTGTCAGCACGATGTCCCCGAGCTTCAGAGAATAAAGCGGTTGGGACTTGTCAAGCTTTTTGTACAGACAATTTGCCTGCATCAACTGTCCCCGGAAACCCGCCACCGCCGACGCGTCAAACACAAGGCCGTTGCTGTCGGCATAATCGTGCTCTGTTTCCAGTGTCTGTGCGATCGGATGATACTTTCCGTCAATGATAGAGGCTGTTGCCGTGTAGATCACGTGGGTCAGAAGGCTCACACGGGAAAAACCCACGGACGAACCCGAGAGCGGTACGTACGACGTACCCGAAAGCACCGAGTTACTCTCCGCGTAACCGAGTTGATTGGCTTGATTGACATGCGCGGCGGCCGCTTTTAAATAGCGTTCGCGTGAAACCCCAATTTGATGGGGTTCAAGACCATTTCGCTGTGCGCTGGTATGCGCGTGGATGTCTTTAACAGATCTTAAGGGAAGGCTAAAGAGACATACGAAAAAGAGAATCAGACATGCCGCGACTTTCATGTTCTTTTTTTGATGAAACTGGACCATAAGAAGACCTCCTTACCTTTTGAACATATGGGTTCAAAAGTAAGAAGGTCATTAGTCCCTCTACCGGGGACAGTCAATAGCGGACAAATTGTTTAGATTCTAAAAAGTCGCAAGGCATTCGCGGTCGTCTGTTCGGCGACATCGTTCACGCCCTTGCCCATAATCTCAGCCACCTTCTCCCCTATGAGCGGCAAATAAGATGATTCATTGCGTTTCCCCCGAAAAGGGACGGGCGTCAGATAAGGCGCGTCTGTTTCCAACACAAGCCGATCGTGGGGGACAGCTTGGAGCGCGGCAATGGGTTTTTTCGCGTTCTTGAAGGTTAAGGGGCCATCAAAGCCGATCATGAAGCCCAAGTCGGTCAGTAAGGGCACCGTCTCAGCGCTCCCCGAATAACAGTGAATGACACCCGCGGGTGCCTCTTTGGAAAATAGGCCATCATCATTTGCCGCATTCAACATATTGAGCGTGGCCTCGGTCGCCTCACGCATGTGAATGACGACCGGAAGAGATAGTTCATAAGCCAATTCAAGTTGCTTTCGAAAAACTTTTTGCTGGACATCTCTTGGAGAAAAATCGTAGTGGTAGTCAAGCCCGATTTCTCCGATAGCCACCACGGCCTTGTCACGGCCTTGTTTTTGGGCGCGTTTATTCGTGTCAAGGATAAGTTCCTTTAAACGCTCAGAGGTTTTTTCATCACAACTTTTAGCGTCGTGAGGATGAACCCCCACGGCCGCGTAAAGCATAGGGTGTTCGAGCACAAGCCGGCATATTGTTTTTGAATCTTCTTCGTTGGAAGACGCCAATAATATGCGTGTCACACCCTTGTCACGCGCGCGCGCTAACACCGCGTCAAAATCCTCTGCGAACGCTTCGTCCTGCAAATGCGCGTGCGTGTCAAACCACTTGGTCACGCCAGCATCGCTTCCAGGGCTTCCAGTTCCTTTTCGACATCAATACGGGGGAACATCGCCTTACCCTTCACCACGCGATCATTAACCACGTAAAGCCCTCGCTCACCTGCCGTTTCCCAGGCGGTAAAGGCTACTTCTTCAGGAATGCCGAGCTGTTCACGGATCAGGGAGGGTGTCGTCGTCATATAAGGCGAAATCAGAACCGCGATACGGCGCAGGTTGTCCGCTAGGGTATAAAGCACGGCCGCAAGCCTTTTGTGATCGGTTTCATTTTTCGCGAGCACCCAGGGCATCGTCACGTCAATGTATTTGTTACAGCGCCCGATTTGCGCCCAAATCGCTTCAAGCGACAGGCTAAACTCGAGCTTTTCCATATGGGCTTCCACGAGTTTTTTTGTCTCGTCCGCGTGGTCGTCAAGCTCCGTGTCAACGGTTTCCGAAAGGTGATCCTCCGGCAGACCCTCCGGGAACGTCTTGGCGATCATGGCCACCGTCCGGCTCAAAAGATTGCCCAAGTCATTCGCCAGATCGCTGTTCATCCGCTCAATTAAGGCTTGGTTGGAAAATACTCCGTCGGCGCCAAAGGGCACCTCGCGCAATAAGAAGTAGCGGATGGCATCGACCCCGTACTGATCGACCAGAATCACAGGATCCACCACATTGCCCTTCGATTTTGACATTTTACCTTCTTTAAGAAGTAACCAGCCGTGACCGAAGATGTGTTTGGGCACCGGCAAATCAAGCGCCATTAAAAGCGCGGGCCAGATAAGCGAATGAAATCGCATAATTTCCTTGCCGATCAGATGAACATCTGCCGGCCAATAGCGTTCAAATAACGCCGGTTCATCCGGGTAACCCAGTGCCGTGATGTAATTTGACAACGCGTCAATCCACACATAGACCACGTGATCCGGGTCAAAGGGGACGTGGACACCCCAGTCAAAAGAGGTGCGCGTCACAGCGACATCGGCAAGTCCCGGTTTTAAAAAGTTGTTGATCATTTCGTTGGCGCGGGACGCGGGCATCACAAAACCCTCCGTCGATAAAAGCGCCATGAGGCGATCCTGGTATTTTGACAGACGGAAGAAATAGCAGGATTCCTCCGTTTCTTCAAGCTCCCCGCCGCAGTCAGGGCATTTTCCTCCCGGTGCCTGGCTGGGTGTCCAAAAAGCCTCACAAGGCGTACAGTAAAGGCCCGTGTAGCTCCCCTTATACAGGTCATCTTGGTCTTTCAATCGCGTCACAATCGCCTGCACCGCCTTGACGTGGTGCTCGTCGGTTGTACGGATAAAGCCGTCGTATTTGACATCCAAAAGTTTCCACAGTGCCTTGATGTCAACCGCCATCTTATCGACGAAATCCTGGGGTTTCATGCCCGCCGCTTCAGCGGTCCGTTGAATCTTTTGTCCGTGCTCGTCCATGCCGGTCAAGAAAAACACATCCGCCCCGCGCATCCTCTTATACCGGGCCATCGCGTCGGCGGCCACCGTCGTATAGGAGTGGCCGATATGAAGCTGGCCGCTCGGGTAATAAATCGGTGTCGTGATGTAGTATTTTTCGTGTGGCATAAAAATCCTCCTATTGGCGCAACTTGAGCGCCAATCGATATAATTTATTTCGGCTGACCCCTGTTTTGTCAGCCACAAGATCGGACGCGTCCCGCGTCCTTAATCCTTCGTCCAAAGCTTCCTTTATCATGGCGGACAAGATCTCGTCAGTCAATCCTTGATCGGCCTCGCCTGTCCTTAACCCGTATTCTTCCTTGCCTTCCAAGACGATGGTAAATTCACCTTTGGGCGCCGTCGTCTCATAGTATAAAACAGCCTCCCCGAGGGTGAAATAGAGAAACTCTTCATATGTTTTTGTCATCTCCCGGGCCACCACGATTTTTCGGTCAGACTCCACCACTGCTGCCAAATCATCTAGGCTGCGCCGCAGGCGATGGGGCGCCTCATAAAAGACGAGCGTGCGCACTTCTTGGGACATCGCCTTAAGTCGTGCTTGCCGCTCCTTTCCCTTAGCCGGGATGAAACCCTCGTAGGCAAAGCGTTCCGTGTTAAGGCCCGAGGCGGAAATGGCAGAGGCAAAAGCCGAGGGGCCGGGGATAACGGACACAGGAATTCCGTGTTCGACGGCGAGTCGCACCAGCGCCTCACCCGGGTCCGAGATGGAAGGCATTCCCGCGTCTGAGACAACCGCCACAGAGAGGCCACTTTTTAAATCTTCGATCAGACGGTCATGGCGGATCGCCTGGTTGTGCTCGTAATAGGAGATGAGGCGGTTGCCCACGCCCAACGCCGATAAAAGTCGCGCCGCGCGCCTAGTATCCTCAGCCGCGATGTAATCGGCCTCCTCTAATACTCTTGTGGCCCTCGGGCTCATATCCTCTAGGTTGCCAAGGGGTGTGGCAACCAAAAAGAGCGTGCCGCTCATCTTTCCTACCTCTCCTCTTAAATGGATCGTTTTAATATCGCGAGCACGTCGTCGCGTTCAAGCGCTCGATACCCCGCTCGTATCAATTGAGTCGTATCCGCCAGTTTTTCAACGGCATCGGCCGGAATGCCTACATCCGAAAGTGTTTCAGGGGCGCCTATTTGATTGAAATAGTCGCGTGTCGCCCGGATGCCTAAAAGTGCCAGTTCCTCATCGGTTTTGCCGGAAGGATCGATATCCCATACGCGCACGGCAAAACGCGCCAACTTGGACTCCGCCTCTTTTCGAATGTGGTACAAAAGGTTCGGGTGCACGATTGCCAGCCCTGCGCCGTGCGGAATGTCGTACCAGGCGGAAAGCGCGTGCTCAATTTGGTGTGACTGCCAATCTTGCTCTTTGCCTAAGCGCAACAAATTATTTAAGGCCATGGTTCCACACCACATGAGGTTCGAACGGGCTTCGTAGTCCAGAAGATCCTCCAGTGAGCGGTCAAGGTTCAGCCTTATGTTCCGCATCAGAGCTTCTGAAAGATCGTCGGAGAGGTTGCCGTCGTCAGGCGGTGAAAAATACTGTTCAAAGACGTGAGACAACATGTCGACGGCCCCGTAGACCACCTGTTCTTTGGGCATAGTCATGGTGAGTCGTGGTTCCAGTATTGAGAAGCGGGGGTAAAGCGACGGGCATCCGTAACCGCGCTTATCGTTACCTTCCCAGTCGCTTACGACCGCGCCGCAGTTCATCTCACTGCCTGTGGCAGGCATGGTGAGCACGGTGCCCAAGGGAAGGGCCTCTTCCACCTCGTGACCGTCCAGGTACAGATCCTGCCAGAAATCGCCTTCGTATAAAGCTCCGGCGGCGATCGCCTTGGAGGCGTCTATGACGCTTCCGCCGCCCACGGCCAGGATGAAGTCAATGGATTCTTGACGACAGATGTCAATACCTTCATAGACTTTACCGGTACGTGGATTGGGCATGATACCGGGAAGTTCGACCACTTGTTTCCCCGCCTTTTTTAACAGGGCCGTCACACGGTCATAAAGCCCTGTCTTCTTAATGCTGCCTGTGCCGTAAACAAATAAAATGTTCTTGCCGTAGGATTCAAGCTCCAGGGGGAGTTCTTCTAACATACCCTCGCCAAAGAGTATTTTTGTCGGGTTTTGAAAAACAAAATTACGCATGGATTACTTCCTCATCCCTTACTAGATAAAAGAGGCTGCCAGTGAAGGCAGCCTTTGTCCAATGGATTGGTAATCGTGACGCTACTCTTGCGTGATACAGTCTGTCGGGCACACGGTGGTGCACGATCCGCAGTCAATGCAGAGCTCAGCATCGATGATGTAATAGGACTCGCCTTCCGAAATGGCCTCTGTCGGACACACTTCCGCGCAGGAACCACAGCTGATACATTCATTACCATCGATAACGTGCGGCATATTCTTCCTCCTTTTTCAAGGGAATGCGCGAAAGGCGACGTTCCCAATAAACTTTACCCGATAATCATAGCACAAAGTATCACAGAATCTGCTCGGTCCTCGCGATGATCTCATCTTGTAAGGCTTTATCCAGATTATTGAAATAATCACTGTAGCCCGCCACGCGAACAATCAGATCCTTATATTCTTTTGGATTTTTCTGCGCATCCAAAAGCGTTTGTCGGTCAATGACATTAAATTGGATATGGTGACCGTCCATAATGAAATACGAACGGATGAGGGCCGCCATATTGGCAAGACCCTGCTCGCCTTCCACGACGGATGGCGTGAACTTCTGGTTCAAAAGCGCGCCGCCAGTCTTCAACTGATCCAGGCGTGCCGCCGAGCGGATCACGGCGGTTGGGCCTTTTCGATCCGCGCCCTTTTCGGGAGAAATCCCATCCGCTAAAGGCTTACCCTTCTTACGACCGTTGGGACTTGCTTCCATCACCTGACCAAAATAAATATGGCTTGTCGTCGGCAAAAATTCCACCACCGTTTTAGCGCCCTTGGGCGTATCGCGCCCCGCGATCACCTCCTGCAAAGCATCCGCCACATCTACCAAGATGTCATCCGCCCGCTCATCGTCATTGCCGTATTTCGGCGCGGTGTCCACAAGGTGCCAGAGTTCATCGTCGTTTACAAAATCAGATTTTAAAGCATCGAGCAACCTTGCCATATCAAAGGAGGGTTTATCGTAGATATGCGTCTTCATCGCGGAAAGCGAATCTGTTATTGTCGAAATCCCCACCACCTGAATATAGCTCGTGTTATAGCGCGCGCCCCCCGCGTTATAGTCCACACCCTTTTGGATGCAGTCGTCCGTAATCACCGACAACAAAGGCACCGGCATATGCGTCATATACATGCGTTCAATCAGATGATTCCCCGCGACTTTAGTATCCACCACATATTGCAATTGCTTTTTAAAAGCATCGAAAAGCGCGTCGTAATTTTCAAACTGCTTCGGATCGCCTAAATCAAGCCCCACCTGTTTTTTCGTGTAGTGGTCGTAACCACGAAACAGCACCAGCTCAAAAATCTTCGGGACATTCAAATAACCCGTCAACACATACGCTTCCTTACCCGCCGTCCCCGTCTCCACGCAGCCGCTTGCAATCCCGCTCTCACGGGCGTCATCGAGCGATTTACCCATGTTCAAAAGCTCCTGGATAATCGCTTCCGAGTTATAAAAGGCGGGTTGCCCCCAGCCCTTCCGGCTGATCGCCGCGGCTTTTTTTAAGAATATCTCGGGCGTCTTTTTCGAAATCTGCACATTGGAACTCGGCTGGACAAGACGCATCTCATCCATCACTTCCAAGATCAGGTAACTCACTTCACTGATGCCCGAACTTCCGTCTTTTCGCAAAGCCCCCGTGTTGATATTACAAAAATCCGTGTAAGTCGCGCTCTCTTTTAAAGTAATCCCTACCTTCGGCGGTGCCGGCTGATTATTAAACTGAATCCAAAGCGCCTCCAACAGCTCTTTCGCCTCACTTTTTGTCAGCGTCTTATCCTTGATTCCCTTTTCGTAAAAAGGCTCCAAGTGCTGATCAAGTTTCCCGGGAGAATACGCATCCCAGTTATTCATCTCCAAGGTCACCCCGATATGCGTGAACCAGTACATCTGAAGGGCCTGACGGTAAGTCTCGGGTTTATTTTTAGGAATCACATCGCACACTTCAGCCAACTTTAGAAGTTCACCCTTCCACTTCGGATCACTTTCCTCTTGGGCCATACGGCGCGCAAGCGCGGCATAGCGCTCCCCCATCACGATCATGCCCTGACAGACAAGCTTCATCCCTAAAAGCTCTTCGCGCTTATTCAAGGCGTCCATGTCTTTATTAAAATCAAGTGATCGAATTTCCCGGTCAATGTCATCGATGAAATCGAGATAACCCTTTTCGTAAATCTTGCCATCCGCGACCGTATGCCCGGGACCGCGCTGCATCAAAAATTCCGTAAAAAGGCCCGCTTGGAAAAGATCGTGCCATTCTATGGGAAGCATGGCGTTCATGCGGGTCATCATGGCGCGCTCCCGCCAATAGGGAATAATAAGATTTTCTTGGATTTTTCGATCCTCTTCGGACACTTTAAAAAACACATGCTCACGGTCATTCATGTTCGACAAATCGTCTAACGAATGACAGCAAAGCTCTGGGAAAGTCGGCGCCGCCCAAGGCTTATGCCCCTTTTCGCCGGCGATCAGGGTATCTTTTTCCAAATGCAGCGTGCGTTGTTCCATCAGGTGCAAAAACGCTTTGCCCCGCAACACAGGCGGCGAACAAGTTCCTTCATAACGTTGGTACGCTTCTGTCAGAAGCACCGCGCGCTCCATCGAAAGGGAGGGCGTCGATTCAACACTTCGTTTTCGAAGCGCCCTAATCCTATCTGTCGAACCGCGTTCACGTCTTACCTCTTGACTCATAAGTGCTCTCCCGTCATCATGCCACCCATACCCGTCCTGTATCCAGCATTCTGCCATAACTTCACAAGTGTTTCGAGATGAGAGGGCTCGGGCGCCTTAAATGTTTTCCATTTTTTATGGAGCGCCCGATACTTTCCTTTGGCGTGCGCGTGGTAGGGCAGTAAGTTCACACTGTGGATCTTCACATCATGATCCTTTAACCACTGTTGTATCGCCTGCATCGTTTCGATGGAATCATTGAGAGACGCTAGAAGCGGCAATCGCAGACAAATCGTGGCCCCGTCTTCACTCAAACGGCGGAGATTTTCCAAAATGATTTGGTTGGACTCCCCCGTGAACAAACGGTGTTTTTCATCGTCCATCCATTTTAAATCGTAAAGAAATAAATCAGTAAAAGGCAAAACACGCTGAAAGCTCTCATAGGGCGCAAAACCCGACGTATCGATCGCGGTGGAAATCCCTTTGTCTTTCAGGCGTTTAAGAAGTTCTCGAATGAACAAAATATCCTGCGCCATCGGCTCGCCCCCCGACAAGGTCACGCCGCCTTTTGATTGCTCATAAAAAAGAAGATCACGCTCCAAAAAAGAGACGAAATCGTCCAGTTCATAAGTTTCTCCCGCCATGCGAAGCGCACCGTCCTGATCCCTCATCTTCTCGGGGAGGTAGGACTGACTTTCCGGGTTATGGCACCACTCGCAGGCTAAGGGACAGCCTTTAAAAAAGACCGTCGTGCGGATTCCGGGACCGTCATGGACCGAAAAGCGCTGCAAGTCGAAAACAAGCGGCACGCCCATGTCGTAGTTAACGGGTGATTTCTGAGAGGGGGTAGGTCACAATACTTTTTTCATTTTCCCGCTCAAGCCGGACTGTGACGGTTTCCCTTAAAAGATCCACATCCTCCACAGTACCTACGCCCTCAGGTGTCGTGACGCGGGCATTCTTAGCGGGCATTTTTTTCTTGGCTTCTGTGTAGACATGGTGCTCATAGTTCAAGCAGCAAAGCAGCCGGCCACAAGTCCCTGAAATTTTCGATGGATTCATCGAAAGGTTCTGGTCCTTGGCCATCCTGATCGACACAGGCTTAAACTCATGTAAGAAGGTGCTACAGCACAACTCCCGCCCGCAGATACCGAGGCCGCCGATCATGCAGGCCTCATCGCGCACGCCGATTTGACGCAGTTCAATCCGCGTGCGGAAAAGCGACGCCAAGTCGCGTACCAGCTCGCGGAAATCGACGCGGCCGTCCGCGGTAAAAAAGAAGGTAATCTTGCGGTTATCGAAGCGGTATTCCACATCGATCAAGGTCATATCAAGGCCGTAATGCTGGACGCGTTCCTTGGCCGTGACAAGCGCCTCTTCCTCCAAAAGCTTATTTTCTTCGTAATGCATCAGGTCATCGTTTGACGCAAGGCGCAAAATCTTTTTCAAAGGGCTCTTTAAAGAATTCTTCGGCAAGTATTGAGGCCAATCCGCCGCAACGCCCATCTCAATTCCCTGAGAGGTCTCCACAATGACATAGTCACCGCGCCTGATCGTATAGTCTGCCGGAGAGAAGTGGTAAATTTTGCCACGCCCGTGAAGCCTCACCCCCACCAATAGCACATGATCGTCGCCCCTTGTACCGGGCCAATCAAGTGCTTCGTCGGTGATGTCTTCTTCGCGAACCGCGCAGACCGGAAATCCCGGTTCTTCAATGAAATCTTCGGCAAGTTCTTCTTCTGACCAATCGACTGCTCTATCTTGTTCGTTCACAACGGTTATCCATTTCTATCGATATCCTCTTATACAATGGCGGCTTTCAGGCGAAATGTGTCGCGTGCGTCGGTCTTAGGCCCGAGAAAAGCCCGTAACCCCAACAGCAGGCGTGCCATCGTATGATCAAAATTCGTATTATTTGACAGCGCGTGATTCGTTTGGCGAATCAGCTCACCGGCCATGGCCGGATCCATTTCATTTGCCCTGCCACGCATCGCTAAGAATACAGATGACAGGTCACGGTTGACAAGCACTGCGCCGTCCCCATTTTGTAAAAGCACCAAAAGATCACGCAACAGTGACTCTAAGATCCTTAATATGACGGCAACCCGTGCTTTGTGGTCGCGGAAAAACTGGAGGCCCTCCGTGAGGCAATAGGCACGGGTGGCTTCCGGGAATTGCCGAAAGATCGCGACTGTTTGATCCCGCAACGCGCGAAAATCTTCGTCGCCCGCGATCGTGAGCGCCCGGCCCGGAAGACCGTCTGCGTAACGGACTGCCAGATCGCCTATTTCACCTTCGTATCCCGCTTCCTTTAATAGATCCAAAATCGCTTCATCGTCGCGTCTGCCGATCCGGATCACGCGAGAGCGTGAAAGAATCGTGGGCAAGAGCCTCCCCGCGTCCTCTGTCAACAAAATAAAGCGGACAAAATCGGGGTGTTCCTCCAGGGGTTTAAGAAGCGCGTTTTGCCCCTGCTCGGTCAATGTATCGGACTTTGCGGCAGAAATGACATAGACCCGGTGACGGCTGATTTGCGGATACACGGGCAAAGTCGCCGACACCTCTTCTCGGACACTTGCCACCGGGATGGAGGTTTTGTCCTCTAAAGGTTCCAATTCAATCAAATCGGGGTGCGAACCTTGAAGAAGCGTCCGGCAAGAAGCACATTGCCCGCATGCTCCCGTCTCAGGATCGGGGGCATCACACAACATGGCGGCCGCAAGCCGCCGGGCGATATAGTGCTTGCCGGAACCTTCTTCGCCGACAAGAAGGACGGGTGTATGGCTCCCTGTCCAAGAAGCCGAAAGCTCTTTTCGAAAGAGCTGCGAACAGGCAATCGAGTGAAGCGACAGCGCGTGCGGCCGGTGGGTTGTGCTGAGGTGTTCTGCCTCCGGCATTTTAGAATTTTTCAAAATGCTCAACAGGGACGACGAAAACGGTGGCGCCTCCGATGTTCACTTCCACCGGATAGGGCACATACGAAGCACCCATGTTGGAAGGAGGGATGCTCGCGTTAATCGCCGCCTTGCGACTTTTCGAATTTTTCCGGATGATTGAAAGCACATCGTCCTGTGCCGTATCCTCCACCACGGCCATGAGTGTCGTATTCCCGGAACGCAGAAAGCCGCCGGTTGAATGCAACTTAGTGACACGGTAGCCTGCGCGGTTGACCTCGGCCATCAGTCGCGGAGAATCATCATCACTCACGATGGCAAATATTAGTTTCATAGTAATACTCTCCTTACTTGTTCACGAATAAGTTCGGCTGTCTCTTCTTTATCGTCGAGTGATTCGACACGCACGACACGGGACGGTTCAGCGTCCGCAATCGCGCGGAATCCTTCGCATACGCGCTGTTTAAAGCGCTCTGTTTCTACATCGATCCGATCTCCCTGCCCGCTGTCATGCCGCCGACTCAAGCGCTCTGCGCGCGCCGCGGGACCCAGTTCGAGCAAAATGGTTAAATCCGGTGTCATTTCATCGACCGCCAGGCTGTTCAACACTTCGACCAGGCGGACCGGTAAACCGCGTCCATAACCCTGGTACGCGACGGACGAATCCATATAGCGGTCACAGATCACCCACTTGCCCTCTTGAAGCGCGGGACGGATCACTTCACGCACAAGCTGGGCACGGGCCGCCTCGAACAAAAACAGTTCCGTTTCGGGCGTCATCTCCTGGTGTTTCATGTCAAGCAGAAGTTTTCGGATTTCCTCTCCGATCTTTGTCCCGCCCGGTTCCCGAAGCAGCAACACCTCGTGGCCGATCGACTGAAGAAAAGACTCCAAGTAGCGGATCTGAGTCGTTTTCCCGGATCCGTCGATGCCCTCAAATGTGATCAGTTTTCCCTTGTACAAGGCCTTACCGTTTCATTGTTATTCTCAAAATGACACAGCACTTTGGTGGCCTTATCTTAGCATAAAGGCCGCGCGCGCCGCTACACAAACACGAGCTCTGCGCCCCTTGTGACAACCTCCCCGGCCGAAAGTACCGCCAAGTAATTTTGATGCCTTCTTGTGATTTTTTCACCGGGCCAGATAATGGGAAGCCCCGGGGGATAAGGCGCGATGGGTGCCACGGCAACCGATTCATCCGGCTTTTGACCGAACATGGCTTCTCTCAACGGCACATGGAAATGAAAGGATTCTGACAAGAGTTGGTCGCGTTCTCTTGTAAGTCTTTCGAGGGCATTCTGATGGCTTTCAAGTTTGGCCTTGTCACTTATTGGCTTTAAGGTGATCAACGCCTCCAACAGGCGCTCGTAGTCCTCGTCTGATTGCTCCAGCCCCATGATGAACACCGCACGTGACAAATCGACAAGCTCCGGATCAATCCCCCAAAGATCGAGATGGCGGATGAAGGAACGGCGGTCGTGTCCGGTCTTCGAATAATCGAGCACTAACCTTGTCCTATCCGATCCTTCCGGCAAAATGCGCTGATAATAGGGGGGAAGATTTTTTGTGAGTTCGTCATTTTTTTGAATCAAGCGCTCGATCGCCTCTCGGCCATGTTGATGAAGGTATTGGCGCGCGCAGTCGATGGAGGCCCCGATCAGAAAGGACGGACTGGAGGTCTGGAACACCTTCACCTTTCGCGCGACGCGCAAAGGATCCACCGCTCCTTTTTCAACGGAGGCTTGTGACAGATGTAAAAGCGACGCGGGTGTCAAGGCGGGCAATGTCTTATGCGCGCTTTGGCAGACAATGTCGGCGCCTTCAAAAAGCCCTGTTTGAGGAAGTAAATCCGGGGCCGCGGCCAAGTGAGCGCCGTGCGCCTCATCGACCAGCACAAGCATGTCATGCTTTTCGGCCTCCTTGACGATCATGGAAAGGTCGATGGTTCGCCCAAAATAATCGGGTCTTGTCACAAAACAGGCTTTCGCATTGGGATTCTTTTGGATGGTCCTGACATAGGATGCCACATCGGGTTGACCGTCGGGAAATGACTTTCTTTTTTCGGGCAAGACAAAAATCGGATTCACGCCCATGAGGGCTAAGGCATGGACCGCCGCGATATGGACCGCGCGCGGGATAATGATAAAATCCCCCTCACGAAGGGTTGCGGCGATCATGATGTGAATCGACGCTGTGGTGCCGGAAGTGATAAACCACGTTCTGCCCGCGCCGAAATAGTCAGCCGCCAGTTGATACGCCTCTTCAACATGCCCCGAGGGGGCCGCCAGATCCCCGGTACGGGGAAGTTCCGTCGTATCAAGTTCAAACAAGCGGTCAAAGGGGGGCTCCAGAAAAGAAGATCCCGGCCGGTGGCCGGGCATATGAAAAGACACGCGTCCCTTTTGTTCGGCAAGCGCGCGGGCTAAAGGCGCATCCCCTTTTTCATGTTCAGAACGATGATCCATTTTGATTACAGATCGAGTTTTTGATTTCGGATCGAATCAATATCGATCATAATATCCTTTTCAATGCGGACGATATCCCGGATGACATCTTCGACGGTCTCCTCCACACGGATCGTCTGGCGGTCCCGTCTTGGAGATCGTTTCGAACGGCGCCTAGATTTAGTCTGTTTTTTCTTTTCCTCAAAGGCCGCGTCCTGGCGTACTTCACGCTCACTTACGGGCTCTGTGGGTTTCTTTTGCGTATTTTTCTTAGGCGGCTGGCCCTGACGAGGCGCTTTATCTTCAGGTGCTTTGCCCCCCGCTTGGGCAGAAGTAGACCGGGCACCGCTTGGTTTTCGCCGTCTTTGGTTCTGTTTGGAGCGCGGCTTCGAAGCGCCCCCGCTTTTGGCCTGCTTGGGTTTAGCAGACGGCTGACTGCTTTCTGTCCCCGCTCGAGGTTTTATTTCCCTTTGGCGGACATTTTCATGTTTTTTGTTATCTTCAGACATGCGCGTGCGCTCCTCTTGTGAATTCACTTGTGTGGTTCATTGTAGCATGCCCCATCACTCACGCGCCTCAAACATAATTTCCGCGACCTTTAAAAAGGGGCATTCCGAAAAGACATAGGGACAAGAATCTTCCAAGTTTTCAACCTCCCTCACAAGTTCGTTTGCCAAATCGCTTCGCTCATATCTTGACAAGCTCACTTCCAGAGACCGACCGTAAAGCGTGTCCGTCACCGCCTGGCGCCGGTCGTTTGGATCTTCCGACAGACAATGGCGAAGGCGTTCGGCGAAGGATCGATCAAGCTTCTTCAAATTGTGGCGCATGGTCGACCGATCCAATCCGGACGCCATCTGCCCCGACAGGACCGCAAGGATCGTCATTGCAAGACTGTAAAGATCGGTCTCAGGCCGCATGGTCCCAAAGTAAACTTCGGGCGCGGCGTAACCTGCGGTTATGACGCGCGAAGCGTCTCTGGCGTTTGATTCCGGCCCGAGAAAACGTGAGGCTTGAAAATCGATCAGCACTGCTTGCCGGTCCTCGGTCACAATAATATTCTCGGGCGAGATATCGAGATGCGCGAAATCCTTTCTCGACACAATCCGGATCCAGGCCAGCACATCCAATATCTGGAAGAACAGCTGTTCAAGATTATGTGAACTGAGTAAATCTTCAGGAATACTCCTCAAGATCACGCCCTCAACATATTCAAACAGATAGTGGGGCTTTTCGGGCAGGGCTTCGCCTGCTAAAACCATTTCGTCACTTATCCCGTAGCAACGCGGCAGGCCGGGGGCGCGAGTCTCCATAAGTAACTGTGCGACCTCCGGGTCGGCCCAGCCGTCGACGGCTTTCAAAACACACTGGGTACCATCTTGCGCGATCACCTGTTTCAATTCTCCCCTCATGCTTTCATTCCTCCCTATGATTCTTTTTAATTCAGCATGAGATGGCGACAAAAAAAGAGCCGAATGATTTTCGGCCCTTTTTTGTCCAAAAAGAACGTTTTGTTTAAGCGTTTGCGACCTTTTTCTCAGGCGTCTTCTTTTTGCGCTTCAAACGCGGCTTCTCCAGATGGCGAACACTCTTTTCAGTGACCAGCACCTCACAGACATCGCCGCAGGACGGTATTTCATACATGACGTCAAGCATCAGGCGCTCCAGGATGGTGCGCAAGCCGCGCGCCCCTGTTTTCAACTCGAGCGCTTCTTTTGCGATTTCGCGGATGGCGGCCGGTTCAAAGACAAGCTCTACATCGTCAAAACGCATCAGTTTCTTGTACTGTTTGATTAAGGCGTTTTTGGGCTCTTGCATGACTTTCACGAGCGCGTCCTCATCGAGTTCATCAAGCGCCACCACGACAGGCACACGCCCCACAAATTCAGGGATCATACCGAATTTCAACAAATCCTCCGGAAGCAATTGCCGGAAAAGCTCTTTGTCGGTCAGCTTTGAAGAACCTTCAATCTCCGCGCCAAAGCCGATCGATTTGCGTCCGATTCGATCCTTGATGACCTTATCCATCCCGGAGAAAGCGCCGCCCAAAATAAACAAGATGTTCGTCGTATCAATTTGGATGAACTCCTGATGAGGGTGTTTGCGCCCTCCTTGCGGCGGGACGTTTGCGATGGTGCTTTCTAAGATTTTTAAAAGCGCCTGCTGGACTCCTTCACCGCTGACATCGCGCGTGATGGACGGGTTGTCCGAGCGCCTGGTGATTTTGTCAATTTCATCGATGTAGATGATGCCCCTTTCGGCGGCCGCGATATTGAAATCGGCGTTTTGAATCAGTCGAAGGAGGATGTTCTCCACGTCTTCACCGACATAACCGGCTTCTGTTAAGGCAGTCGCGTCCGCGATCGCAAAAGGCACGTTCAAAATGCGTGCCAAGGTCTGCGCCATGAGCGTCTTACCGGAGCCCGAGGGGCCTAAGAGCATGATATTACTTTTTGCGAGTTCAACGCCGTCGTCCTCGTCATCGATCAGATCAGAAAAGACGCGCTTGTAGTGATTGTAAACGGAGACGGCGAGTGTCTTTTTCGCCTCCTCCTGCCCGATCACATATTCGTCCAGTTTTTCTTTGATCTGCTCAGGTGTCAAAAGATTCATCCCGTCAACGTCCGGCGTCCCTGTGGTATAACTTGACAGCGGATCATCCGCCAGCATCTCATCGCAGAGCAACACACACTCGTTACAGATATAAACACCGGGTCCGGCGATCAGGCGCTCGACCTGACTTTCCGTCTTACCGCAAAACGAGCAATGAAGCGACTTATATTGATCGTTGTCTTTTCTATCCGACATCTGCTGTCTCCCCCTCCCGGGCGCGTACGCTAGATACGTTTCGTCATTATCTTGTCAATCAATCCGTAGTCGAGCGCTTCTTCAGCCGTCATCCAACGGTCTCGGTCTGTGTCGCGTTCGATCACTTCGTAGGGTTGACCTGTTTTTTCAGCCAGGATCGTGTTCAGCCGTTTTTTCAATCGGACGATGTACTCGGCGGCAATCGTAATGTCGGTCGCCTGACCTTGCGCCCCGCCGCTTGGCTGGTGAATCATGAGGTCGGCGTTCGGCAACGCAAATCGCTTGCCCGGGGTTCCCGCGGCCACAAGGAACGCGCCCATGCTGGCAGCCATCCCCATGCAGATCGTCTGCACATCCGGCTTGATGTACTGCATCGTGTCGTAAATCAGAAGCCCCGATGAGATCTCCCCGCCCGGGCTGTTAATGTAAAACTGAATGTCCTTTTCAGGATCCTCCGCCTCAAGAAACAAAAACTGAGCCATGACAAGACTGGCGGTCACGTGGTTCACACTGTCACTTAAAATGACGATTCGTTCTTTTAAAAGACGGGAAAAAATGTCGTAAGACCGTTCTCCACGTGTCGTCTGTTCGACGACCATCGGCACGAGATTCATCATTATGGGATCCATTTTTTGATCTTTCATCCAATCCATTTATGTTATTCCTCCCTAGGAACCTCTTCTTCTTGTTCGTCTTCCTCGTCTTCTACTACTTCCGGTTCAGGCGCGACATCGGTCACGACGCTTACCTCTTTTAACCATTTTAACAATTTTAAGTTTTCCTGGTCGTGTTCGAAATGCTCAAGATCATGTTCAGTCTTCAGGTACTCTTCACGGAACACTTCGGTTGACACGCCCTGCTTTTCAGCCGCTTCTGAAATGGCCTGTTCAAGTTCCTCTTCGCTGAGCTCGAAACGCTCTTTTTCTTTCAGGCGCATGGTTTCAACGACCCAGGCGCTCTCAATCACTTTACGGGCATGCTCGGCTTGTTCGTTTCGGTAGTCCGCGATGGATTTGCCTTGGTAGGACAGGAAATCCGCAAAATTCAAGCCGTACATGGAAAACTGACGCTGCTGTCGCTCAAGGGCGTGCTCGACCTCATCTTCCACGATCAGATCCGACAGTTCAATCGTACTGTCTTTGACGATTAGGTCGATAATATTCTGTTCAAAGGCGGCGTCCGCTTCTTTGTTCTTTTCTTCTTCCAAATCGCTCCTGATTTCAGCCCTGTACTCTTCCAAGGTGTCGCAGGTGTCGCTGACGTCACGGACAAACTCATCGTCGATCTCGGGCAGTTCTTTGACCGTGATCTCGTGAATCTTGACCTTAAACACAACATCCTGGCCCGCCAGATCCTCCGCGTGATACTCCGAAGGGAATGTCAGGGGAAGATCGATCTCTTCGCCGACCTCATGCCCGATGAGCCCTTCTTCAAACCCGGGGATAAAGGAGCCTGAGCCGATCTCCAAAAGATGCCCTTCCGCTTGTCCGCCCTCAAAGGGGACGTCGTTGTGAAATCCCTCGTAGTCGATGGTCACGCGGTCGCCTTCTTGAATGGGGCGGTCGCTTACAGGGACGAGGCGCGAGACGCGCTCGCGGGCCGCTTCGATCTTTTCATCGATCGCGGATTCGTCGACTTCAACCGGCGGACGATAGGCTTCGAGGCCTTCGTATTTTCCAAGTTCGACCGCAGGTTTCAGCGCGACTTCCACGTCGAACACCAGGCCTGATTCTCCCCCGATCTCCTTCACATTGAAGCGAGGGTCCGAAAACGGGGCGATGTCATGTTCTGTTAAGGCTTCTTCATAAGCCTTGGGCAAGGCAATTTCTATCGCGTCATCGTATAAAACGCCTTCGCCGTAATGTCTCACGACGACGGGGTAGGGCGCTTTGCCCTTCCTGAATCCCGGCACCTGAAAATGGCGGGCATTTTTGCGATGAGCGGCTTGTAATGATTCTCTGAATTCTTCGGGTGTGACCTGAACGGCGATCAGCGCGGTGCGCTTTTCTTCCGATACTTTCTGTGACGGCATAACGTCCTCCTTGATTACTTCCATTTAATCAACTGCCGCGCGCTCAAAAAAAGCGGACGACAGATGTTTTCCGATCCCTATGATACTATATCACTCGCCGGTTTATCAGGAGTTTTGTGACAAGACAACTGTAACCTATTCGTTTGAAGGGCTCTAAAAATCGTGTTATCATGAAGCTGCCTGAAATGCGCGGCGCTCCTGTTTTTGGACCACCATTTTTTGAAGGGGAGTCCGAGTCGAAGTGGAATATGAATAAGCCTTCTTAGGAGGACATTCTAAGACCACCGCAGGGCACCCACCTGGCGATAGGCTGGGTATCAAAAAAGGGGTGCGGCATTTCGGGTTTCCTTTTCTCTGGAGGAGAAATCGTGAAAATTTATAACTCGTTAACGAGGCAAAAAGAAGATTTAACCCCGCTTGAAAGCGGCCATTTTAAGATTTATGTCTGCGGACCTACGGTCTATGATTTTTTCCATATCGGAAACGCGAGACCTTTCATTGTGTATGACACGCTCAGGCGTTATCTTTTGTGGCTTGGGAATCAAGTCACCTACGTCCAAAATTTCACAGACATTGACGACAAGGTGATCGTCCGTGCGAACAAGGAAGGGATCACAAGCAAAGAACTTGCCGAGACCATGATCGGGGAGTACTTCCACGACGCCGACGCGCTCAACATTTTGCGGGCCTCGATTCATCCGAGAGCCACGGAATCCATCGATGACATCATCCGGATCGTCAAGATCCTTGTGGACAAGGGTCACGCGTATGTGACCGACGACGGTGTTTATTTTTCGATCGATACTTTCCCGTCCTACGGGAAACTTTCCGGCCATAACCTGGATGACCTGATCGCGGGCGCGAGCGAACGCGTGTCAGACACCGAAAGCAAGCGCAATCCGCTTGACTTTGCTGTTTGGAAGTTCAAAAAGGAGGGCGAACCGTTTTGGCCCAGCCCTTGGGGGGACGGCCGACCCGGCTGGCATATTGAATGCTCGGCGATGAGCCTTGCCAACTTAGGCGAGACGATTGACATTCACGCGGGCGGCGTGGATCTCACCTTCCCGCACCATGAAAATGAAATCGCGCAAAGTGAAGCGGCAACAGGCAAACCCTTCGTCCGCTACTGGATGCACAACGGTTTTGTCAATATTAACTACGAAAAAATGTCCAAATCGGGCGGCAATTTTTTTACCGTGAGAGATTTAGCACAACGTTACCCCTACCACATCCTGCGCTTTTTCATCTTGCAGGCGCATTACCGTATGCCGATCAATTTCTCCGACGAGCTGCTTGACGCGACCGTCACAAGCTGGAAGCGGATCACATCGAGCGCGGATCATCTGGCCTTTGTCGCAAAGACGGCGCCCGATGAGACGACAAAGTCAGAAGAAGAACAAGCATTGCAAGATGCCCTCACCACCTGTCGCTACAACTGGAAAAACGCGATGGACGACGACCTCAATACGGCCGACGCGATCGCCGCGCTCTTTGAGCTTGTGCGCGCGGCCAATACCGCCGCGTCATCGGGTGACGTTTCAGCGCCGAGCTTGCTTGAAGCGCGCGATACCCTGATTGAGCTGTTTGGCGTGTTGGGGCTTGACCCTTCCGATACACAAGAGGAAGCCGTACCTTCCGAGATTATGGCGCTTGTGGAAGAAAGAACCCAGGCAAAAGAGGCCCGTGATTACTCACGTGCGGACGCCATCCGCGACGAGGTATTGGCGAAGGGCTTTAAAATCGAAGATACCCCCCAGGGCGTACGGGTACTGCCTCTTTGACACGGATGGACGATCCGCTTTACGATTGCTCCATCTCGACCTTTGCCTGGGTGGGAGACGCGGTGTTTGAACTCTATATCCGCACGAAGCTTGCAGGCGACCACCAGAAGACCTCCGGCGCGCTCCACCACCTGGCAACCAAGTTTGTCAGCGCGAAGGGCCAGGCGGAGCTGATGGAACTTTTATTGAACGACGGCGCGTTTGACCTGACAACGAGCGAACGAAATCTTTTGCAGCGGGCGCGCAATTTTCATACGACGAGTGTTTCGAAGCATTGCGACCTTGTGGACTACCGTAAAGCGACCGCGTTTGAGGCACTCATCGGTTGGCTCTGGCTTCAGGGCAAGAACGAACGGGCCATCGCTTTAATCGAATACGCCATGGCCGAATTGGAAGAAAAGAAATTACAAAATGGCGGACAATGACACGGCATTAACTCAACTGGAGGGGAAAAACCCCATCGCGGAGGCGCTTGCCGCCGGCCGGTCGATTAATCGTGTGTATCTATTGGAAAGCGCGAAAGGGCGCGCGTCGGATCTTTCTAAACTCGCGGATGAATGCCAAAAGCAAGGTGCGGTTATTCGCTATGTAAACCGCGCCCGACTTGACAGCATGGCGGAGACTCAGGCGCATCAGGGCATCATCGCGGAGGTCGCGCCCTACGACTACCAGGACCTCGATCGCATTCTCGAGCACTGTGAATCTCAAAATATCGCCCCCTTCCTTTTACTCCTCGACCATATTCAGGACGCGCATAACCTGGGTTCTATTTTGCGTATTGCGGACGGGGCGGGTGTGCATGCGGTCGTTATCCCCAAGCGCCGTGCCGTGCCCTTGAACGCGGCGGTTGCCAAGGCTTCCGCGGGCGCCGTGGAACATGTGCCGATTTGCCGTGTCAATAATCTGACCGATACGATTCTCGCGCTGAAAAAACAAGGCTTTTGGATATTCGGCACCGATGCTGCGGCAACCCTTCATTACAAGGAGGCCGATTATGGCGGACCCATCGCGATCGTGATCGGTAGTGAGGGTGAGGGCATCGCGCAAAAGATTAAGGGACATTGCGATTTTCTCGTATCGATCCCGCTTCACGGCAAGGTCAACTCACTGAATGCCGCTGTCGCAAGCGGAATTATTGTGTTTGAGGCCGCGTCCGGGAGGGGTCAATCATGAGACGATGGGTCATTTCCCTCTTTCTTATCTTAAGCGTCCTCTTGTCTTCCTGCGCCGACAGTATTGAGTCGCAGGTTCAGGACACAAGCCCCGTCTCACCGGTGCTTGTGCGGCCGCAAAATGAAAAATATCTGCGTGAGGACGAGTGGGTTCGCATGCTGACGCTTGCGATTGCTTTTGGCGATCAGCGCACGGTCATTTGGAATACCATTCCCCCAAATCAACGCCTTGAGATTACGCAGGCTGAATTCATCCAATATGTAAACTTTTTAGCGGATTGTCTCCCCGGCACGATCACTTCGTTTGCCCGCGCGACAGAGACGGAGAGCGGCGTTATTCGAAGCCACGCGAATAAAACGGACACGAAAATGAGTCCTAAGCCGGAGCAAGCCTCGATCTGGTGGATCAGGGCCCGTACCTCGGATCTTCGTGAATTGAAATTTGCGGTGCCCGTGACCTTAGACGACGCCGGTGTTCCTTATTTTTCAAAATCGTGGCTGCGCAGCCAAACCTCGCTTTACGACTACACTGTTTTGTATTTGGACGCGCTGTCCAGCGGATCAAAAGACGCGCTCACCGCGCTTATCGGGCACAACCTTACCATCCGGTCAAAACTTCAAAAGGCGGCCATCGGACGCCGCGCGGATGAATTGCTTATTTTCTACCGCGATCATGTCAGCACCGGCAGAGGCAGTTATCGTTGTGTTGAAATGATTCCGGGCTACGCCGTGATCGAAGAACAAACGATCGCGCTGGAGCCGGGTTCCGGCAGGACGCGCAGTGTTGTTTTCACTGAAACGGAAGGTGTCATCCGGGCCGAGGAAAAAATCCCCGAGCAATTAACCCGGTTGGATGGCGTTTTTACCTTTAACGGTGAAACCTTATTTGATTTGCACGAAAAAAACGTCACGATCGATTCAGAGGAAGCGATCGCTTTGTTGGGCATCCCCCTCAACCTTGAATTGTTGGAAGATGAGGGCGATTTCCGCGTCATCTGGCCCGGGCTCGTGGTGGAGGCAGAAGGTGAATGCGACATCGACGCGCTGTCATTTCGCGGATCGGTGCACCAGCTTTCAGTTTCTTACAGCAATTACCGCACGAAGACCGGTTTAAAGCCCGGTGATTCTGTTTATGAACTCTATTACCGTTATCCTTTTGTGCGGGAAAATGGTTATCTTTTGTCTTTTTCAGATAATGGCACGGCCAAAACGCTGGCCATCCAAGTGGAATCCGATTACATCGCCCGCATGACGATCATTCTAAACCCCTGATCCGGGGGCTAATTCCAGCGCGTATTGGTAGTCTTCATCGTCGTGGGGTTCGCCCTGAAAGACTATGAATGGGCAGGCCGGAAGATCGATGACATCAAATCCACCGGGGATCTCCCCTGCAAAATCGGATGCCACTTCTACGCCGTGGGCATAGGTTCCGGTCCCTTCGGGTCGCATGTTCTCAGGCAGCCACAGACCGACCGACTTCCTCTAGATATGCAAAGTAATGGTTGGCATTTTTGCTTCTTCGAAGGATCAGTTTTCGGGCAGGACGAAAAACGATCTGCGTGAATATGACGTTGTTTTGTTCCATGTGAATGTCCTCAGTAAATACACATAATGTGTTCAAAGACACCCTACCCATTTTTAGGGTTATTACGACGCTTGACAATCGGGCTTGGAGGGCGTTAATATAGGAAAGCTGTCATGCGCCCGTAGCTCAACTGGATAGAGCGTCTGACTACGGATCAGAAGGTTCCGGATTCAAATTCTGGCGGGCGCGCCACTAAAGAACCCCTGCAGGATCAAGCTTGCGGGGGTTTTTGCTTTTACCGATGAAATCTATCAAGATGGGCGAGAAGACGCTTGCAACTCTCTCGCATGGGTATTAGTATAGTGATACATGATCAATTCCCTGATAGTACGGACCCTAACAGTGCATGGGCGAGGAGGTCAGGGATTTTTAGTGGCAAAAAATAGTTGTAATCGCTGCGCCATTAAAAAAGCCTTGGATATACGCTGATCCAAGGCTTCTTTTTATTCTTTACGAATTTTTCCATAAAGGTACAGGGCCAGTTGCTTCAATTTTCGTCCTATCCAGGCGATAAGTTCAATGATGAGTCACATAAGCTCTCCTTCGTCACATCTTTTTACGAGTATAAAGGAGCGCCAATCTTTTCGCGGGTTCGTCTGGTACAATTCTTTCGAACAGGAACACGATACGAAAGGCAGACGAAAAACATGAGACGAAAAGACAGAGAAATGGATCAAGCCTTTGCTTTAGACGTCATCGACCGCTGTGCCTACGCGGTCATGAGTATGGTATCGCCCGACGGAAGTCCCTACGGTGTTCCCCTTTCAATCGTTCGCATCGATGAATACATCTACTTTCACTGCGCGCCCGAGGGCAAAAAACTAGAAGCTTTGCGAAAAAATCCGAAAGTCTCAGTTTCCTGTGTCGGCAATGTAAAGCCCCTCACAGACGAATTTACCACTGAGTTTGAATCGGCCATTGTGTTGGGCACTGCGGAGCGTGTGGAAGCGATTTCTGAAAAAATAGAGGCTTTGCGCGCCATCTGTCTGCGCTACACACCGACCCATATGGACGCCTTTGACAGCGAAGTCGCAAGAAGTCTGCACCGGACAGAGGTGTGGAAAATCCACATAGACGAAGTCAGCTCCAAACGCAAAAAAATAAAAACGGAGGATCAAGGATGATCTTAAGACGCATTATCGATATTGACGAAGAACGCTGCAACGGATGCGGCGCCTGCGCCGAAGCCTGCCATGAAGGCGCCATCGTCATGATTGACAACAAGGCCCGTCTCATGCGAGACGATTACTGTGACGGATTGGGCGACTGTTTGCCGGCCTGTCCTATGGACGCCATTCATTTTGTAGAGCGCGAAGCGCTGCCCTTCGATGTAGAAGCGGTCAAAATTCATTTAAAACAAAAAGAAGAAGAAAAAACAAAAACTGTCGCAGAACCCACCTCACAGTTCCCCATCCAGATAAAACTGATGCCCGTCAACTCCCCGCTGTTCGACGGGGCAAAACTACTTATCGCCGCCGACTGCTCCGCCTTCATGTACCGCGATTTTCACGATCGCTTCATGAAAGGCCATGTCACCGTCATCGGCTGCCCCAAACTTGACCAGGTGGATTACACCGCTAAACTGACCGACATCATCCGCGAAAATGATATCCGAAGCGTCACCATCGTGCGCATGCAGGTGCCCTGTTGCGGCGGCCTGTCATACATGGCAACGGAAGCTTTGAAAAAAAGCGGCAAATTCATCCCCTGGCAGATCGTCACCTTATCCACTGACGGAGATATTATCGACGCCTCCTAAAAGATCTTGCGCCGAACATATGTGCGTGATAAACTAAAATAGAACAAATGTTCTGAAAGGGTTTGTCATGGAACGCAAATATGTCACCGTCATCGCCGAAGTGAAGCCGGACGGCGATCTTTACCCGAAAACACTTCGCTTTGAAGACGGTTCGGAATTTAAGATCGACCGCCGCCTTCAGACGCCCCGGCGCGATCCGGCCAAAGACGGAACCTCCGATTGGCGTTTTTACTGCCTCATCGAAGGACGTGAAGTGACCCTGTTCTATAACGCGGACACACACCGCTGGTGGATCGGACGGGATGCATAGCAAGATGAAAGACAACACGATCCTGCATGTCGACCAAAACGCCTTTTACGCCAGTGTGGAAATGCTAAAAAACCCCTCACTGAGAAGAGTACCCTGCGCGGTCGCAGGTGACCCCGTGAACCGGCACGGCATTGTCTTGGCTAAAAACCAACAGGCCAAAGATGCGGGCGTCAAAACAGGCGAGGCGCTCTGGGAAGCCCGGCAAAAATGCCCCGATCTTGTGTTCGTCCCCCCTGACTACCCCAGTTACCTCTACTACAGCCGGCTGGCCCGGGAGCTTTACCACGAATACACCGATCGCGTCGAAGCCTTTGGCATTGACGAATGCTGGCTCGACCTTGAAGGCTGCCCTGAAGAGGACGGCACTGTGATCGCCGAAATACTGCGCGAGCGCATGAAAAAAGAATTCGGCCTGACCGTGAGTGTCGGCGTGAGCTGGAATAAAATCTATGCCAAACTTGGCAGCGACCTGAAAAAACCGGACGCGGTGACCGTCATCACGCAGGGGAATTATCAACAGGTCGTCTACCCCCTTCCCGTCGACAAACTACTCTATGTCGGTCGGGCGACCTACCGCAAGTTGCGGCGCATCGGCGTTCGGACAATCGCTGAACTCGTCGCGCTCGGCCCCGATTTTTTGCGCGAATTATTCGGCGTGGTCGGTCTCAGCCTCTATGCCTTTGCCGCGGGACTCGATACTAGCGAGGTCGAAAAAGCGGGGCGAGCGGTTCCCATTAAATCGGTCGGCAACTCCATCACGACCCGGCACGACCTTTACACCGCAGAGGACATTAAGGCCGTGACCTATATGTTGTCCGAATCAGTCGCAAGCCGATTACGCGACGCCGGCATGGCGGCCCGCACGGTTCAGATCAGCATGCGCGACTACCAGCTCAATAACTTTGAACGCCAGACACCGCTCGATCTTCCGACACAGCTTTGCTCCGAAATCGCGCCGGCGGCTTTCTCGCTCATCATGCAAAACTTCAAAGAAGGTCAGTGGATCCGAAGCCTCGGCGTGCGCGCCTGCAAACTTGTCGACGCCTCTAAGCTAAAACAAGTCTCTTTTTTGCCGGACGAAAAGCGCCGTGCCGCGGTTTTGCGCCTCGAGGACACCATGGACACCCTTCGCTCACGCTACGGAGGCCTCTCGGTCCGCCGGGGCATTTCACTGGTTGACTCGTCTTTGACCGGGCATGACATTAAAAGTGAAAATGTCATCCATCCCATCGGATTTTTCGGACCATGAGCCGTCCTGTGACCGTCACGGTAACGCTCGAAATGAGCGCCGGAGGCACCCGCAAGCCCTTAGAAATTATATGGGAGGACGGCAGTGTCTACGAGGTGGTCTCCTCCCGCTATGTCGGGCGGCGCGCCGCCCTGTCCGCGGGTTCAGGCGAATGCTGGATCTGCCTCATCAACGGGCAGGAAGTCCCCCTATACTACTCCCCGCTCAATGGCCGCTGGTGGATGGACGGCAAGGGAGATCCAGAGCCTGCTCCGGCCGTTGAACCGTACCGGCGCGTGAAGGATCGGACCTATCGGCCGCCTCATTCGTGAGATAATAAGATCAATAGGGGAAAGGAGCCGAACCATGTTAAAGAAACACAAGACCTTTCGCAGCTACCAAGAACAAATCCTCTTCATGCGCGAACGCGGCATCGAGGTCCCCGACGAACAAGCCGCCATTGAATCGCTGAGCACCTTTTCCTACTATTCGCTGGTCAATTTGAACAAGCACCTCTACGGCGGTCTTGACCTGCGTCACTTTGCGGGCGGCCCCTCCATCGTGGATTTGCAGCTTGCGCATATGCTCAACATGAATTTTTACCAGACGGTACTAAAAGGCATCCTCTACGTGGAGGCTTCCTTTAAAACAAAACTGGCCTACCTCATCTCCCGCAAATTTGGCTCGGCAAGCCGCGATGACATCGACAACGCACGCGACAACTATTTATTTCGCGGCTACTACGACCCAAGAAACAAACAGACGACCGGGACGCTGCGCAGCCTTCGCAACAAGTTAAAACTCCTGCGCGCACCCTCCAACATCCACTCCTATTCGCATCATTTCCTCACAGGCAACCGCCAACTTCCCCCATGGATATTCATCCATGACGTAGAATTCGGACTGGCCATCCAATGGTTTAACATCCTGCGCAAACACGACCAGGAGGAAGTCTTAAAGAAAATGCTTTGGGGTGAAACAGGCTACGAAGACAAGGTCCCGCTGACCGAGGATGACGAACAGTTCTTTGACGCGGCGCTTGATATCTTGCGCCAGTACCGCAACATTATCGCGCACGGAGAACGTGTCTTTGAAAGCGAAATCACGAACGCCCTGCCCGAACTCTCACTTTTTTCTATCCTCCCCGAATCGGTCTTATCCCAAGAAGAATACGATCAGGGCATCGGGAGAAACGATCCATTCGCCTGCCTGCTTGCCATCGTGCTTTTCATCCATGAGCCGATCCTCATGTTGAGCTTTTTGACGGAACTGCAGTCACAGCTGGATTTTGCGCAATTGATGAAGGAGACCATGGCCCCCGGGTCACTGGATATTCACACCTTATTGGGGATCCCACCCTTTACCATGGAGCGCCTGATCGCGATCAGTCACCATCGCTTCGGGGAACTCTCCCGGGCCTTTTTTAACCCAACCAGACGTCCAGAACCATCATGACGACAAAGCCGATGATCATCGCGTAACTCGCGATGCGTTCATTGCCCCCGCTATGCGTTTCAGGGATCACCTCATCCGTGATGACAAAGAGCATGGCGCCTCCCGCAAGCGCCAGAATGAACGGCAGCGCGGGATGGAAAAGCCGCACGAGACCAAAGCCCAAATAGGCCGCCACCGGTTCCAATAAACCGGTTATAAGTGCGATCCAGAACGCTTTTTTGGCGCTGTAGTTTTCCCGCATAAGCGCAAACGCAACCGCCAAACCTTCGGGCATATTTTGCAAGCCAATCCCGATCGCGATCGGGATCCCATTGGACAGATTATTCGAACCAAAGGCGACCCCCACCGCCATCCCTTCCGGAATATTGTGAATGGCAATCGCGATCACAAAAAGCCAAATCTTTTTCAAAGAATCACTGGCAACCCCCTCATGGTGCTTATCAATCAAATGTTCATGAGGTGCAAAATAATCGATCACATCAATGAGCCCCGCACCCACGAGCACGCCCGCCGCCGTCACGAGCACCGCAACAAGGCCGCCGCCGCCATATTCAATGCTGGGCAAAATAAGCGAGAAACCCGTGGCCGAGAGCATGACCCCGGCCGCAAAACCGAGCATCGCGTCAAGCCACTTGCGAGAGACATCCTTCATGAACAAAGCAGGCATCGCCCCGAAACCCGTTGCGATTCCGGGAACAATTAAACCTAAGGCAATAATCCAATTATCTGACATGAGCGGTCTCCTCTAATAGTTTCGTTATTCTAGCATTTTACAAGATGTATCAAAAATAAGCCTCTAACGCTTCACGATATCCATCATACCGATCCTTGTCACTGGCCGCCACAAGTCCCGTGACCTTCATGCCGGCCGCGATTAAAGGAGCCGCGGCGGCCGAAAGGGTCGCTCCTGTCGTCAGCACATCGTCCACTAACAACACATGCCGCCCCGAAAGAAAATGACCGACCGGCAGATCGCCTTCCAATGTAAACGCATCCTTCAAATGCAAGAAGCGTTCTTTCATCGTCCGAGATTGACTTTGCGGCTCTGTGTAAACATCCCGCACAAGCCATCCGTCAATGACCGGCAGGGCGAGAATCTCGGATAAAGAACCCGCGATGAGCGCCGCCTGATTATAACCGCGTTCTCTTTCACGCTTCACGTGGAGGGGAACAGGGACGATCGCGTCAAAAAATAGGTGATGCCTTTCAACCGTACGCGCCAACAGGGGCGCCATCGCGTTCGCGCGGTCCGTGCGATCCGAAAACTTCAAACTCACCACCATCCGGGGGACAGGATCACGGTAAAACAAGCTGGCATAAAGCGGGAAAGAACCCTCCCATGTTACCTTTTCTTTGCCCATACGAAAGGGCAACGTTGACAAACAGTCACGACAGATATGGGGGGAAGGAAGCGGGGGTATTGCCGCGCTGTCACACACCGAGCAATAAGGGATATAGTACAGCTCTTCTAAAAAGCGGCGGACGGTCTTCATTGCATCAAAGCGCTTTCAGCCAATCTTTGAGCATGCCGCGCCGTTCATTCGCTTCATTGTTATTCAGCATCATGGAAAGCGTTCTTTTGCGTGTTAAAAGAAACAACCGTTCTCGGGCCCTTGTGACCCCCGTGTACAAAAGATTTCGGGTCAAAAAGCTGGGGGAACTCGAAGGAATGACAAGGATTTCCACCGGATACTCAGAGCCCTGTGCCTTGTGGATCGTGATCGCGTAGGCAAGCTCCAGATCCAAAAGATCGTCGCTTTCTACCACGGCGATCCGCTCCTCTTCAAAGAACACGGTCACACTTTTGGCTTCCTGCGAAATGGCGCGCACGATTCCGGTCTCGCCATTCATGACGCCCTGGCCGCTCGGGGATCCATTTTCCATTTTCCAGGCAAGATTGTAATTGTTGCGGGTCAAAATCACCTTGTCGCCAACCGCGAATTTCTGACCGTGATGCTCAAGGTGAAAAAACGACGGGCCCTGAGCAAGCTCTTGCAATTGGCGGTTCAATTCATCGACGCCGGCCATGCCGCGCCTCAACGCGGAAAGCACCTGAACCCCGTAGACGCCGTCCGTCGCGTAGTAGTTCGGCAACACATCGCGGCAGAGCTTCAGTACGCCTTTCAACATGGCCTCCTCATCGGCCGAATCAATGAACATGAAATCTGACTCAAGCGACTGATCCAACTCAAGGGAATCCCCTTTTAAAATTTTGTGCGCGTTGCTCACAATCAGCTTGTGGGATTCTTGCCGGTAAATCTCTACCAAACGCGTGCTCGTAACAGTTTGTGAGGCCAAAATATCGCGCAACACCTGACCGGGACCAATCGAAGGCAACTGATCGGCGTCTCCGATCAAGAGCACGCGCGTGCCGGGTCTTACCGCGGACAGCAAATTCGCGAACAAGAAAAGATCAATCATGGAGCATTCATCGACGATCAAGGTGTCGCAAAGAAGCGGCTCCGCACTCAGCCAAAAGGCGGCGTCGGGCACTTTGTCATCCTGAACCTGCAAGGTGAGCAGCCGGTGCAATGTCTGAGCCGGCATCCGGCACACCTCCCCCAACCTCCGGGCCGCCCTGCCTGTCGGCGCGGCAAGCAGCACCGTTTCGCCGCGTTTTTGAAGTATGCCTGTGAGTAGTCGGACGATCGCCGTCTTCCCTGTTCCCGGACCGCCCGTCAAGACAGAAAAGGATTTCGTGAGCGCCATGACCATGGCGTCCACTTGTTTTTCTCCCAGTTGAAAAGCCTCAGCTTTTGCGACGGTGTCGATAGCTTCCATCGCTTCTTCCTTTGTCATTTTCTTTTTACCGGACAAAGGTGTTTTGGAAAGCTCCCGAATAGTCTTCGCAATGGCGCGCTCTATCGTGGAGACGTCCTGCAAGGCGACAAGCTTTTGTCCCGCATCGGCCGGCTCCGGCGCGGCGCCCAAGACACTGTCTTTCACAAGCGTTCTGGCCGCGATCGACCATTTTCCCTCTTTTTTGCCATCGTGACGCAGTTCATGAGGGCGGACAATCTGACCCTCTTCAATTAATCGATGAAGCGCCTGCAGTAGGGATAAAGGATCCACCTCGAGCTGCTGTGACAGTACCCGTATCAACTCTTGCTCCGACAGGACCGTATGCCCGTCTCTAAACAGCAGTTGATTCATCCAAAAAAGGATCGCGCCCGAAAGGCGCGCCGGATGATCCCCCGCGATACCGAGTCCCTGCGCGATGACATCCGCTGTGCGAAATCCTATCCCCGGTACACGTCTTGCCAGCTCATAGGGATTCTTGGCGATCTGATCGACAGCTCCCATGCCGAACAGCTGGTAGATCCGATGAATGCGCAGCGGGCCGATCCCGTGCGGCAGAAGCATTAAAAGTAATTCTTGGTAGGCGCGGTCGTCTTTTAACTGTTGGCTGAAGCTTTCGGCTTTCTTGGGGCCGACGCCGCGAATACGGGCCACTTTCTCAGGATGAAGACGCATCACGGTTAAGGTGTCGTCGCCAAAGGTAGCGACTAGCTTTTTCGCGGTGGCGGGCCCCACCCCTTTAACGGCGCCTGAGGCTAAATATTTTTCAATCCTCACACGGCCGAGCGGCTCCTCGCGCGAAATGGCCTCTACCTTGATCTGCGGGCCGTAGGTCGGATGATCCACAAGCGTCCCCTCGCCGGACACATGCTCACCCGCGGCCAGGTAAGGCATGACACCCACCGCCGTCCACTCTTCCGTCCCGTCCAAAATCTCCGCGATGGTATAGCCGTTGTCTTCGTTTCTGAAAATGATGCGCGTGACCACACCTTGAAATGAGACAGGCCGGTCAAAAACCGGCCCGTCCTCGGGTAAAAAATCCTGTTGGAATTGACTGACAAAATCTGACACGCGGTATTACCTCGACGTTTATCCTCTTATGCCTTAGTTTGACAGGAGTGCCTTGACCGCGTCAAGTCGTTCCCAGGGAAGATCAAGATCGGGTCTGCCAAAATGACCGTAATTGCTGACTTGCGCGTAAATCGGGCGGAGCATGTCAAAGCGTTCAATGATGGCGTCAGGACGCAGGTCAAACACTCGGCGCACGAGCGCGCTCAAGGCCTCGTCCGAATGGCCGACCCCTGTGCCAAAGGTGGTCACCGTCACGGAAACCGGCTCTGAAAGTCCGATGATGTAGGCAATCTGGACCTCACATTGGGAACAAAAGCCTGCGGCTACAAGATTTTTTGCGATATAGCGCGCGGCGTAGGATCCGGTCCGGTCCACCTTGGTCGGGTCTTTGCCTGAAAAGGCGCCTCCCCCGTGGTGGCCGAATCCGCCGTAGGTGTCGCAGATAATCTTCCTGCCGGTGAGCCCCGAATCTCCCTGCGGCCCCCCTATCACAAAGCGACCCGTGGGATTAATGAAAACCTTCGTCCGGCTGTCGAATAAATCACCTGCAAGAATCGGGTAGATGACCGCGTCTTCAATCTCCTCACGCACCGTCTCGGGAGGCGCGTCCGCGCGGTGCTGTGCGGAGATGACGACGGTGTCGATGTGGACCGGACGCTCGCCTTCATAGCGAATGGTCACCTGTGACTTGCCGTCGGGATATAAGGAAGGTGCGTGGCCGCTTTTTCTTGCCTCCGCCAACCGGCGGGTCAGGCGGTGAGCCAGTGTAATGGGTAGCGGCATGTATTCGGGCGTGTCTTCGTTGGCAAAGCCGAACATCATGCCTTGGTCACCCGCGCCCGTGCTCCGTTCGTCACTGCCGCGCGCTTCTAATGAACAGTTCACGCCCATCGCGATGTCGGACGACTGTTCGTCGATCGAGGTTAAAACAGCGCAAGAGTCCGCGTCAAAGCCGGAGGGGTTTCCGGTGTAGCCGATCTTTCGGATCGCTTCTCTCGCGATCATCGGGATATCGACATAGGCGCTCGTGGTGATTTCGCCCATCACTAAGACAAGGCCTGTGGTCGTCACAGTTTCGCAGGCGACACGGGAGCAGGGATCGTGCAAAAGCAACGCGTCAAGCACAGAGTCCGCGATCTGGTCACATACTTTATCGGGATGCCCTTCTGTTACCGATTCAGAGGTGAAGAGCCATGAATCATTCGTCGAGTTAAACATTGTTCCTCCTGTTCTTTGATCGAAAGAGGAGGTGTTTTCTTGTGAAAAAAACCTCCGAGAGGAGGTTTGCCATCACCTCATCTTCCGGACTTTGACATCCGCAGGATTTAGCACCGCCGCATGACCGCGGTTGCCGGGTTTCACAGGGCCAGTCCCTCCACCTCTCTCGATAAGACAATATTCGATTTTTATCACTATAGCATAATCGACAAAATGACCGCGAAGGTCCTTTTACGCCGGCCGTTTATTAACTTACGGGAGGGGCATCTTATATATGATCGTCCTACCTTTAAAGGAAAGGATAGCGGGATCACCCCCTTTTGGAATATGGAACCACAGGTCATTCTGATCGATCAATATGAAACGTTCACATTGCGGGCAAGCGAACGCCTAAATGACGTCGCGGACCGGCACTACCGGACGTCGTGCTTATCCTCTGACATCGCTCTCCTTGAAAAAGACGACAGCCCCTTAAAGCAAGCATCGGTTCTTATCTTGCCCTCTCAATGGAAAACGCATCCCAACATCGCGAATCAGACCTTTGATTCTTCCATCCTGTTCTGGGATGAACAAGAGGGCCCCCCTTTGCGATTTATCGGGATACGCGAATTGGATAGGACCATCCAAAACGCCCTTGAAGGTCATCGTTGCGAAGCTGCCCCGCCAAAAATAATAAGGCACATGGGCTGTCATCTGTCGTTTTCAGAAGAGGTGTCGAGGCGTTTAACACGGCAGGTCATAAAGCAAGAAATGAGCCTTGGCCACCGTTTGGTTTACCTTCCCATTAAGCCGCTTTACCGGATGGAAGACTCCTTTCAGCGAGGCCCAAAACAGACTCTTGGTGAGCTCCTCTGTCAGCTCGCCTTAGGCGATATCCCTGAGGCGAAAAGCGTCGGAGAATGGCTCTATCTTCACGAATCGGGCTACTTCACCTTCCGATTGCCTGATCGCGCGGACGATCTTATCGCCGCCGATATGAACGCTGTGAAAAAACTGATCCATCTCCTTCATGAATACGCTCAATCGAGTAGCGAAATAACCACCGTCTGGCTTGACACAGAAGGGATGTACCTTGACCGACTGCTTCAGATCGCAAAGCTCTGTGACCACCTTTATATGGATGTTCCAAAAGGTGAGTCCTCCGCGGCCGAGGTCGCCCGGCGTGAGCTTAGCATTTTCATGGCCCAGCTACCTGCTACATGCGCCATTTTAGAACTTCCGGAATAGAACCATGTTGCCCGGTTATCAGGAAAAACAAAACTGGATTCGAAGTATCGTCGCGCATCTTGATACGGGGACGGACACCTCCGATGAGGAGTTAAGGCGCATCATTGCGGCAGAGGTTGCATCTCAAACCCAGGGCTCTTCTTTGACCTTGGCTGAAAAAACACAATTGATCGGCCATCTGTTCGACGCGATGCGCGGCCTCGATATCCTGCAGCCTCTTGTGGAGGAACCGGGTATCACGGAGATCATGGTGAACAGCCCCGACCAGATCTATGTCGAAAGGGGCGGCCGGCTCGAAAAAACGAATCTTGCCTTTGACTCCGCCGCCCATCTGACCCATGTCATCAGCCGCTACTTCGGTCGCGCGAATAAGCTTGTCCATGAACGATCCCCCATCGCGGATATGCGATTAGAAGATGGCTCCCGTGTGCATGCCATCCTACCTCCGGCAGCCCCCTACGGGCCTGTGCTGTCGATCCGGCGCTTCACCGGTATCCGCCCTACCATGGAAGCCTTGGTGGAAAACAATACGCTGCCCCTTAATGAAGCGCGTTTTTTGGCGGATGCCGTGCGATCGAGAAAAAACATCTTCATCAGCGGAGGCACGGCCTCCGGCAAAACAACTTTTTTGAATGCTTTAGCCGCCTTCATCCCTCAAAATGAGCGCATTGTCACGGTGGAGGATGCCGCGGAACTAGATCTGACCGGCAAGCACAATCTGGTCCAATTGGAAGCGCGCACTTCTTCTGCCGACGGGGGAGGCGTCATTTCGCTTTCACAGCTCATCCATTCCTCTTTAAGACTGCGTCCCGATCGGGTTATCGTCGGTGAAGTGCGAGGCGTTGAGGCCTATGACATGATCCAGGCCATGCAGACAGGTCACCCGGGCTCCATGTCAACAGGTCACGGCAACAGCACGATGGAGATGTTAAACCGCCTCTCCCTGCTCCTCATGACAGCCTCCCAGCTCCCCTGGGAAGCCTGCAGGCGTATGGTCGCCTCCTCCGTGGATTTGCTTGTGCATCTGGTGAGGCTGTCAGACGGCCGACGCCTGGTCGCCGAGATCTGTTCAATCCGGGGATTTAAAGAGGATCAGTTCGTGCTCCACACGCATTACCGCTCGGATCAAGTGGATTTTATTGAAGGAGACATGATGGATGAAGATGAGACCACCCTCAGTGCCCCTAAAACCGGTCAACCGACTCAGATGAAAAGAACTAAAAATCGTCTTGTTCATCTCGGGCGCTTAAACGCGTCGGGAGGTTCGTGATATGGCCCGATTCAAGCGTAAACGATCCTCCAAAATTAAATCCATCGGCCGCTACGGCCTGTCGGTGCTCCAATGGATTGTTTTGTCCGTCATCCCCGCGCGCATGGCGGCCATCGCTTTTATCGGGGAGGATTCCTCTGGGTGGTTGATTGCCATGATCGGCGCCTCACTTTTAGGGATCGGGCTTGCGCGCCTTTTCCAAATGCGCGAAGAACAGGTCCTCCTGTTGCAATACCAGCATCTTTTGGGGTTCCTTTCAACAAGACTTTCAGCCGGAGTACCCCTTGAGGCAGCTTTCATTGAGGCGGTGGATCCTTTGACCGAGCAGCTTGGGCGTCAAAATCTCATCGTCCGCTCGCTTGTCAAACTGAGGAAGAATCTGGACGCTCAGATGTCACTTAATGAATCGCTTTTACTCTTCATCCGTGAAGTCAACCTCCCCGTGTGCCGGCGTGACTTTACCATGCTCATTATGCTGTCCCGCACAGGTGGGAGAACCGATATCTTTGTCCGGCAAAGCCACCTGGACCTGTCCGCTCAGATCAACACGCAAAGCGAGGTGGCCCATGAACGAAGGGGCCAGTCAAGCGAGGCGCTTATTTTGGCGCTCACGCCTTTCCTCATGGCTCGCTTCATCCTGGGCGGCGCCTCCGCCTACGGCGGGGCACTAAAAGAAGATCACGCGATGGCCTTTCCTTTAAGCATTTTGTATCTTCTTGCCGTTGCGGCGTTGTTTATCCTTATTTATCTTCTGGCGCCTGAGAAAACAACCGCGAAAACCAACCGTCGGAAATTGTCCAAAAAACAAAAAGAAAAGACTTTAAAAGACACGAAAATGATCTCGTGGCTGTCGCGCTTATACCTTGACTGGCTGCCCGGTCAGATCGGCATGAGTGTATCCTCCGCAGTCTTGCAGTTGGCATTGAAGCAAGAGAATGCTTGGAAATTATACCTTGAGAAAAAAACAAAGGATATCGGCTGGGGCCTTTTGCTCGCGGTGATCCTGGCCGTATCCGGACGCGTGTCCTGGTTCATCGTTGTGCTCGCGCCCTTGTTGTTTTCAACCGTACGCGATGTGGATATCTGCCAAAAAGCTTCGAGGCAGAAAAATCAATACCGTTTCTTTTATCCCTCCGCCATTAATTCGTTGCATATTCTGATGGAAAGCGGCCTGACGCTCGATCGGTCGCTGCGCATGGTCGCCCATGTCAGCGCGCTTGACACTCATGCGGATAATCCTGTTTCCAGGGCGTTGAGCCAGTCGGCACTGCTACTTGAATCAGGTTATGACAGCGTGATGGCTGTCAGTGCCCTAGCCGAGCGCTGTCCTTTGCCCGAAATACAGGCCGCCTTGCGCCTCATGGCGCGTTATGAGCGCGAAGGGGGCATCGAGATATTGGAGCTCATCCGTATGCAGTCCGAGCGCAGCAGGCAACTTTACCGTGACGCGCTGCGCGGGAAGGCGGAGCAGCGCTCACTTCTTTTTGTCATCCCGATGGCCATTGATCTGGTCGTCGTCATGGCCACCGTGATCTTACCCGCCGTGATCGGCATGCGCTTTAATTTTTGATTTGAGATTTTGTCATTTTTGCGCATCGTGTCCATTCACGACAAAAGACGAGGCCATCGGCCCCCTCTTTTGTTATCCATACTAAATAGGCCATACGTCATCTCTCGGATGAAAGGAGATCGTCATGAAAGACAAAAAGGATGCTCCTAAACGAATCGAATGGAGCGGATTTGGAACCTTGGAGGTAATCATTATCATTGCCATCCTAATCACCGTCGCGTTGCTTTTTCGGGAAAACATTATCAGCTTCGCGACCAATCTAATCAATCGGGTGTTCACCCAGTCGGTCATTGACGGACTCTGATGGCCGGTACGAGCGCTATGCTTGAAAGAACCGAATTTTCACATCTCTGGCGCGTCATCTTGCGGTCATCCTGTGAAGGGGAACCGTTTGATCCTGTGCTAGAAAGCGCTTTGCTCCGTCACCGCCCCTCTTCTCTTGCGGCTGTTTCCTGGTTTATGGAAGAACAAAAGGCCATTGTCTTTACGACCCATCACGGAGAACTGTTGCCGCTTTCGGAACGTCTGCCCGCGTTCGATCGGGATCAGGAAACGGGCTTGGCGCTTTTAGAGGGCATTTTGCGAGCGATCGATGACGCCCAAAATTTCCTATTCCCGGTCAATCGGACGCTACTTTCACCCGATCTTATTTTCCTTGATCGTAAAAGCACCTCCGATTCTTTTGTCAAAATTGTCTGTTTGCCCTGTCACGACACGATCGATTTCTCGGAGGAGTCGCAGGATCACCTGATGGATGCATTGGCGCAGCACTTTCATTGGGACGAAGATCAATTCAAAGCGCTGAATGACAGATATCAAAATAATGACTTCGCGCTTCTTTATGAGGAAGTGTTGGCGCTAAATGGAAAGACCAAAACGGTGTTGGATGACGCTCCCCAAGAAGCGTCACCACGGATAACCCGCAGGGTGAAACAAAAAGAATATAGCAAAAAAACCAATCTAGGAGCGGGATCGTTCTTCTCGTTTATCAAGGGTCTGTTTCGCCCGGGCGATGGGGACCTTCTCCACGAAATGACGGAAGACCTTGATTTGAGCGCGAAGACCAAGATCGCGCAGCTGTCAGAAGGATTGCCGGGGACGCCTGAGGAAGAATACGGGCGAAGAGCTTTTATTCTGGCAGATGAATTTGTGGTGGGTCGCGATCTGAAAGACGTGGATCTCTGCCTTGATTCGCAGGCGATCAGCCGAAGACACGCGCGCATTTTGCTAAAAGAGGGGCATTATTTTCTTGAGGATCTGGGCTCCAGCAACGGTACTTCATTAGATGGTATCCGCTTAAGCCGCAAAAGGGAATATCTGTTACCGGATAAATGCAGGATTGCCTTTGCGGGGGAGCATTTTTATTTTCGCTCGGAATAACAGGACAAGCGCAAAACAAAGCGCCGCTGATCGCTTTTGCGAACAGCGGCGCAATTATTATTTTACAAAGTTTTATTTTGTTCCAAAGAGCCTGTCGCCCGCATCTCCCAAGCCCGGGACGATGTAGGCATCCTCATTCAGACAATCGTCCAAACCGGCGCAGAAAATCGGAACATCCGGATGCGCTGCGTGTAAGCGCTCGATGCCTTCGGGCGCTGCGATGAGGCAGACAAATTTAATATGTTCAATATTGCGTTGTTTTAAAAAATCGACCGATGCCGCAGCTGAACCGCCTGTGGCAAGCATAGGGTCGAGGAGTATGACATCGCGGTTTTCGACGTCATCCGGCAGTTTGCAGTAATACTCCACCGGCTCGAGCGTCACAGGATCTCGATAGAGCCCGATATGCCCGATTTTTGCCATCGGGATGAGGTTGATCATTCCGTCGACCATGCCCAGGCCCGCGCGCAGGATAGGGACCAGTGCGAGTTTCTTGCCCTCAATCATCTGGCAGTGAGCGGTCCCGATCGGTGTTTCGACATCAATCGGCCGCAGGGGAAGATCGCGTGTCACTTCATAGGCCATAAGCATAGACACTTCATTGACAAGTTCACGAAATTCTTTCGTACTCGTATTCTTATTACGCATCAGGGCAAGTTTGTGCTGAATGAGCGGGTGGTCAAAAATGAACACCCCTTCGTAGTCGTTGACGTTAGTCACAAAAGACTCTCCTTTCATGCTCCGCAATCTGCTCGAGACGCGTCGCGTGGCGTCCCGCCTCGTAGGCTTCGGTTAGAAATAAATCCACCAACATTAACGCGTAAGGCACCGCCAGGACACGGCCTCCCAACGCCAGCATGTTGGCATCGTTATGACGGCGCGCCATCCGCACCATGAACTCATCTGTACATAGTGCGCAACGTACGCCCGGATTCTTGTTTGCGACAATGGAGACGCCGATTCCTGTACCGCATACGACAATCCCTCGCTCGCATGTTGCGTCGACGAGCTTATCTGACGCGCTTTGGCTGTATTGGACGTAACTTGTGGATTGTGTTGAATCAGTCCCCACATCGAAGACCGTATGGCCTTTTTCCTCTAAATGTCTCTTGATCGCTTCTTTTAGTTCGTACCCGCCATGGTCGCTTCCGACAGCAATTTTCACTTCGGCCTCCCCATCTGATATTAGTTCTATTTTAACTCAGCCGGTCCACCATGACAATGAATGACATCCGTAACTTGTTCTTTTTTTAGTTAGATCCGAGGACTTTTTACGCACATTTTTGTTGATAATGTTAACAACTATGTGTATAACTACTACGACAACGATCAGGGCTTTTAGTTGCTTCAGAGGCCTATAATCAGCCGTTTTACTTCAAGAAATGACAAATTGTCGAAATGAATGAAACTATTCTGAAAAGTCTAATCACCCGATGGTAGCGCCATTTCGAGCAATTTGTTTTTATTTATTCTATTCAACTGTCCGCCTGCTACGGACAGCGAAATAGTCATCATGACGACATAGTGATTTGCAAAAACAAAACCCCCACGATCATCGCGCGGGGGTCTTGGTGCCCAGAGCAGGAATCGAACCAGCGACACACGGATTTTCAGTCCGTTGCTCTACCGTCTGAGCTATCTGGGCCTATGTAATTGCCGGCATATAGCCGGCAATTATGGCGACGCAGAAGGGGCTCGAACCCTCGACCTCCAGCGTGACAGGCTGGCATTCTAACCAACTGAACTACTGCGCCAGTTCGCTCTTTCAAGCGGCTGTGTCAGTCTATCAGATGAATCAAGCGCTTGTCAACCGAGCCAAATGGCCACAGATTCAACGCTTTTCCGGCTCTTCCGCGACTCTCATGGACCAGAACCATTCCAACGCGTTATCGTCCAAATAATTGACGCGTCGGCTTCTGCTTCTGCCAAACAAATAATCAATGGAGACATCGAAATAAATAGCAATTTTAAACAACATATCAAAATCAGGTTCGCGCTCCGCCCGCTCATATTTTGAAATGGTCTGCCGACTCACATTTAATTCCACCGCAACATCATCCTGACGGAGGTTCTTTTCTTTGCGCAATTTTTTGAGACGCATCGCGAATGTTTCAAGTGGCCCTGCCATAATATCTGGATTATGAATTGTCGAAGCCTTTGACTCAACAAAAAGCAAGGGTTATGCTACAAAGTGGCGCATTTTGTAGAATACTGCAACTGTGCTAAACTAGCTAAGCTGTTAATGTCGGGAGCATAGCTCAGCAGGGAGAGCACTTGCCTTACAAGCAAGGGGTCATCGGTTCGAGCCCGGTTGCTCCCACCAAAAAGGGGCCGCCCAGGAGGGCAGCCCCTTTGCATTTTTAAAACACTCCTTCTTTCATTCGCCCAAATGAAACTCGGCTTGTGCTGACAAGACACATGCCAAGTCATCCGCAATAAATCGTGTCGATCGCCACCAACCCACCTCTATTGCCCCGCCTGCCAGCGGGATAAATAGTTGCTCTTTGATCAACCAGGACGCCAATTGCTCCATGCCCTTGATTTTTTCTTGCAAACGGTTAGCCTCCCCAAGCCTCAAAAGCAATTCATCCTTTTCCAGGCTCAGCGTGGGGATGCCCAAAAGGCGATCGATCAGGTTCACAGGCGATTCTCCGGTGAAACTCTCCTGGTAGATGAGCTCATAGTTGCCTTCCCTTTCATATTGGCGCCAACGGTCAACCGTCACGCGCCTCAATGAGATAGGGATGCCCTGTTCGCGCGCGGAACGCAAAAAGACACCGAGCGCCTCTTCAATAGGAACAGAACCCTCCGGATAGATCAATTCAAAAGTCTTGAGCGGCACATTGTCACGTTCCAAAAGACCTGTAGTCCCATTCGCTTGCAAGCCCGCCTCCTCAAGTAAAGCCTGGACCGTCGCTTCGTCTTTAGGCAACAACGCTTCACTGAGGCGCTCACGATCAAGGAGCGTCATCACTGAAGGGATGGTCAATAGATCCGAAGGTTCTAAGGGGGAGCTGTTAGGCATCAACAGGGGACCGGTGTGTGCGGGGTCCGCCGATAAGCCCAAGAGTTGCCGAAAAGGACGTGAGGCGAGCCATTCATTCGCCTTGGGATTCAACGCGATACCCGCGAGCTTCTCGCCGCTCGTTAGATTTTTTTGCGTCAGATCCGCCCCGCAAAAAGGAGCGCATAGCACAAGATCCAGGTCGTCATGTTCCAGCGCCTCTTGCACCAGTTGATGATTGTGGTACCGCAAAAGAGTGAAATAGGACGCCTTCCCGGTTGAATCTATTGGAAATCGAGAAAATGAAAGTGCAAATTCATCCCTTTGGATCAATTGCCAGGGGCCCGAGCCGACAAGCGGCAGGACAATGGCGTCAAAATCCTCCGCGGCAGTACTGTGCGTGAGTAGCGATTCCCAGTGGTGACGCGGCACAATAAGCGAACGGGAAAGCGCATCTAAAACGCGATTGGCAACATTCACGGAGCTATTATCAATACTCAAAATCAAAAGCTGATCATTGGGCATACTTATCTCGGTCACAAGCTCAGCCAAGATACGCCCCGTCGCGGTGCCAAGGGCAATATGCGCGTTGACCGAAAAAATAATGTCTTGACCCGTGACAAAAAATCCGTCGTGCCACTGCCGCTCGCGGTTAAGCGCCAACTGGATAGAATCGTCTGTTTTGACAATATTTGAAACAAGCACCGGATGGTATTCGAGATCCTCGGGCAAGAAACGTACAACCGTCTCGTAGATAGGCTGGTAATGCCCGCAAGGATCCACCGGAAAACGGCCCTCACCCCAAGAAAACGGATTAAAATTTAATCCATCCGCATCTAAAACCGCGACGTTCATCCGTTCGTCGCGCGCTCCCGGCAAACCGCGAAAAACACCCAGGTCATCTCCGTTTTCGGGCAACTCCGTGGGCCGAGTCGTCGGCTGAGGGGTTGTCGGCTCAGTCGGTTCGGGCGACAATGACGGCGCACAGGCACTGACCAGCATCAGCATCAGCACCAGTCCTAAAAGCGCGAAGCGTCTTATTTTATTTCTCTTTTTCTTGACAATTAACGACACAGTTTCATATATTCTCCCGCTGTTTTTCAGATGGACAATGATCCGTAATTATTCTAACATGAGGCGATGACATCGATATTCCCCAAAAAAGAGAATGCATGGACGCTTATCGGACGCGCCTTGCTCGCGGCCGTTGCTTTTTTACTGGGATTAATCTTGGCCTTTTCATCCACCGTAATATTCATCTACGCGAAAATGGCCATTACGGCCCATCCAAAAATCTTGGAAGAAAATGAACACCCTCCCAAAGTCGACTGCATCATTGTTTTAGGGGCTCAAATCTACCAGAACCGTACACCCTCTCCCATGCTCCAAGATCGCCTTGACGGAGCCGTCCGGCTGTTTGAAAGCGGGTACTCAGACCGCATCCTCGTATCGGGCGATCACCGCGAAGACAACTACAATGAACCGCGCGTCATGTACCGCTACCTCATCGATCAGGGGATCCCCGATGAGGCCATCTTCATGGACCATTTCGGGCTTGACACCTATGACACGATCTACCGCGCGCAGCATGTCTTCCAGGTCAAGACCGCCATCATCGCCACACAGCGTTTCCACCTTGAGCGCGCGCTTTTCATCGCTGACAACATCGGCATAGAGGCGATCGGATACGCCACCGACCCACGTATATACGCTTCTGAAGTTTATATGTTCGTCCGGGAAATGGGCGCCCGTTTAAAAGCCGTCTACGAGACTCGCACCGATGCCATCCCCCAATATCAAAGCTCCCCGCACCCCATAGAGGGTGACGGGCGAACGACACGCGATCCTTTTTAGACAAAAGAGAATAGTGTTAAACTTTCAGACCCTTGGCGACGCGCACCGCGCGCACATTGGCGGCTAAGACATTCACCGCCGTATATTGTTCAACTCCCGCGCTCACAGCCGACTGTACCTCCGCTAGTACCGACTGCGCGCTCGAGCCGTAATAGATGGACAGATCAAGATCTAAGATGATGCCGTAAGGTTCTTTATGGACTTTTTGACCGACCACACTTTCCACACCATCCACCGCGCAGGCAAGCATGCGCACCAAATCCTTCATCGCCTGATCCGACATGGCATAACTTCCAAGTGTCGAAAAGGTCGGCCGGACGACCGTTTTATCCAGATCGGCAATCGTTTGACTTTGCTGTGAACTAAACATGCCGAAATCAAAGCGCTGCCAGAACTTCGCGAAGGGCTCCGCAAGATAGCCTGAAAACTCATGCTTGATCTCCATGCTCGGAACCGGGATGGTATGCTTGCCCTCGCTCAGTCGCGTTTGCCGGGCGAGATTTCGTTCCTCTTCTGAGGACACATCTTCAATCCGGATTCTGATCGAAGGCTGATTCAGCCAAAGGTTTTCGCATATGCGCGTCAGCATGGCCTCCGATGTCCCCAAAATCATGAGGGCGCTGGGCAGATGTTCCACAAGCGCCCGCCTCATATTTTCTGCCCGCGCGGGATCAAGAAACATCGCCTGGCGCACCGATTCCATTTTCGTATCGGCCCGTTTCGCGGACGATCCTGTAATAATGGCGCTCCCGTGAATCAAGAGCCCGTCATCAATAATGTATTCAATGTTATATGCGCGCGCGACACGGATCGCTCGGGTCGACTTACCGCTGCCGCTGACCCCGATAAAGGAGACGATCGCGATTTGGGAAAGCAGCTCGCGGATTTCCTTTTGTGTTTGTTCCTCATAGGCGATATCGCGCTCACTGATCTGTGAAATCACCGCGCCCGCAATGCGGCCTAGGGGATTAAAAAGAGAATCAGCGGGCGCCTCAACCGTCACCGCCTCATTTTCAAGGGAAACGGCTTCAACACTTCCCGTGTCCGTTCTTTTCCGTCTGAACCAGCCGCCCACCATGTGAAAAATTAATCCTCTTGCTCCCAGTTATGGAACACATCCTGAACGTCATCGTTGTCCTCTAAGCGTTCAATCAGTTTGTCCATGTTATCAATGTCTTCCTCCGATGAAAGGTTTACCCGAACCGTCGGAACGTAACCCAAACTTTGATCGAGAAATTCATACGATTTCGATAATTCTGTGAGAACGGCCGCGTAAAGCTCGGGCGCCGTCTCGATTTCGATCATATGCTCATCGTCCAGGACGACTTCATCCGCACCTGCTTCCAGCGCGTCCATGAACACTTGCTCTTCATCCAATCCGTCGAAACGCTCAATCAGCAAAATACCCTTCTTCTCGAACTGAAAAGCGACACAGCCGTCCGTGCCCAAATTGCCGCCGTATTTACTGAATATATGGCGGACTTCACCGGCCGTCCGGTGGCGATTATCCGTCAAGGCGCGCGCCATGACCGCGACACCTCCCGGCCCGTATCCCTCATAGTAAATTTCTTCCAATGCGGCAGCGCCCGAGTCACCCGCCGCCTTTTCAATCGATCGGCGGATATTGTCATTGGGCATGTTGTAGGACTTGGCGCGGGCGATCGCGTCCCGCAAGAGCGTATTCGTCTCGGGATCAGCGCCTCCGCTTCGAACCGCAATCTGCAGTTCACGGCCTAATTTTGAAAATATTTTACCGCGTTTATCATCGACGGCTTCTTTTCGCCGCTTAATATTACTCCATTTAGAATGACCAGCCATCTTTCCTCCTAGCGGACATTGCCTTGTATTTCAACGTGATTTATTTTTATTATACATCCGAGTCGGCAGCTTCTTGTTCCAAGCGCGTTTCAATCCACCGCTCACCCTCAGGACGAAGCAAGGCCGTGCCTGCGGACACATCCATAATCAATGCGGTAAGCGCGTCCACCCGATCACTTGTCGCGCCGACGATCTGGCGCACACTCGCCCCGTACTCAGGGGATTCCAGATAGAATTTTGCGGTTTCCAACCGGCCCTCAAGCTGATGGTAAACCGCGTAATCGGTCTCAAGCAAGAAGCTTTCACATCGGATGAATTGAATGGGGATGGCCGCCTCGACAGCCCCTCTGGCAGACCGCGAGTAGGCTCTTGTCAAGCCTCCCGTCCCGAGCAAAACACCGCCAAAATAGCGGACGACCACAATGGCCGCGCGATCGATCGATTGCGATACGAGCGCGTCCAGTACCTGCCGCCCCGCGGTTCCCTTGGGTTCGCCGTCGTCAGTAAAACGCTGTAGTTTAGTGAGGTAATTGCTGCGCCACGCGTAGACGTAGTGGCGTGCCTCAGGATAGAGCACACGCGCGTCGCTGATGAGGCGAAGCGCGTCCTCTTCTGTTTTAATCGGCCTGCACAGCCCGATGAAACGCGATCCCCGATCGCTTAACTCAAATCGGCCTTCTTGGCGAACCGTCTTGTATTGATCAGTCATTTCCCCGTTGTATCGAGTGAATCACCTCAATGCCGTGCATCCACGGCGCGAGAATCTCAGGCACCCGTATGGAGCCGTCAGGCTGCTGACACTGTTCGACAATGGCCGGAATTACACGTGATGTGGCAAGGCCCGAACCGTTCAATGTATGACAAAATTCTGTTTTGCCCGTGTCGGCTTGGCGGTAGCGGATATTACCCCGGCGCGCCTGGTAATCGGATGCGTTCGAGACCGAGCTGACTTCCTTATAGATTTGCATGCTCGGGATCCAGATCTCAATGTCATATGTCTTGCGCATCCCCGCGGAGCAGTCACCTGCCGCCAATCTACTGACCCGATGGACCAGCCCCAGCCCCTCGACAAGGCTTGCGGCTTTTCGGACGAGTTCTTCAAAAGCCTCCTCGGAATCTTGAGGCCGTGTGTACTGGAACATTTCAACCTTGTTGAACTGATGGCCCCGAATCATGCCCCGCTCATCCGCCCGGTAAGAACCGGCTTCACGGCGGTAACATGGGGTGAAGGCGAAGTACTTTTTCGGCAACTCGGATTCCTTCAAAATCTCATCGGCATGAACGTTCGTCAAAGCCGTCTCCGCGGTGGGCAGAATAAACTGGAATTTCTCGCCGCCGCCGCGAAGCTGGAATACATCGTCTTCAAATTTGGGGAACTGTCCACCCACATATCCGCATTCATAATTCAAGATATGCGGCGTCAGCATCATCTCATAGTCATCTTTCAGATGCTCACCGATAAAGTAGTTAAGCAGCGCCCATTCCAAAATGGCACCGGCGCCGCGATAAATCCAAAAACCGCTCCCTGAAAGCTTCGCGCCCCGCTCGTAGTCGATCATGCCGCAGGATTCCACAAGATCCACGTGGTTTTTTGTCTGGGCGGTCATGGCCATCGGCTCACCCCAAACAGAGACGACTTCGTTATTTTCTTTGCCGCCCGCAGGGATATCGTCCGCGGGAATATTGGGAAGCGAGGCCAGGAACGCCTGCTGTTCGGCGTTCATTTCTTTAATCAGAATATCATTCTCTCTGATTTTTTCGCCCAGTTCGCGCAGCGACTCTGTTAAAGCGGAGATATCGCCTTTTTGTTTTTTGATCAGAGGAATTTCGGCTGACTTCGTATTGCGTTCAGCTTTCAGTTCTTCTGTTTCATGCATCAGGCGGCGCCTTTTTTCGTCGGCTTCCAGAAAGTCTGAGAAATCGACCTCAAATCCGCGTCTGGCAAGCTTTTGCGCAACTTCTTCAGGTTTGTTTCGAATGTATAACAAATCGAGCATGTGTCCCTCCCGACATTTAGTACTGCCGGTTTATTCTAACACAGCCCCCCTAAAGGTTATTCGGCCATTTCCTCAATCGCCTGATCGACATAGTAATCCATCAATTCTCTTGACAGCGCGCCCTGCACATAGCCAATGAAGTAACCCTCGTGGTCAATGATGAAGGTCGTCGGCATTCCGGTGATTTTATACTCTTCGTAAACCTTGCCCGCGGTGTCCATCAAGGTTGGAAACGTAATTTGATGGTCCGTGATAAAAGCTTCCACGCCTTCCAGGGGCAGTTCGCGATTCCCGGCCGGTGATTTATCGCCTGAAGGCAGGACTACACCCAAAACCGCTAACTCTTTCGAATTCAGATCATAGTCCTTGTACAGCTGCTCGACGTCGGGCAACTCCTGTTGACAGGGTGGGCACCAGGTTGCCCAAAAATTCAAGAATATGACCTTGCCTTCGTATTCCGAAAGTCTGTGCTGCACACCGTGTTGGTCTAAAAGTGCAAAATCGTACGCTTTCACGCGGTCCTTTTCAGAGGCTTCCGGGTCGCCTGTCGGGTCCGGCAGTTTTCCGGTGTCTTTTCCGCCCGGCTGATTACAGGCCGCTGTAACAAGCATCGCCGCGATGAGCAACACCAGCATCGCAAGTGTCAGGCTGATACGGAGACGTGATTTTCTTTTTTGTTGATTCATAAAAGATCCCTTCATTTAGCCGCCATACACCCCGATAATCATCAGGACCCCGATGGTTATCATGAGTAGCCCTCCGGCAATGACGGTGTATTTCATTATTTTGCTGTGACGTTTGAAAAAGTCAAGTGCCTGTGTCGTAAAGAGTCCCACCAGCAAAAACGGAATGGTGAAACCGAGTGCGTAAACACCCACGAGCAAAAATCCGAGGCTTCTTTGCGTGGCGCTTGCCGCCATCAGGAGTACGCTTGACATGGCCGGCCCGATGCAGGGCGTCCAGGCGAAGCTGAAGGTGAAGCCCATGAGGTAAGCGATCAATGGATTCATCGCGAAGCGATCCAGCCTAAATGGCAGTCTACGGTCGCGCGCCAGGAAAAAGGAAGTCCCAAAAGCGCCCAGCTGGTACAGGCCAAACAAAATGACCAGCACACCGCCCCCAATCGCAAAAGTGCGCCGGTAGGTTTGGAAAAACTCACCCGCGGCGGTAAATCCTAAGGCCAGTACGAAAAAGGTCGATGCGATCCCAAATACAAAGAACAAGGTATTTAAAAAGACGCGTCTTCTCGGGTAGTCAATACTACCGTCTTCACTCACCTGATAGGTCCCCCCTGCCAAATAGCCGATATACATCGGCAAAAGGGGCAGGACACAGGGCGATAAAAAGCTGACAAGTCCTTGTAAAAAGACGGTCAAAATAGGGATTGAATGCTGAACTTCCAGTGCTGGCGGCATCACTTTTTCCTTTCCGGCTCAAAACTATCGTACGCTACAAAAGGCAGATAAATAACATGCTCATCATTCTACCAACAGTTGGAGATGTTCTTGTCACCTGGGTAACGCTATTCATCGATCGGGAGAAACCCCTCGCCGTAGACCTCGTCGTAAGAGGTGACGATCATTAGGGCGTCGGGATCGATCTCTTTGACGATCTTTCGCACTTCGGGCACCTGCGAGCGGCTGCAAGCACACATCACGACAGGACGATGTTCCTTCGAATAAGCGCCTTTTGCGCGGAGAATCGTTGAGCCGCGGGTCAATTTCTCACCGATCTCCTTTGAAATCTCTTCCCCGCGCGATGAGATGATCATCGCTAATTTCCCTGAGATCACGCCGAACATGATCTTGTCGATGACGACAATCAATACCGCGCTGTAGACGAAGCCGTAGAGTACCGAATCAATCTGTTGAAAGACAAGCCCGCCCGTCAATACGACAATGCCGTCCACAAACATGGTGATTTGCCCCAGTGACATATGCGGTCTCTTTTTGCGCAAGGACATGATGAGCAAATCCGAACCGCCTGTACTGCTTTTATTCTGATAAACAATGGCCAAGCCGATGCCGGCCAAAGCACCCGCAAAAAGGGCGGCCAAGAATGGATCGCCCTGGTACACGGGGAGCCTGGGGCTGATCAGGTCAAGGAAGATGGTATTGACTACAAGCGTTCGAAATGAACGTATTAAAAAGCGATGTCCCAGGATACGCCAGGCCATCAGGATGAGGGGGATGTTGAACAAAAGCGCCAGGGTACCAATGGGCAAATTCGTAAAATGGTTCACAATAATGGCGATGCCCGTGACGCCGCCCGGCGCAAAATTTGCCTGCACCGCAAAGTTGTAGACCCCCAAGGCAAAAAAGAATGAACCTAAAATGTCATAGAGTAAATCGACACTCAGACGCTTCAATGACGCGGCTGAAAAACGAACTGCTTTACGATCTTGCGGCATCCATTCTCCTCCGAGCTGTTATTTTGTTAGGAATTCAATGATGCGCTGGTGGGTTTTTGCCATGTCAAACCACCAGACCTCTTGCCCGTTCACGTAATACTGACGCGTCTCACGCATGTCCGGAATCTGAAGCTGAGAACGCTGGTACGACAGATACGTGGGTGCCTTTGTAATATAGCTGTTCAGGTCGATGTTGGTATAGGTATTTGCAAGAATGACCGTTGCCGCTTTATACGCAGAAGCTCCTCCCTGATTTGTCATCTCATTCAGGATTGAGGTAACGACATTGCGCTGCCTTTGGTTGCGTTGAAAATCGCTATCCAGCTTGCGAATACGTGAGTAATCGAGCGCTTGTTGTCCATTGAGTCGCTGGTAGCCACTTGGCACACCCACGATGCGTGCCTCCCCCGGCGTTAACGTGATGCCTACGCCTCCGATTGCGTTCACGATGCGGACAAAGGAAGTGAAATTGACGGCCACAAATCCCGTGATGGGAATGCCGAAATTTTGTTCCACCGTCTTCATCGCAAGCGCCGGGCCTCCGTACGAATAGGCCGCGTTCAATAATCCCCAGTTATGGTTTTTAGCGCCTATTTTGACATACATCGCACGCATCAGCGAGATGATGCTGATTTTTTTCGTATTATGATTGATCGAAATCAGCATGGTGACATCGGACCTGCCCGTATAACTGTAGGTATCGACGCCGAACAATAGAATGTTGTCAACGCCCGCCATGTCCTGAACCGCAACGCTCTCTTGGGGAGGTGAGTCAAGGTCGATGTCGTCCGAGTCGTCATCGGTTGAAGGATTATTTTGAAGCTGATAGCCCAGAAGAATATCGGGATCCATCAGATCTTGAATCCTCCAGTGCGAATCGTCATCCGCCTCGACATAGGTCACGCGTGACATCATATCGGCATAGACGATGAAGACGCCCAAGACAACCGCAATCAAAAAGCCGCAGACAACCCCGCACACTAAAAATTGCGTCGGGTAAAGACGGCTGAATATACGGCGTGACGAAGTTCTTTGTGGTTCAGGACGCAACGAACGATCTCCTCATTTGAACCTAGCGGAACAAGCCTGACAAGCCTTTATAAAGGCCCCAATTCATACCCGCTGTCAAGATCGCACTGTCCAACACATGCAACACGATAAACACGCCCGTAAGCGCGAGTATAAGTTGCCATTTTTTGGAGAGCGATGCCTCAGAATCATGGACAGACAAGAGCAGGGAGGCCGCAAACGACAAGAGCGGAATCAACAGCCTTAACGCCGAGATAAAGCGTATACCGCCGGCGGAGGTCATGGACACCGTCAGGCCGAACAACAAGACCAACAGCGCGACAGGCAAAATAATCGTGTGAAATGATGCGTATGTTGAAAACACATCCACGATCTTGACCTCTTGTTTGAGCATATGACGTTTTAAAAGCCAGGCTACGGCGGGCAGCGCGACTATTTGCACAATGCTGAAAAACCATAACAGGAAAAACCCGCCCGCGTGCCAGCTCATCAACCTTGCGGATGCAAGCGTGTAAAAGAGCGTAATCACAAAGGGGACGATGGCCGCAAAGAGAAGGTGCATCGGTTCTTCGGTACCAAAGATTCCTCCTGTAAGCCACTTAAAGTAGCGCTGCCCTTCCAAGGCAAGGGCAGAGGGCTCTTTGGGCGCCGCTTGCGGCGGATACGGATAGGGCGCAGGCGGCGGCGTCACCGCGGCGGTAGTAACCGTTATATCCGCCTGTTTATTACCGCATAGACTGCAAAACGCCGCGTGGTCATCGAGTTCCGCGTTGCAAAATTGACAATTCTTCATGAATCTCCTCATTCCTTCCAATTCGAAGCCCGTGGCTTCGAGGTCAAGAGTGCGATAATTATACCATAGGAAGATGAACAGACTTGACCGGAAGAGAGCTGTTATCCGTCGATTTATCCGTGTAAAGGCCCCTCGTGGTAGGATGATTCATAATACTAATAGAGGCAAAGGAAGAGGCATCCATGCGCGCATTAATTCAACGAGTCACACAGGCAAAGGTCTCCACCCGGGATGGATTTCAGTCCGAGATCGAAAAGGGCTATCTCATATTATTGGGGGTTGGCGAAGAAGACGATGAGAGCAGCGCGGCCCGCCTTTGGAACAAGATCAACAAACTCCGCATCTTTAAAGACGAGGCCGGTAAGACCAACTTGGATCTTGCAAGCGTCGACGGCGAAGTCTTAATCGTCTCCCAATTCACATTATTCGCGAATACAAAAAAGGGCAATCGGCCGAGCTTTATCGGGGCGGCCTCCCCTGAAAAAGGAGAACGGCTGTATGAGTATTTTGTCGAGTTAGCGCGCCGTGACGTGGAAGTGGTGCAAACGGGGTCCTTTGGCGCTGAAATGAAAATTAATCTCGTCAATGACGGCCCCTTCACCCTCTGGCTCGATACCGATCAGTTTTAGCCCTCAAGCGGATCCAAAAAAGAGGATAGCGCTGTTTTAAACCATCGCACTTCAGGCATGGCGGCGCTTAGCGATTGGAACGCCCGGTCGCGCTCTTTTTCGGAGAAAAAGAGTGAAAAACAAGTCGGTCCGGTCCCCGTCATGGAAACCGTAAAGGCGTCCCGTTGCCGCATGGCGTCTAAAAGCTCCGCGATTTGAGGAATCTGAGAGGACAGGACATCTTCGAAGTCGTTTGATATAAGCGGAATAAGCGCGGCGGGATCACAGCTTTCAAACGCATCACGCCAGGTATTAAAAGATGCTACGGGTTCTCCCGGGGCACTAAAGGCTTTCTCTTCTCGCATCTGATCCAATTGTGTAAAGGCCCAAACGGTCCGCACCTGTGCCTTGGGTTTAGCGACGAGAACAGGCCAAGACGGGGCGATAAGAGGAGGAGACATTATCTCACCCACCCCTTGACAAAAACGAGTCCCTCCCTCGATGCAAAAGGGGACATCCGCGCCACAGCGAAGCGCAATCTGCAATAAAGTTTCCTTGTCAATACGCTTTTTGTCCAGACCGAAAGATGAGGCCAGACCCGCATGCCAAGCGCTCCATAAAAAACGCAACGTGGCGGCGGCATCCGCGCTCCCTCCGCCTAGTCCTGCGGCGACAGGTATGATTTTGTCCAAATGGATCTCAAGATGGAGCATCTCTTGTTCGATGCCGACGGCCTCAAAGAACAATTCGGCCGCCTTAAAACATAGATTGTCCCCTTCTAGGGGTATTTCAGTTGAATCGCTGTTCATTTGCCACGCGCGTTTTTCATCTTGTGCGCCGCGCAGAAAAAGACAAAATCGAAGGCGATCAGAAAGCCCGATGGTGGTCATAAGCGAAGACAGCTCATGATATCCATCGGGCCTTGAACCCTCAATGTGTAAAGATAAATTTATCTTCGCTCGAGCGGCGTACTGCGCTTCAAACGATTCCAAAAGCACACAGCCTAACGGCTGTCCTCCGTTTGCTGGAGAAGGCGCTCAAGCCCATCATCGTCATAGGCGATTTCGACCACCTTCGTCAGCAGGTCGATGTAACTAAAGCAAACATGCTCATTGTAAGTAGGGCTTACGGGACAACAGACCGTAAACACATTCGACGAGCAATTTTCCAGATATCCTTCGTGGATAACGGTGCGGCGTCGCCCACCGTTTGATTTCAACATAATTCTTTGTCCGAGACGTTCTTCCAGTTCAGCACGGCATGAAGCCAGGTCAGATTTTGCAATCAATCGTATTCACCCCATTTTGTATATTGGCATAGGCACACAATTGGCCATCAAACCGCATTATACCTTAAAATGCGATTAATTTCAAGGATTCAAGCTCATCGTGGCCACTATCCCGCCCCCGAGCACGCGGTCGCCCTCGTAAAGCACCAGCGATTGTCCCGGTGAGGAAAGACGTGTCGCTTGAATGAATCGCACGGTCGCTCTACGCTGACTATCGTCCAAGTGAACCGTGACCGGCAAGGTTTTCCCCTGCGAACGGAGCTGCGCTTCCGCCTCAAAGAATGGGGGTAAGGGGTGGCTTCCTATGAAATCGACAAGCTCTAACTCCGCCATCTGCGCGTCTTCCTCCGTGCCTAAGACCACAATGTTTTTTCTGTGGTCGATTGAAAGAACGGTCATGCGGCTCCCAAACGCCTGACCCAAATGGCGGCGTTGTCCCACTGTGTAGCGCCAGCTCCCCTGATGGGTCCCGATTGGCTCACCTGCCCGATTCACAAATGCGCCTTCTTGTTCTTCGAGCCCATGCTGATTCAAAAAGTCGCGCAGCTTCCCTGGGCCGAGAAAACAAATATCCTGACTGTCTTTTTGTCCCGCCACAGGATCAGATGTTGCGGCCGCGATGTGCCGAGCGTCCTCTTTGGTTTTGTCACCCAAGGGAAAACGAATCCGCTCCAACCACGTTTCGGGGAGGCGATACAAAAAATAACTCTGATCTTGCGGCCGGTGAGAAGCGCGATAAAGCCAACTTCTTTCGCCATCTTGCTTGATGCGAGCATAGTGCCCTGTCGCAACGTAGGGGCACCCGAGCTTGTCGGCCAATTCGAACATTTTTTTGAATTTGAAATCAGGGTTGCACATCACGCAGGGATTGGGAGTCAATCCCTGCCGCCACTCATTTACAAAGGCAAGGACCACATTGTCATAAAACGCCTCCCTCACATCCAAGATGACGTGGGGGATATTCAGGAGCGCGGCAGAATGCGCGGCGCGATCTACCCTTTGGCGATCCCCTTCACCTTCTTGCCATGTATCCAAGGTCACCGCGGAGACTTCAAAGCCTTGCGCCTTCAAAAGAGCGGCAGAGGCCGTGCTGTCGACTCCGCCCGATAAACCAAGCAGCACTTTTTTGGGCTGCGATGTTTCTTTAACTTTCGTCATCATGAGACTTATAATCACCGACATACGAAACGGGCAGGATTCCCATTTTCATCCCGGGAATCATCTGCCCGTTCCTACGAGGTGTACTTTCAAAGTACGCCTCCTTTCCTGTCCCCTCACGGGTCGCGCGAGTGCCGTTAAAAACCAGACGGTCTTATGAACAATTCCGGCCAAAAGATACATTTCTAGTGCGCCATCGATATGCGAAGACTCTGTTAACTCGTTCACTCGGGTTACGCAACCCCGGTTTCAAGTCCGTTGCAACTCCATGCGCACGGCGCGATCCTCTGGGACACTATCTCTCTCGATTTTCTTTGAACCTTCTGACGTAACGGGACTTCCGGTACGTACTCGTCCTCTATATAATCCAATCGAGGTTGACATCAGTGTAGCAAAATGATTCCGTTTTGTCAATATTTATCCGATAAACATGAATGAATATAAACCCTATGGTACGCTTTGAGATTGTTATTCTTTTTCAGCGGCGGCCGGATTCACACTCATACTTTCAACTTCGTAGTAAAGTTCCGCGCGGTCGATCACGCGTTGGCGCGCAAGCGGCGATAATTGATCCATCAGTTTCAGCAGCCGTCCTTTTTGTTCCAACAGAATTAACTCGGTTTCATCGATATCCGCCAGTTTCTCCGCCACAATCGCCCCCGACATCATGGCATCAACAAGTGGCTTCTCGGACATATCCTCCATCCCCAATATCTGGTCAAGCGTTGCGTCAAACATGGTCGCGAGTCGTTTTGCCATCTTAATGTCAGGGTAATTCCTGCCGCCCTCCCACTGGCTGACGGAGGTCTGGGTGACGCCCAGCATATCGGCCAGATCGCTTTGTGTGAGATGGTTTTTCTTCCTGAAGTATCGAATTCCGTTCATAAATTCCTTTCTCGGCCAAAAGGCACTATTTAAAAATAAATAATTATATAAATGTCATCTCGCCATATAACATCAGATTGTGCAAAGATCTGCAGATACTGAGGATATGGCACTTATTAATGACGTTTAAATAATACGCAATAAATGTGGATTGATGCAAGTAACGCCGTATGGCTAAATTGACCAATTCCACGCAACAATCGCGTCTCATCTTTAGACAATTCGCAGGTTCACAGCACCGCGGAATCTGAATGGTTCAAACATACCAGGACGGAACCTGCGCCCTGAAAAGATCGTAGCTTCGAGCCATTTTCTTCAATTGTTCAAGCATAACGCTCCGTTCACACGCGCCTATATCGTCATCGGCAATGACCTCCAAAATTTTCGTCATATGATGGTAGGCCAGTAAGCTGAAAAAATGTGATGGCACCTCCATATTGTAATAAAGATCAATCAAATACTGACGATCAAAAGCGCTGAAGTCTAAAAATGCATAGAGTATTTCACACAGATCAATATCCTCAATGTTGACTTCGAGAAAGAACGGATAGTCGATCAGGAGGGCACCCTGCTCCGAATACGCCAAACACGAAGTTACATAAGATCCAAATGACAAGGATAGATCAGTACTTCTGGATGCCGCGATATCGTAGGTGTTTTTTAAATAGAATGTTTCCCACTCACAGAAAACTTGAAGTTTGGGAATGTATTTTTTCACAGCCGCCACCAAATCATGGGCTCCGTCCAAAATATCAATTGTTTTTATATCGCGGTTCACGAAGACCAGATTTTTTGTTTGGTGCTGGAACAACCGCAAAAAGCCTGTGAGTTGAACGAGGTGCTCAAAACGAGGCGGTTTATCTTGGCTGAGCATGCTCATATAAGGTGTGCTGGAACGTCTTTTCGTCAAACCGATGAAACGATTGCCGCAGGCGACCCACTTCATATCCGGCAGTATCGGCCCATAAGCGGCAAAAATCGGAGAAATGCTTTGAATGGTTTTGCTCACAAAAGCGAGCTGACTCCACAAACGCATCACACGATCCCATTCAAGCCATGATCCCGCAAACAACCAATGGGATGTGTGCTCACGGTCGAACACTTCATAAGCACTGCATGAACGCGCGGGGTGCTGTACATGACATGAACCCATCATCCACCCTTCACAATGGGGCAACTGTTTGAAACAATATTCGATTTCTTTTGTTCGGCTAAATGGTTTTGAGCAAGCAAACAGAGTCGTAGTCACCGTACATAAGTCCTAACTTTCAGAATTTGTTCAGAATAAATATAGCAGTAATAACTAATCGAAATGAACCATTACGGCGCATAATAAAAGCGCCCCACCGAACGTGTTTAAAAAACGTCAATTCAGTGCGGCGCGTCTTGTAAAAGCGGATATTAACTAGGCGGTGCGTCCCGGGTAAGCTTCGAGCGCGGCTTTCAAAACATGCATTGCGTCTTTTAGATCGTCCGAATTTAAGACATAGGCGACACGTGCTTCGTTCACACCCATGCCGGGCGTCTGGTAGAAGTTTTCTACCGGGGCGAGCATAACTGTTTTACCGTCCAGCTCAAAGTCAGTTAACAGCCAGATCGCAAATTTCTCAGCGTTGTCGACCGGGAGTTTTGCCACGGCGTAAAAAGCCCCGCCGGGTGTCTCGCAGAGCACGCCATCCATCTTCTGCAGGGCGTCTACCATGATATTTCGACGTTCTTCATAGCGCGCGCGGATGGGCGCGAAATAATCAGGATCAAGATCGTAAAGCGCCTTTGAACCGATCATTTCGAGCGTCGGCACACAGAGTCTGGCCTGACCCAATTTCAGCGCGGCGGCCATCACCTCTTTATTCTTACTTGTCAGGGAACCGATACGCGCACCGCAGGCGGAGAAGCGCTTCGATACGCTGTCGATGATGATAATGCGATCGAGCACATCGGTCATCGTACCGAAACTCGTGGCTTCCTTCCCGTCGTAGCAGAATTCCCGATATACTTCGTCCGCGATGATGTAAAGATCATTTTCGCGCGCGATATCGGCGACCATGCGCACTTCTTCGGCACTGTAGACCACTCCTGCCGGGTTTCCGGGATTGGACAACAAAATGCCGCGCGTTTTCTTTGTGATGCGTGATTCGATCATCGCCTTATCAGGCAGGGCAAATCCGTTTTCGGGGTAGGTCGTGATCGGACTGATCTCGACCAGGTAAGGTGCCGCAAAACCTCTGTAATTGGTGTAAAAAGGTTCGGGGACCAGCACTTCTTCACCGGGATCGCAGGCGATCAAAAGAGCCCATTGCAACGCTTCACTCCCGCCGTTTGTGATGATGACATCCTCGGTCACATACGGTAAGCCCATGCGCTGGTAGTAGGCCGCGATGCTCTCTCTTAAAGG